>WNGO01000595.1_pt1 | contig 29209 bp, 22 predicted proteins | sample 5400511 | NCBI WGS metagenome assembly WNGO01 (sample SAMN13153380, study PRJNA577476) | soil metagenome | isolation source: 20 cm soil or saprolite under Garry oak tree replicate 2 | place: USA:California | collected 2016-06-15 | reverse complement strand
ACCTGGAGAAGGCAGCGGATATCATCAACTACTCCCAGGACCGCGGGCTGATCGTCAATGTGAATACGATGTACGGTTTTCCCACAGAGACCGGGGCTGATGCCCAACGAACACTCGACTACCTGGCCCAGTTACACATGCCATCGCTCCTTCCTTACCACTTTTGTCTGCGGGGATACGACGGATGCGAAATTGTCGACCAGGCGGCGGAAGCCGGCTGGGATACTACTGCCTTTCTGGCGGATGGTGCGCTGTCCTATCACGACATGCCCCGGGGAACCGCGACGTTTCCGAAGGGCGAGATGATGAAGCACCTGATGGATTATCATACGCAGTTCGGCATGCATAACCACCAGCATCTACGCCGGTCGCTAGAGGTTCTAAGAGTAAACGGCTACACAGATTCCGATCTGGTCGATATGTACAGCGTTCTCCAAAATCGTTCTTTACGAAATGTGGACGAAATTGTGGCTGGCTCAACGCCGAACGCCAAGCCAGGATTTGCTTATCCAGTTGAGCACACTGCGAGTCCCAGTTAAGCTTCCTAATTCGCGGTGCAAGGGTAAACACGGAAAAATGCGTCAGCCCATCAAATACCTTGAAAAGGCGATGTCGATTGCTGCGAATGGAGCGTGGCGGATATTTTGTTTGACTAACGACTTCGTTCCTGAGAACCCCTCCTTCATCCCCAGGTGGTCCGACAAGCCCCTGCTGAAGTCGCGCGAAAAGTCCAAGCCTCCGCTGGGCTGGCCGCGAGAAACCGATTCGTTGTGCCCTCGTTGCGTGCCGGAAATCCGCCGACAGATCGTCGACGGCAAACAGGATTACCGCATCCTGCTGAACGAGAGGCCCGGTGAAATCAAGGCGCAGATCGTCGAGCGCAACGGCAGAATCCTCATGGTCAAGGATTGTCCTGTCCATGGGCATTTCGAGGATGTAATTTCGATCGATACAGCGTTCTTCCGGCATCTCGAGGAGACGTTCCCCGGGCGCGACATTCGTGCTCACAACGACGAGAAGCTGCACAACCACGGTAGCAGCACCATCAAGCACGGGCGGGGATCGGTTCTCACCATTGACCTGACCAACCGCTGCAACATGATGTGCGATCCCTGTTTCATGGACGCGAATCAGGTGGGCTTCGTACACGAACTGACGTGGGACGACGTCAAGACGCTGCTCGACAACGCATTTTCCATCAAGCCCCGGCGCCAGATGTCAGTGCAGTTCTCCGGTGGCGAGCCGACCATGTCGCCGCATTTTCTGGAGGCCATTCGCTACGCCCGCCAACTCGGCTACGACAGCGTGCAGGCGGCTACCAACGGCATCGAGTTTGCCAAGAGTCCGGAGTTCGCGCGTCAGGCCGCGGAAGCCGGCTTGCGCTACGCCTATCTTCAATTCGACGGCATCGGCAACCCAGCGAATTCCCACCGCAACGTCGGGAATCTGTTCGACGTGAAGCTGCGGGCCATCGAAAACCTGCACTCCAACGGCGTGGAAATAGTGCTGGTCACGACGGTGGTCAACGGGATCAACAACGAGCAGGTGGGCCGCGTTGTGCAGTTCGCGCTGGACAACCCGGACAAGATAGCGATGGTGTCATTCCAGCCCGTTTCGTTCACCGGCCGCGACGAGGCAATAACCGACGAGCGCCGCATAGCCCAGCGCTACACACTTTCCCACCTCGCCCACGACATGAAGGAGCAGTTGAACATCGGGGAGCCTGTCCGCGACTGGTTCCCGCTCTCGTTCCTAAGCACTTTTTCAGACTGGGCCGACCTCGTCCACGGCCCCGAAGCCGCATGGGGACAAGTCGCCTGCGGTTGCCACCCGAATTGTGGGGTTGGCATGGCGCTTATGGTGGATAAGCAGACGCGCGAGGCGGTTCCGGTCACTGCATTTCTGGACGCCGATCAGTTTGCCAAGGACATTGCGAGGATCAACGATTGGGCTCGGAGCAAGTGGATGTCCGTAGCGGGGATGGCTCTGGCTCTGGCGCGGAATTACGACGCTTTCCGCGCGCCCACCCACTTCCGTGCTATCGACATGTTGAGAAAGCTTGACAAGGGACTGGGCGCGACCGGGCACGACTATGGCGACGTCTCGGGTAACCGGACGATGGCTGACATCCTCCGGCGCCGGCGCGACCGCTGGAACCTGCTGTTCGTGGCGGGCATGTGGTTCCAGGATCTGTTCAACTACGATTTCCGCAGAACCGAGCAGTGCATTATCCCCTACGCCACGCAAGAGGGAGAGATTTCCTTCTGCGCTTATAACACCGGGATGGGATGGCGGAACATCATCGAGAAGATGCACATGACCGCTACGCTGACCAAGTGGTACGAGGAACACGGCCGGCATGAGATTTTTGCCGGCGGCAAAAGCGTCAGCCTTAGCAGTACTGAACATCATCTGGTTTTGAAAGATGAGATTGTCAGCGACCATGCCCAGCACGATCTGGAGAGACTCGGCATCGCCAAAAATGCGCGCGAGGAGAAGCTGCGAGCGCGAGCCGAGCGGCTTAGGCTGGACGCTGAGAACCAGCGCATGGCAAAGCTTTACCGCGAGATTGTGCTGAAAGAACGATCTGTTCCCGAGTTGGTGCAGATCGGAGGGCCAACCGCGACCGCGCCCTCGCAAGATTGCCGAAGCGCGATGGGAGACTGCGGAGATTAAGCCTGGAATCAGGCGCCGCGCAGGGAGACAGTGTCGGTTGAGGATTCGGAGACTGACGTCAACTTCCTCGGCCCCAGGAGGTTTGTCTCCTTCAAATAGGCCTGGGGATCCATCAAGGTTTGGGTGCGCGCGAGAATACGGGCGAGCCGGGGAATGTCGCGCAATCGAACCTGCTTGAGCCACTGCCACCACTTCTTCTTTCCCGCGATGTTGAGAACGCTACGCCGCCAGGATTCACAATAAAGCTCGAAGAAGCGATCGACCGGCAGGCGCGGCTGCCAAAGCAGGTGATGCAGGTCGTAGTGGGTCCAGTCGAATACATCGATTTTCTTCCTGCTCTTTTCGAAGTAGTAAGTGCCCGGCAGGGGCGTCAGGATCGTGAATCCCACGCGATACAGTTGGTGTTCGTCCATGAAATCCCACAAGCCTTGAAAATCGGCCTCGGTGAAATCCGGATCGATAATGAAATTCCCAGTGACGCCAAATCCGAGTTCGCGGGCAATGCGGACGGCTTCCACGGTCTTGTTGATGTCGGCATCCTTGTTCAGCGAGCTGAGGCCCGGGCTGGTGTGGGACTCCAAGCCGAAGAAAATGTCGAAAGTTTTGGCCAGCGGACGCCACAGCTTCAGCAGGTCCGCATTTTCCGTGACCAGGTCCGCGCGGGTTTGCACCAGCAGCAGATTCTTGCGTTCGCTGGACTGGAGCAAGGTGTGGCCTAGTTCTTCGCTGCGCATGCGGTCGGCCCAGAACAAATCGTCGACCATGAACAGATTGCGGCCTGTAGCCTCGAAGTCGGCGCGCACCTGATCGGGGGCATGGCACCGGTAGGTGCGCTTGTAGAGTTGCCACACCGAACAGAAATTGCACCGGTAGGAGCACCCGCGGGCCGTCTCCATGGTCCACATCGGCATGTAATTTAGACAGCAGTAGCGCTTCTGATAGCGAGCCACCACGGACCGGTCGGGGAGGGGCATCTGGGCCAGATCCAGCCACCGGCCGGGCTTGGCAGTCGTGGCCTGAAAGCGGCCGTCACCCTTGGGAAGCAGCAGCGATGGAAGCGTATCCAAGGCGCGACCGTTGGCGACGGCATCGCACAGAGCGGGCAGCAGCGTTTCCCCTTCGCCGATGCAAATTGCGTCCACGGAGCGGTTGCCATCCACAGCTTTGGGGTAGGCAGAGATCGCGTGGCCGCCGAGGGCGACAAAAATCTTCAGGTTGTGTGCCTTGATCTGGTCGGCGACCCCGAGCGCGGCCGGCGCCTCGAGGATATGCAGGCAGGAGATCGCGACTAGATCGGGCTGCGATTCGCGCAGAATGTCGGTGATCCTGCGCCGCTCGAAACGCATGTCCGCCAGATGGACGGAATGCCCCGCAGAGCGCAGCGCTGCTGCCAGGTACATCAGCCCTAAGGGTTCGGTTTGAAAAAAAGGAGCTAAACCGAACTGTGCGGTTTCGGGGTACGGCCTCAGCAGGAGGATTCGCACCGGCTACCTTTCTGGCACAAGGCTGGTTCCACTCCCGCGTCTGAGAATTCCGTGATCAGGGATGGATGACTCATTGCATTCGCTGCGATGCGATGCTGACAAGTGTATCTGCAGCCTCCGATTGCCCCACAGGTTGTTTCTTGGGTAGCAAAGAGGCAGCTACAACGGGCGCCGGTTCTGGTCGAGACTCGGGCGTGTGCGGCATCGTGAGCAGCTTTCGCCAATTGAAACGCAAACGCTTCTTCAGCAGAGAACGGCGCGTGTCGCGAAATGGGTCATCGGAAGTGCCATACACCGGATGGTAGCTGTCGGTCCTCTCCAAGCCGGGGACTTCGATGCCGAAATCGTTGAGCTGCATGAAGTGCCGCATCTGCAGCTTGTAGCGGCCTTCGATCCCGAACAGCAGCTCCAGCATGCGCTCATTCAGCCAGATGATATAGCGCAGGCCGAACGACCAGACATAGGTGTAACCCTTGAAAAACTTCCAGTCGCCTTTCGTTGGCCGCCACATCCCGATGATCTCCCTGCGGATCTTCCAGCGGGCGAAACTGAGTTCTTCCGGAGACAAATTGGAAGTCCGCACGTTGGCGAAGTAGCCGTCATACCAGCGAAAGTCCGACAGGTTCTGGATCTGACCGTCGCGGAGCATGTTGTCCCGCAAAGGGGTCTTGGGATAGGGGGTCATAATCTGATCCATGATGCTGCTGACGCCCTGCTCCTTGATGAAGCGGTAGTTCTCACGCATGCTTTCGGGATCGTCGTCGGGGAGCCCGTTGATAAGTCCCGCGATGACGACGATGTTCTCTTTGTGCAACTCGGCAATCGCTTTCTTGATAGCGGGGAGTGTGTTGGGCTTCTTCATGGCTCGCAGGTTTTTCGTTGAAGCATTTTCAATGCCCAGGAAGATGGAGACGAAACCGGCCTTGGGCAATTTCTTGATGACGTGCGGGCGTTGAGAAAAGCCGATCACGGTCGCCTGCGTGGTGAAATGCAGGTTCTTGAGTTTGAGCGAGATCACGCCGTCGATCAGTTCCTCGAAACGATCCATGTTTTGGGTGATGTTATCGTCGGTACAGAAAATGTGGCGCGCACCGCGGCTGTACGCGTCCTCGATATCGGCGAGCACGCGTTCCAGAGGATACTGGCGGATCGAACTGCCGTACATTTGATGGATGCTGCAGAAATTGCAGTGATAGAGGCAGCCGCGGGAGGTCTCGATGACGTCGGCCCGGCGGAAGTACATGTGGAAGTCTTTGATGATGCGCTTGTCGCGAGCGGGAAGCTTGATCTTGGTTACATCCTCGAGCGGACGTGGGGCGTTGTGATGAAACTCGCGGTTTTCAGTTTTGTACGATACGCCCAAGACGCTGTCGAGCCCGCGACTTTGCGCATCGAGCGAGTCCAGAAGTTCGCCGAAGCTGAAGTCGCCCTCTCCACGGACGATGAAATCCCAGTAGTCGGCCCCCGGCGAACCCTCGATGGTGTCGTAGGATAGCGTGGCATGGTAGCCGCCGAGTACAGTTCTTATCCGGGGATCGAGCTGCTTGGTGAGGTAGGCCATCCGGAGATTGCAGTCGTATTGAAAAGCCATCCCGGAAAAACCGACGACATCCGGGCGCTCGCTCTGCAGCGTCTCCATCAGAATTGGAATGGCGCGCTTCCGAGTCGGAGCCAAGTCCAGGACTTTTACGTCGTGGTTATCAATCTGCGCGGCAATAGTGGCCAACGCCACGGATGGGGGTTCCCACTGCCTTCTTGGAACCCAGGGTGAGGTTGCGGGGCATTGCACGAGCAGTGCTTTCATAGTCTTCGCATCCTAAATGACATTTGCGCGAAATTCAGCAGACTGCCGAAAAGCTGGGCTGGGATCTCCCAATGATGGCGACAGGGTACTTCACGGTGAGGATAGATTGCAAGGCGAAACGGCGGATGGAATGGGTCCGTTGGAGGACGGAAAAAGAAACCGACCAACGACACGAAATCGCACGAGGGAAAAACGTTTAGAAGGCGCTCGGGACTTCGCGGTTGATGCCTTTTCTTTGAGTCCTCAAACGGCCCACCAATCGCGAGGCAAGGTTTTTGTAGTCGCCGGACGCGTGATACACTCACTTCGAATTCCGGCGTTCTCGCCTGGCCCATACGCGCCCGACGCTGGAAATTGCGGCATGCGAACTTGCGCGCTCATTCCGGCATACAACGAGGCCTCTTACATCGCGGATGTGGTGAAGGGAACGCAACCGCATGTCGAAGAAGTCGTCGTGATTGACGATGGTTCCGATGACGGGACGGAGCAGGTCGCGCGGGCTGCGGGGGCTACGTGTCTGCGATTGCCCAGGAATTGCGGCAAAGCCTCGGCCCTGCGTCTGGGCATCGAGTTCGCCCGCGCCCAGAACTTTACTCACGTGATCACTCTGGATGGCGACGGCCAACACTTGCCAGAAGATATTCCTGGCTTGTTTCGTGTAGCGAAGGAGACGGGAGCGGACCTGGTGATTGGTGCGCGCTCGTTCGATCGCGACTCGATGCCTCGCTCCCGCTATTACTCGAACACGATTGGCAGCCGCGTAGCATCGTCGCTGGTGGGCCACGAGATTCGCGACAGCCAGAGCGGGTTCCGGCTATTCCGTCTGGATAAACTCCATGGGCGTTTCGCTACCTGGGGGCGTGACGTGGCTCCGCGGATCCGAATGTTACGTGGACTCTTTCTCCTTGCGTTGACGATTTTTCCGGCACTGCTGGCAGCACAGAGCGACGATCTGCTGAACCGGATTTGGGAAGGCGTTCAGCAAGCGCAAAAAAAATACACTAGCAGCTGCGGGACCATTATCGAAACCCGCACTTCCATCCTGATGGTGAAACCTCTGGTGCTGCGCGGCAAGTTTTGCGCCGACGGAACCAAGCGATTCGCACTGGAGTACTTCGAGCCGTCGAAGATGCGCATTCGCTTCAACGAGGACTATCTCAACGTAACCACCGGCAGCAAGACAGAGGTCATGGAAGTCGGGGGTAACGTTCGCCGCGCTCAGTCTTATTTCAGCCGGGAGAGTTCCATCGGGAACCTGAAAAAAAACTTTACCATCACCGTGCGAGAGGACGGCCCGGACTTCGAAATGAAGCTGGTTCCGCGGACGGACAATTTTCGCCGCAGGCTGAATTACCTGGTCGTGAAGCTGGACAAACGGGACTTCCTCCTGCGGTCGCTGGAGGTCGACGGCAAGAGCGGTGTGAATAGTGTGTTCGTGATCGACGTCAATTCGCTGAACCCGAAGATTCCGGCAGAAACGTTTGAGGTCTACAAACCAAAGTGATTGAGCGAAGAACGATCGACCGGAGTGAAATCGAGACGATGATTCCTCATCGGGCTCCGTTCCTGTGGATAGACCGAGTGGAAGAACTGGAGCCCGGAGTTCGATGTGTTGCAGTGAAGTTCGTCGATCCTGCGGACCCGATTTTTGCCGGACATTTTCCCGCCAACCCGATTCTGCCGGGAGTTCTTCTGATTGAAGCGGTGGCTCAGACAGCAGGAGTGATGCTGGGATCCGCGGGACCGCAGGTGTCTGGGGCAGCAGTCGCCCTGCTGGCGGCGGTAACCCGGTTCAAGTTTCTCAAGACCGTAACTCCCGGGCAGACGCTGCGCATTGAAACAACAAAACTGACCCAGGTTGGGCAGATGGCGTGCATCGGCGGCAAGGTGTGGGTCGACGGGCAGATGGTGGCGAGCGGTGAGCTGTCGGTGGTGTCGGCTTGATGGACGAGCGAAGGACCAGGCGGATAATGGCGAAGGCAACCGCGTGATCGGACGATTTCAGAGTCGCGCGCGGCAGTTCGTCACCGACTTACTGAAGGAGAAGCTTGAGCCTGGACGAGCGGCGGCCGCCGTGTTCGTCGGGATATTCATCGGGATCGTGCCGATCTATGGGTTGCAAACCCTTGCGGCAGTGGGTGCGGCTTTTCTCTTCAGGCTGAATAAGCCGCTGACCGTGGCCGGAACTTTTATAAACAATCCGCTGCTCCAGCCCGCGATTATCGTGTCTTCTGTGGAGATCGGGTATTTTCTGCAAGGCGGCTCGTTTCGGCCGTTTCATTTTTCTGCATTGACACGGGCGCATGTGAAGGAAGAAGTGCTGGCTTGGGTGATTGGGAGCGTAGTGCTGGGGGTGCTCGTTGGCGGGGCGGGAGCGGCGACTACGGCGGTTGTGATCCAACTTAAGGCGCCCGCCAATCCAGGATTGCAGAACCGAGTTCGTTTTGTGAAGGGTATGTTTGCCCAGTGCGCTTGGGCCGACCGGGAGTTTGTGAGGTGGAAGCTGCGGCTGGATCGGATTTTCGGGTTACTGGCGGCCGAAGACCTCGGGTCGGGGACATTCGTAGATCTGGGCTGCGGCTACGGCATGGCCCTGAGTTTCGCAGCCTTCGGTGATTCCAGCCGGCGCCTTGTTGGTTGCGATCTGGACGGGTATCGCATCGCGGTCGCTCGAAATGCGCTTAGCGCGCTGAACACCGACCTGAGCGTTGCGGACATTCGTAGTTTCGAGATTCCGCCAGCGGGAGTGATTCTTATTCTGGATGTCCTGCAGTATCTGGGCGCCGATGAGCAAATGACCTTGCTGCAACGATGCTGTTCGGCGCTCGAGCCCCAAGGCGGCGTTTTGATCTTTCGGGTTCACGATCGCGAGCGCGGCTTGTGGTCGACAATCACCATGGCTTTTGACCGGCTCATATTCGCGTTCGGACGCGCAGGCATACGGCCCCTCACGCTTCGTGCCGCCGAGTACCGCAAAGTACTCGAGGGGGCCGGTATGCGGGTGGAAGAACTCCGGTTCCGAAACCGCCTACCCCTGGCTCATATCTTATTCATCGCGAGAAAACCGTTGGCGGAAGTCGCAACATGATGGTCCGATTCATGCGCCGGGTGGGTGGAGTGGTCGTAAATCATCCATGGCTGGTAACTGCCGTCAGCCTTGTCGTGACCCTACTGTTGTACGCGAACATCCACAACCTGCGAACCGGGACGGACCTGACCGACCTGTTTGGGAATCGCGACCCGCAATGGCGAGCTGCAAGCCAGATTGGCAAGGAACTGGGTTATGGCAACCAGCTTTTTGTGCTGATCGAGGTTCCTAATGGAGAAACGGACACGACCGGGCCGATGGAGGATGCGGCCGACCGTCTCACGGCGGACATGCTGAACAGCGGACTGTTCCGGCATGCGCGGTGCGGCTTGCAAGAAGAAGAACTGCTGAACATTGTGCGGTACTTTACCTGGAATTTTCCGTCATTCACGGGGCCAGAGCAGACGGAAGATGTTAAGCGGCGGCTCGATCCGCAACAGATTCACCAAAACGTTCGACGCGCCGCAACTGCACTGGTCACGCCGTTCTCGTCCTTAGGAACGAATTACTTCGTCGCAGATCCTTTGGGCCTCATGGAAGTGCAGGCGCGCAACAGCCGCGGGTTTTCGCAGTTTGCGAATTTCGACCTGCAATGGGGATCGGGGAACCGATTCTTCAGCAAAGATCACAAGGCCCTGCTCATCATTGCCGAACCTCGCCAGTCGGCCATGGACTATAAGTTCGCCGAGCAAGTGATCCTCTGGACGCGGGATCATATCAAGTCGATGAACGCAGATCCGGCCTTCCGTGACTCCGGAGTGCGGGTCACTCCGGCGGGAGCTTACGTTTATGCCGAGCAGGAGCACCAGTTCATCGAGACGAACATCCGCCGCATTTCGATGATTTCGATCGTGGGGAATCTGCTGCTGTGCCTCGTGATCTATCCAAGGATTCCTTTGTTGCTTTTGTCGTTGCTACCTGCCGGCCTCGGTATTCTCTGGACTACGGGCGTGGCAAGCTTCTATCCGGGAGAAGTAAATCTCATCAGCCTGTCCTTTATCGCGATTCTGGCAGGGCTTGGAGACGACCAAGTCGTACATTTCTTCAATCGCGTACCGCAGGAATGGGCCAAGGGCGGGACTCTGAATGATGCAGTGCTGCGCTCCTTCGAAACCACTGGATTCAGCGTCCTTCTCTGCATCATAACGGCGGCGACCGCTACTGCCTCGCTGGCCACCTCCAGCTTCAAGGCATTGGCGGAGTTCGGGTTCATCCTGACCGTCGGAATGTTCATGATGGTGCTGCACACGCTCCTGACGGTTCCCGCGCTGATGGGGCTGTGGTGGCGGGTCTCCAAGCCGCGTGCGCCCGAGACTATTACCTTCCGCATCCTCCCGTGGATAGCGCGGAAATGCGTCGATTTTGTGGGCCGGCACGCTCGCCTCGTTGTTGGTTTTGGCGTGGGAATGTTCGTGCTGTCATTAGTGTTTCTGCCGACCATCAAGATGGGCGCCCGCTTCGAGATCACAGGCGCGGATAATCCTGCAGTCGCTGCGCAGAATCGGCTTTCCGCAAGGTTCGGCATCGAGGGCAGTCCGCACGTGTTTCTGATCGCTGGTGGCGAGCAAGAAGTGCTGGGCAGGGTCGAGAAATTAACAACTGGACTCGAAGGGTATCGGCAGCGCGGCTTTATCAAGTCCATCTTCTCGCCGACAACGCTGCTTCCTTCCGCTCAGACACAGCGCGAGCGGGCCAGTTTACTGAAAGGGGTCAATCTCGCGGCTTCCGCTCGTGCTCTTGAGGAATCGCTGCATGAGAATGGTTTTCGGACCGAACCGATTCAACCGTTTATTGACCGACTGCGAAGCCTAGGACAAAATAATGACCCGGTCACCCTGGAAACGGCCGCCAAATTTCTGCCGCCAGGGTTGCTTGACAACAGCATTCGCAATACGGGGGACGGCAGCTATGTCGCGGCCATCGCGTTCTATGGTACGGACCCTGATGCGATCGATTTAATTCCGGAAAGCGTCATCGCGTCATGGCGGAATCAATTCGGTCCGTTCGTGGAGTTTTCTTTCGACAAGATGAACCGCGACATGCAGAACCAGGTGCTGCATGACAGCCGGAGAGCATTGGTGTGGACGGCGGCTGGCATTCTGTTGATTGTCTATCTTTGTTTTCGCAACGTGCGCGTGTCGCTCATCGTACTGATCCCCATCGTATTCGGGATTGTTGGAACGTTCGGGCTGTTGCTGCTGGTGAGGCACCACTTCAGTTTCATGTCCATCACGGCGATCCCGCTGATCATCGGGATTGGGATCGACAACGGCATCCATTTGGTCCGGCGTTACCTCGAGAACAAGCGCCTCGGAATTCTCGCGATTGCAAAGGCCACTGGCCCGGCTCTGATTCAATCGAACCTGACGACAATTGTCGGATTCGGGGCGCTGATGGCTTCCAGTTTTTCGCCGCTGGCCGAGATGGGGCTCGTCACGTCATTGGGTGTCGCTCTAGCGCTGGCGGGCGGACTATTGTTGATCCCCGCGGTAATTCTGGTGCAGGAACAACGCGCCAACGGGCAGTCCTAGAGAGCTGATTCGGATTAAAGACCTCTTCATTAGTCCCGGCAGAATTGGGTAGGCATTAGAGTAAAGGCCCATCTGAAAACGTTTCGTATATACTGCAAACGCAGCGCGTTCGCGAAGCTGTAATCGACACGATTTTGTCCCAAGGCGCACGACAGATTCCTTTCTGTGATCGTCGATCAAAGTTTTTTGGTCCCAAGTTGTCGGACTTAATTTCATGAAATTCGCGCTTTGCTCGCCAATGCAGTTCCTTCCTGGATTCTTCTCACGAGTGGCAGGTCTGAGGCGGATTAGCTCTATCCTGTTGTTTTCGGGTTTTCTGTTTCTGCCTCTGACGGCGGAAGCTGGCCTTCCTCGGGCTGCAATCTCGATTCCGACAGACCAGAACCTGGCCGCCGGCTTAAAGGCGGCGGAACAGTGTGAATCTCCGGGCAAAGTGATCGTGCTGCCGCCGTTGTCTTTCGATTTCGGGGGTGGCGGGAGCGCGACCAGCGTTATGGAAGAGCAAACGCAGGCCGTCAAAGGCAAGCCGGAAGGATCCGAGGTCTGGCTGCATCTGGTAGTGGGCGCCGGTTCTCTTGCTGGCAGTGATTCCGAGCAGCAGATTACCGAGAGGGTTGGAGCGTTCCTGAAAGCAATGCCGCTCTCGGCGGCCGCGGTACGCGGACTGATTGTCGAAATCAAGGAGCCGCTGACGGCTCCCGATCTATTCGCGTTCGGGCTGGTGCGCCTGACGCTAGGCGCCAAAGCCAGCAACGCTGCCTTGCGTGTTGCGTTGGTTTTCCCGACCGGATTTGTCAGCCAGCATGGCGATATTGTCAAACGGCTTGCGACCTATACCGATCTCCTCGGAACGACCTATTCCGAAGACTGGCGCCAGGACGCGGCGTGGATCGCAGAGCAGGCGCTGAACAAGCCCCTCGTCCTCAAGTTAGACTCCGGAGCATCAGTGACGACCTCGCGATTTGTGAACGCGATGCTCGCGGCCAGCGGAACTTCCGTCGAAATTGTCTGGTCGAATCCGCCGGACGGTAAAGCCGCAAACGCCGTGTGCTCAGTGAACAGTTTCTTGACCCATTACATCACCGGCAATGCGTTTGCAGCGGATTCCACCTCCTCGCCGTTCACGGTTGCAGTGGAGGGCGTGGGGAGCGGCGAGAACCGATCGTTCGGCAGTGGGCCGTCGGATCTGGTGATTGTCGCGCGTGTGAATGGAAGCCCAGACTCCCCGAAGACAGTCAGGCTACAAGGTGTTAAGTCAGGTCCATTCGAGATCAAGTGGTACGACCCCGTCACTGGCGCCCCGCTTCCCGCGGGCGAAGTAACGAAGACGGACAAGGGACTCGCACAGACATGCGCTTGCACCAGTGAATACGCTTTGATTTCCGTCCACAAACAAAGTGTGAACGATCAGACGCTGTTTAACACGATTGAGGTTAAGGGCGGAATCGAACTGAAGGTCGAAGAGATCGTTGCCCGCTGGCAGCAGAACCGAGAAGCGCAGAAACAGAGGCTGGAAAACTATATGGCCTCCAGCTTTATGAGCCTGCACTTTGAAAACACCAATTTGGGTCCAGGGTTCGACGTCTCGACGCAACTCAAGGTGTTTTTCAAGCGCGACGGCCAGATGGAAATGGCGCAAAAAGCGTTTTTTGTGAACGGCGTGAAGTTTGGCAAGAACCATGAATTTCCTCTGCCGCAAATCGAGCCTGAAAAGGTGCTGACCCAGCCTCTCGAATTGAAGCTCAACGAACGCTACGTTTATAAGCTACTAGGCACGGAAAAAGTCGATGGCGCGCTGTGCTATGTGATCGGAGTCGAGCCCAAGGTAGCGGACGAGGCACTCTACAGCGGCAAAATATGGATCGACGGCGCTACTTTCCGCGAGGTGAGACAGTACCTGACGCAACGGGGTGCGAAGAGCAACGTGCTGGTGAACGTCGAAACGCAGAATTTCGAATTAGTCAGTGACGACAAGGGCGTTCAGTTCAACTTGTTGCGGTCCATTTCTGCCCAGCAACTGCTGAATGCGGCCGGGCGCGATTTTGTGCTGCAGAGAAAGGTGCAGTTCTCGAACTACGTGATCAACGCCCCCGAATTCAGTGGCGCCCTCGCGGCTGAACATAGTTCCGACGACCCAATGTTCCGCGACACTGACCAGGGACTGCGGTCACTGAGAAAGAAGGGCGACGAGCGCGTTTTAGTGGACAGCAGCGTGAAGCGCATACGGTCCCTGGTTGGCGGGGCGATGTATGAAGGCACGTTTAATTTTCCAATCCCGTTTCTCGGCATAAGCATTGCAGATTTCGATTTTCGGCACACCGGCGCGCAACTTTCTACTTTCTTTGCCGGGCCGATCCTTTTGACCGACCTCTCAAAGCAGTACAAGCCCAAGTTTCGCCTGGCGCTGGATTTGTCGTTGAACGGTCTGCCCGGCGAAAACCGCGTGTACAGCGGCAACACGGAACTGGTGCAAGGTCAAGTGTGGACGTGGGAGCAAACCACGGGCCTGCGAGCCTCATGGCAGGCCACGACCCATCTCAGCCTGACGGCTTCGAATTACTTCGCGTACGACAATTTCCTCAGAACCAGCGAGGCAGACGAACAATATGAACTTCCGCGCAATGGCTTGACCGTTCTGCCGGGTGTCGAAATAAAGTACAGCCGCAAGGGATATGTGTTCCATGCGCAAGGGACACGTGGTGAACGCATCAACTGGAGGCCGTTCGGATGCAGTTCACTGGCCCCTCCTCCTGATGGTTGCGGTTCTACGTCGGTGAACCCGCCGCCGCAGGACACATTACTGTTTCGGCCTCCACAGAGGGCATACACGCTCTATAGCGGCGAGTTTAACAAGGATTACTACATAGGAAAGTTCACTAAAGGTGGCTGGGATCTATCCTACTATGGTGGAAATCAGCTGGATCGTTTCTCCCGTTACTTCCCGTCGTTTCTTGCAACGCCTCGCCTGCATGGAATTCCGGGCGGGACAGATTCTTTTGACGCCATCGCCATGGCGAACGTGCACTACGGTTTTAACGTGATGGAATTGATGAAGGTCGACGGGATGTACAGCTATGCGCGTGCGCGCAACCTGGATGAGTCCTTCAAATTCCGCAAGTTTGACGGCTTCGAGGTGAACTTCAATACCCCCGGGCCTATGGGCATCCTGGTTCAGGGCACAGTTTCCTGCGCGTTGAACGGGAACATCCCGCGCTACAACTCACGTTGGGGAGCTTATGTTTTGATCTTCAAGCCGTTAAAGTAATTCGAGCATATGGCTGAAACGCGGCTGGAAGATCAGACTGAAGACCGGGTCAAGGACTCGAAGACCGCGCTGGTGACGGGCGGCTCTGGGGTTATCGGGGCAGCCATCGCGCAGGCACTGGGAAGCGCTGGATTCCGCGTAGCAGTCCACTATCATCACGGGAAAGAGTCAGCAGCCGGGGTAGCCGAGCGAATCATCGTTGCGGGCGGGCAGGCGCTGGCGGTGGAAGCCGATGTCTCGCAGCAACCGAGCGTTGCAGCCATGTTCCAATGCATCGAACGGGAATACGGTCCGGTCGATTATCTGGTAAACAACGCAGGCATCAACCGGGATGTCCTGCTGGCTTTCATGTCGGACGAGCAGTGGGATGAGGTGATCGACACCAATCTTCGCGGCACATATTTGTGTTCGCGCCTTGCCTTGCCGGGCATGATGCGTCGGGGTAGCGGAGCGATTTGCAATATCGTGTCGCCCAGCGGAGTTCGCGGCCAAGCTGGTCAGTGCAATTATTCGGCTTCCAAAGGTGGCATTATCGCCTTCACCAAGGCGCTCGCGAGAGAGATGGGTTCATTCCACATCCGGGTCAACGCCGTCTGCCCGGGCGTTATTCCCAGTCCCATGTCCGCCAAGTACATACAGAAAGAGGAGAAACGACTACTTTCTGAAATTCCTTTGGGACGCTTTGGCAAGCCTGAAGAAGTGGCGCCACTGGTAGTGTTTTTGGGATCTCGAGAGTCAAGCTACATAACCGGACAGGTAATCGAAGTTGATGGAGGACTGCAATAAGGGCTGTGCTATACTGCCGCCAACAAGCATTATGCCCACCGTCAAGGAACAACTTAAGCCCATTATATTGAAGAGTTTGCGGATCACTGACATGACTCCGGAGGATCTGCGCGACGATCAACCACTGGTCGGTGGCGAATTGGAAATCGATTCCGTCGATATCCTCCAACTCGTGCTTGAGATTGAGAGGCACTTCGGTATCAAGCTGGTGGAGGCCAACTTCGACCAGAAACATTTCGAAAGTCTCAACACGTTGGCATCGATCATCGAATCCAAAGTGGCAGCAGTCAGGACCTGACCCTACACTCCCCCCGTAGGCAATTCCATATTTTTCAAGCAAACATGCACAGCATCGAGCTTGAGTACCAGTGCGGTCTTGCGTCGAGGAGCCGTGCCTTGCTGCGCGCAGGCGGGCACGGTCCGGCGCATCGGGCACAGCGATCTGGAAAGCGGTTGCATGTGGAGGCTGTTGAAGACGAGAGGGACTCGTAACGTGGGCCACTTTATGACGGCGGGCGGAAATTGACGCGCTGGTACGAGCACCGGTTTCACAACATCACCGCGCAGCGAATTATATTTGTGATCATACCGAGAGTGCCGCGCCTTCTTCATCCTCCGATCGCGCTGATCACGGCGCTGATCTTCTTCATCATGCTGAAACAGGAACGGCAAGCAGTAGCCGGTAATCTACGTCGGGTCTCGGGTAAGCACGGGCTTGCGTTGCAATGGAAGGTCTATTGGGTTTTCTATTCGTTCTGCGATCTCATGGTGTCCTATTGTTATATCCCTCAGGCCTCACACTCCGAACTGCTCGCCATGTTAGTGGACCCGGAGCGCGGCGGCGCGAAGATCGACCAATGCCTGGCCGCGGGCAATGGGCTTATTGTATGGACGGCGCATGTAGGGAACTGGGAATTTGCCTCACGCCTTCTGGAAATGCACGGCAGGCCCGTCAACGTCGCGCGGGTGGTCGAAGACAACCCGGCAGAAATCAGCCTGCGGAATTTGATGGCTAGCGATCGGCTCAAAATTGTGGATCTCAGAAACGGCGCGCAGGCCACCATCGAACTCTTACAGGCCCTGCGCCAAAACGAGATCGTTGCGATGCAGGGAGACCGTGTTTATCAGCGTCACAGCGCCGAGGTCCCGTTTTTTTCAGTACCCACTCCCTTTCCCTTAGGCCCCTTCCTGCTTTCGCAAGTCTCGGGCGCGCCCGTGCTACCGGGCTTCGTGGTTCGCCAAGGTTGGCTGCGTTACCGCGCTTTGGTAGGCGACCCGATCCTGCCAGTTCCATCACTGGTCGCATCCGGAAACCCGGATGCCGGCTTGCAGGGAGCTCTGTCCCAGGCCGTCCGCTTCCTGGAAAAAACGTTGATGACCCATTACGATCAGTGGATGAATTTCTTTGAGTTTTGGCCGGTTAACTATCGTGACTGATTCCCGGAAAACCATTGTCGTCACTGGTATCGGTGTGGTCAGTCCCTATGGCATCGGTATCGACTGCCTGCAAGCGGGCATGCTATCGGGAAAGTGTTGTCTGGCGCCGACAAAGGATTTGTATCCTGGCTTTGTGGGAAGCACCGCCCAGGTCAGCGCACTGCCCCCTCTGCAGAACGAACTCGGCCCTCGATATTCTCGCAGCGACCGACTTGCGATGGTGGCGGCTCGAGACGCGGTGTGGAATCTTGACTACGAGAGCACTGCCCTATGGGGGAGTGGCGTTTTCATGGCCAGCACGGTCGCGGGCTTGAGCGAGATCGATCCGGGAATTGCTGAGGATCCCGCTGCCTGGTATCGGCGTGGCGGTCTGGCGAGGGCAGCTTCCTATCCTCCAGCGCGCGTTGCCGACGCGGTCGGGGAGTATCTAGGCGTTCGCGGACCACGCTGTGCTATTTCGGCGGCGTGCGCCTCGAGCGCGGCGGCGATTGCGCTCGCCGCCAACATGCTTCTCGACGGAGCGGCGTCCATGGTCTTGGCGGGAGGTAGTGACGCACTGTGTCCATTCACGCTGAGTGGGTTCAACTCGCTGCAGGCCTTAGACCCAGACCCGTGCCGCCCCTTTGACCGGAATCGCAAGGGGCTGAACCTGGGTGAAGGAGCCGCCGTGCTTGTGCTGGAAACGCTCGAGCGGGCTGAGACTCGTGATGCCAACGTTCTGGCGGTGTTGCGAGGGTGGGCCATGACGAATGATGCATTCCATTCCACAGCCCCACAAACGCAGGGGAAGGGCCTGGCGGATTGCATGCGTCTTGCCATGGAAATGGCGGAGATCAGCGGCGACGATATCGGCTATGTGAATGCCCACGGCACGGGCACGCCTCTGAACGACGTTGCTGAGACTAGTGCGTACGACGCTGTCTTTCGCGAACGCAAACGTCCGGTTCCCGTCTCTTCGACAAAATCTTATTTCGGGCACTGCCTGGGCGCGGCTGGAGCGTTGGAGGCAATCATCGCGATCATCGCGGTTCGCTGTGGCGTGCTGTTGCCTACGCTACGGCTGACAGATCCTATCGAGAGTCCGAGTGCGGATTGGCTCAGGGGAAAAGTTCTTTGCCATGAGGTGCCGCTGGCAATGTCGGTTTCGGCTGGGTTTGGCGGCAGCAACGCGGCGCTCATATTCGGAAACGGACAGTGCAGGAGCGGACGCTCATGACTCCGAATTTGGCTGCTATTACGGGCATCGGTTCTGTGAGTCCCTATGGCCCACTCGCCGGATTGATCCCACCCTGCGCCGTTGAGCCCGAAGCTATCACCGCGTGGCCAACCTCCGGACTGCGGCGAGCATTCCTGGTGAAGCCATTTCGTCCCGCCAGCGTGGTGCCGGGTCTGAAAACGAGGCGACTGGATCGCCTGTCGGCGTGGGCCTTGGTGGCTTCTTCACTGGCGATTCAGGATGCCGGGATCGACTTGAGCCAGGAGGACCGATCCCGGGTGGCTGTCGTGTTCGGCACTGGCCTTGGTTGCGCTGAACTCACGGAGGCTTTCTTCCACAGCGCTGCCGCACATGGCTGGTCCGGGACCGACCCCAGTCCCTTCCCGGAAGGACTCGCCAACGCTCCGGCCAGTCATGTGGCTTTATGGCATGAGGTGCGAGGACCTAACATTACGGTCGGATGCAAGACCTTTTCCGGCGAGAGCGCGTTGATCCAGGCGGCTTCGCTGCTTCGCCACGGGCAAGCGGATTTGGCCATTGTGCTGGCGGGTGATACACTCACGCGCGCCGTCTACGAATGGTACGAGGCGGCAGGTCTGCTGTCGCCGGCCTGCTACAACTCGGAGCCTGTGACGGATGGCAGCGGCTTTGTGCCCAGCGAAGGGGTCGCGGCGTTGGTGCTCGAACCAAACGGTCGCCGGAAAGTTCGCGCCTATGCCCATTTCAGTTCGGGGCGTTGGTCGGTGGACGGAGAAGCGGTGGAGACCATTCGCCAGATGCTCGGCTCCTCCGTGCCGAATGTCACCATTTGTGCAGGCAATGGTGCGCCTTGCGCCACCAGTTCGACATCTGCCTTGGCCGGCAAGATTTCCGGAACAAGCGCGGGAATGGTTCGGGCTCCGGCTGCTGCCGGTCTTACCGATACCAGCGCTCTTCTACACCTAATCCTGGCATTGAGCAGCCAGCCGCCCAGCGGACAGGCTCTGTTGTTAGGGACATCCGGCGAAAATGGTTTTGCAGCACTTTTGCTGGACTTGCCTTGAATATGAATGTGCGAATTGCGGCCGCGGCGTTCAGTGTTCCGTTCGAAGATGAGACCGTCGAATCGGTTTTGGATCGGGAACGGGATCGAGTGGAGACGACGCTCGCACCGTTGAGCCCGAAGGCACGACAAAAGGCCACGGAAGGTTTGGGACTGAGCCGCGTCCGTGTGTGCGGGAGCAAGCAACCTTACGATTTGGTTCTCGAAGCTGCTTCAGCGGCTATGACCGAGGCTGGGATTACGGGGCAGGATGTCAATCTCATACTGGATTACAGTACTTTTCCTGGAGAGAACTCACAATATTTTTCTTTCGCTCACAAACTCAGCGACGAACTCGGGGCTGAAACTTCCCTCAACTTAAGTTTCAAGTCCGGCGGTTGTGCAGCGCTTCACCTTGCGATCAAGACCGCCCTGGGCTGGATGAGGACCGATGAAAGCATTCAGACTGCCCTGCTCGTAACGGGTGACAGCGCGCCTAAGGGCAGCCGCTCCCTGCTTCCGATTACCGTGCAAGGCGACGCCGCTAGTGCGGTTATTCTGAGGCGCGAAGGCGCCGAAGGACCTTTGCTGCTGAGCGTGGAAGCCATGACGCTCGGCCATCTGCACGAAGCCATTGCGTTGATCAAGACCAACGGGCACCTCGAGATTAAAGTGGATGCTGCCTGCATGGAAAACGAAGTGATGCCCGTCTACTATCTGAACTTGCTCTGGGTGGTGCAAAAAGCCCTGGCCGGCTCTTCCCTGACCTTGAAGGATATTGATCATTTCATCTATTCCAACATTAGCCAGCGGGACCGCGATGGTTTCCGCAGGATGGTGGGGTTGCCAGAGGGGGGCTTGCCGCCCACTCCCATGGCAGAGTACGGTCACACTTTTGCCAGCGACTTAATCATCAATTATGTACACCTGCGGCGGGAAGGCCGAATTAGTCCGGGGCAATTGTTGCTATTCGCTTCCGCAGGAATCGGCTTCACCTGGGGGGTGACGCTTGCCCGAGCCTGAACGCCCCAACCCTGGACGTGACGAGCCTGAAATTGACGTGCTCTCGGATTGGCTCCGGCGTACGGCAGCGGCCGCGCCAGATGCACCAGCCATAATCGAGGCAGGTCCGGGCGAAGTAGATCGCGTCACGTCTTTCCGCGAATTGCTCGGGCAGGCTGCGTCGCTGGCGGTGCGGTTTGTTGAGCATGGCGTCCAAAGACAGGATCGCATCGCTCTGGTACTGCCGAAGACCACCGACGCAATCATCTCGGTCTTTGCGTCCCTTCTGGCCGGTGCGATCTATGTTCCCATCCATCCGCAGTGGCCGAAGGAGCGAATCGAAACAGTCCTGGCAGATTGCGGGGCTCGGCTCCTGCTCGAGGGTGACAACACTTCTCCACCGCGAATCACTGATCGCAATACTGGCGGCAGCATCCTCTGGCCGGTCGCGCCATCCACTCCCAGCGACATTTCCAAATTAGGGTCGCTGCCCGCAGCAGATGCCGGCGACTCGGCTCTCATTCTGTTTACCTCAGGATCCACGGGTCAGCCGAAGGGAGTGCTCCTATCTCACCGCGCGGTAAGCGCATTCTTAAGATGGTCGGCGCACGAGTTTCAGATCAGTTCAGCCGATCGCATCGCATGCCCGTCGCCACTGAGTTTTGATCTCTCCACCTTCGACATTTTCAATATGGCATTGTGCGGCGCCACCTGCGTTCTGGTCCCCGAACACAGCGTGTGGATGCCGCGCTTTTTGGTACAGTTTTTGCGCGAGGCACGCATCACCTGTTGGTATTCTGTGCCCTCGATCCTGGCTGGGATGTTAGAAGACGGGCGGCTGGCGCGGCATGATTATCCCGGCCTACGTCTGGTCCTCTTCGCCGGAGAGGTTTTTCGTAGTCACTACGTATCGCAGTTGCAATCGGCGGTCCCGCAGGCGGTTTGCGCAAACCTCTATGGTCCAACTGAAACGAATGTGGTCACGTGGTACCGCGTGCCGCGCGGCTTCGACGGATCACAGCCGCTACCGATCGGCCAGCCCTGCGCCTACGCAACTGTGACGGTGGACGCGGCCACCGGCGAACTGCTCGCCGGCGGCGGCTCCCTGATGACCGGATATTGGAGCCGTCCCGAAGATACGCAGCATGCTTTCGTCAGATTGGACGGCAAACGCTATTACCGCACTGGGGACCGTGTGTCGCAGGCGGCTGACGGCAACTACCTTTTCCTCGGACGGCTCGACCGGCAAGTGAAACGCCGCGGTTTCCGGATTGAACTGGGGGAAATCGAGACTGCCCTCGCTGGCTGCGAGGATATACTGGAAGCGGCGGCGGTGGCCGTCGACGACGGGAAGAGGGGAACCGCCATCATAGCGTTTGTCCGCACCCGTTCTCCCGGCGCCATCACCCTGGTCGAGGTCAAAGCCCACTGTGCGCGGAGACTGCCCCTGTATATGGTGCCCGACCACATCGTATTTCTAAATGCCATACCTACAAGCGGTAGGGGCAAGATCGATTACCTGGCTTTATCCAGAATCGCGAAAACACTGAACCATTCAGGATCAGACCATGCAGCACCAGACCATGGAGATCAAGACCGCAGTCCGGCAATTCATCGCTGAAAACGTTCTGCTCGGTGTCCATCAGACGACCATCGAGGACGCTACGCCGCTTGTCACCGGCGGTCTCATCGACTCTGTCGGCATGTTCGGCCTCGTGGCTTTCCTCGAAGCGCGCTTCAAAGTCGAATTTGTGCCCCGAGAAATTAACGTACATAGCCTCGATACGCTGGACCAGATCGATGAACTGATCCGGAAAAAGCTGGCCGCGCAGAAAACTGACGCTTCGGGTATCGGGCAACAAACTCGATGAGGTGTCACGGTGTGGAACCGGTGGAGATTGCATGCACTGGCGCTGTTAGCGGCGTTGTTTTCGCCTGCGTGCTGGCAACATAAGGAAGCGTTCGAGAAGGCGGCACTCAACCGCGGCGAGATCCAGGTCGCGCGCCTCTCGGAACGCTCCAACCTCATCGTGGAACGCGTTCGTTTCTGGTCCAATGAAATGAACGAGCCCCGCTTTTTCCTGGCCCTGGTCCCCAAGACGCAGGTTGCCCCCTCGGAAGTCTTCATCTTGAATCACGGCTGGCGCGACCGGCCAGAGGACCTGTTGAAACACCTCAAGGTGGACCAGGTGTACGATCAACTGTTGAGCCGGCACGAGTTGCGGCCCGCGATTGTGGTCCTGCCCGACGTTCGCTTCAGCAACTTTTACCGCGAGTACTCTGACCGATACCCATTCCCTAACTATCTAACTTTGGTGGCGGAGGAGGTAGCTGGAACGGTTTCGCGCCGCTATGCTGTGCCGTTCGAACGACAGCGCTGGGCGATCGGCGGCTTCTCTTTCGGCGGCTACCTATCGCTGGATATAGGACGGCGCTATGCCGGACGGTTTGCCAGCGTCAGCGTGATTAGTGGGCTCGTGGATTCAGAGTGGAGCTACTGGCCATCGCAACCGCCGCCGCCCGGCCCCCTCGACTCCCAGGGTCGGGGCAAGCATACAATCGTGGTCCCCGGACCTGTTCCCAGACTCTTCCTCGCCTGCGGATCGGATGATCGTCTTTTCTCCACAATGCGCGACTTGCATGCAAAGCTAACTGAGATCGGCATTCCCCATGTGTGGTCGACTGCGTCGGGTGGGCACACATGGAAATACTGGTCGTCGGTTCTGCCGCTCATGTTCAAATTTCATCTGGCGATTGAAAAAGAATCAGGTTCAGGGCAACCGATCCCCGCAAAAGCCGGCTCGGATCCTTCCGGGTAAGTCGGGGATTAATAAACAATCTGACAGAAGTGTCAGGCGTGGGCTGCAGATGCTTGTGCGCTCGCAACTACCGCCGGGATGGCGCGTTGTTTGCGCAGAGCTTCGTGAAAAACCTCGGCAGAAACGGGCTCTCCATAGAAAAGCTGGAGCAGCGGGTCTTCGATATCCGAAGTTACGGCAGGGGTTCTCTGACTCTCAACATCGAGTCCCTCTGGCTGGACGAACAACTCCGGCAGCAGATTGCGATTCTCCGTCAGCACGTTGAGGAATTTTTCCAGCGCGGCGCGATGCTCGCGTGTATTTTGCGTGAACTCGACTCCCATGCCTTGGTCCGGATGCATAATTCGCACCACGCCCTGCGCGCGAAGTTCGACTCCAGCGGCACGCATGGAGAGCACCAACCGGCTCGAAACCGGAAACGGCGATGAGATTTCCAGATAGCATCCGCCCACGCTCAGATCGGTCAGTTGACACTGGATCGGAGGATCATCCTGCTCGGCATCGGGAGAATTCCGTTTCAGCCAGTCGCGGAGCTGCAAGGCCACCTCGGGAGAAGTCTGCAGGAACCGAATACCGGCCTGCTCTTTCGTCCCCTCCCACGCGAAGTCGACGGGGATCTCCAAGGGCGTACTTGTTCCCGGCAAGGTAAAAGCAATCTGCCAACGGCCGGTGGGGCGTTTGCGGTTCGGTAGAACAACCGCCATACCACCTTCGCTCAAATCGACGGTGGTCACCTTCATGTTCGCGCCGGCTTCGGAACCTCTCATGATCACGGGAATCTGCACGGCCACGCGGACGTTGCGCCGTCGTTCGCTCTTCATTAACGCCCGCGCCGCGCGGAAACTGGACTTTGCCCGTTCGCTCGATAGCGGCTTGTACAGCACAAAATGCGCACCTATATCAAACACTGCCTTCAGTCCAACGATAGGTTCAACGATGGCAACGGCTACCGCCTGCTTGTTGCACGGGGCTAAGCGAGCGCTTCGCAACACGTCAATCGCGCCGTCATCTGACATGTCGGCGATGATGCCTTCAAAGCGCTGCCGGGTTAGTTTCCTCAGTGCCGTGTCGGAGTTAAGGCACAGATCCACTTCGATCTCGAGGTCACCGAGAACGCGCCGCAGAACCCGTACAATCTTTTCGTCCGAACACAGTAAGAGCGACTTCAGACCCATAGGTAAACCATTTCGAATGAATGGGACTGGCGTCGCCTGCCCGCTGGCAAAGCTGGAAAACGACGCCGCTGACTGAACTCTAGTTCCATCGACCAAACGAGAGCAATGTCCACACCCCGTGGCCTGATTACGGGCGTAACCACGACGAATCTGTGCTGCTGCACCAATTAACTGCTGGGGTCTTCTAAGCTCAGCGATCGACCATCGTAATCGCGCCGTTCTTGGCCGTTAAAGCACAATCTCACAAGGACTTACGAATACTTTGCCGGAAACCATGCCCGCAAAATTTCATTGACTTTCAGGCCAAATTGCCGCTAGGATATTAGGTCTCCTAATTAGTATTGCGGCTTCACACGGACACTCAGGAAAGACTTTGTCCGTGGGCTAGTTTTCGAAGAATCCCTGAGCTGCCGTGGAGAATCTTATAGTTGAGAAGATTTTGTAGTTATATTCCCCCAGGCGGAAAGGCAATAGTTCATGGCAAAGAGACGCGGAAATCCAAATTGGGGCAAGCCGGAGCCAATCGGCCCCATTACCCCCACGATCACGGAATTCGAACAAGTTGTGCGTGAGTATAAGCTCTCCCCTGACCAGTATCTGCGTTCGACCCGTCTGCGGGAGTGGGCTCGCCGAAACAAGAACTCGAAGTACATCCCCGAACCTCTTCTGGAAGCATGGGGTTTCGAGATCGAGTCTACGCTCTAGATGTAGGCTGAGTACGATTCAGGGTCGCTCCCCGGAGCGGCCCTTTGTATTTTGGCAAGATTGTCGGTCTTATGCAGCAGAGGTTAGGTCCAGGCTAGGTTTTGGCGCTAAGATTACCGCGTTGGAGGAGTGATTGCGTCAACTCCTAATACCCAAGGCCTAACACCTCACTGATGCTCGATGTCCTCAAAATCCCGCCGACTGAGCTGTTCGCGCTTCTTGTCGCCATCGGCTTCGCTGCCGGCCTGAACCTCTACGCCACCGTAGGTGTTCTGGGACTTCTAGCACGCTTCGGCCATCTTCCGCTTCCCCCGGGTTTGCAGGTACTGCAGAGCTGGGCCGTAATTGCGGGAAGCACCGCACTGTTCGCGATCGAGTTCTTCGCCGACAAGATCCCCGCTTTCGATCTGATCTGGAATGCCCTTCACACCTTCATCCGAGTCCCCGTGGCCGGACTCCTGGCCTACCGCGCCACCAGCCAACTCTCTCTAGAGCATCAACTGCTCGCAGCATTCGTCGGAGCTCTCGTCGCCCTCATCGCCCATAGCGGCAAAACTGCCGCTCGCGCAGCCGTCACACCTTCACCAGAGCCGTTCTCAAACATCACGCTGAGTCTCGGAGAAGACGTGCTTGCGATCGGTTTGACGTGGCTCGCGACGAGGCATCCTTACGTTGCAGGCACCCTGGCCGCCTTGCTGGTCGTGATGATCGTGCTGCTCACGAAACTGGTAATCCGTGCCATGCGCGCCTTGTTCCGCGGAGCCGAACACCAAGTTGCCGCCTGATTTCGCTGGTGCGCCGTTGAATCCAGTGAAGGGGTGATCACGCTGCGCCGACGCTTGCCAGGAAGCGCGGAGCCTGCCGTGCCTTAGTGGCTTGTTCAAACGAATAGGCCAGTTTAATCAGCGCGGGCTCGCTCCAGGCACGACCGAAGAACGAGATGCCGACCGGAAGTCCGAAGATGGACCCTGCAGTCACATTGATGTTGGGATATCCCGCAACTGCCGCCGCGTTCGAGCTACCTCCCGCCGAGTGATCTCCGTTCACTAGGTCGGTCAGCCACGCCGGTCCTCCAGTTGGAGCGACCAATGCGTCCAAGTGATGCTTATCCATGATCGCGTCGATGCCTTCGGTGCGCGCCAATTGATGATTCTTGGCCAAGGCGTCCAGATATGCTTTCTCTGTAAGCGGCCCTTTCGCTTCCGCCTTCACAAATAGGTCCTGGCCGAAATACGGCATTTCCTTCAGACGATTGTGATCATTGAATTCGATGATGCCTTTGAGCGTGCGCACTGGTGCACTGGATTCAAGGCGCGCCAGATAGGCGTTGAGGTCAGCCTTCAGTTCATACATGAAGACGAGTAGCTCGCTGTCGTCGAACTTTCCGAGAGTCTCAATGTCGGCGGGATCGACAAGCGTCGCTCCCTGCTTCTTCATGACGTCGAGCGCCTCTTCCATGAGAGCATCCACTGCGTCATTGAAGCCGAAATACTTGCGTGCCACGCCGACACGCGCGCCCTTTAGTCCATGGGGATCGCAGTATTGGGCATAATCGGATTGCGACTTTCCCGCGCTCACAGCCGTTGCCGAGTCTTCCGTATCGACCCCAGTGAGCACGCCCAGCAGAATGGCTGCATCGCGCACCGTACGGCACATCGGTCCGGCGCCATCCTGGCTGTGGGAGATCGGGATAATCCCGGAACGACTCACCAATCCTACCGTCGGCTTAATGCCGGCAAGGCCGTTAGAGGAAGACGGGCACACGATGGAGCCGTCTGTTTCGGTGCCAATCCCGACCGCAGCGAGATTTGCGGAGATGCCGGCGCCCGTACCGGAACTGGATCCGCAAGCATTGCGGTCGAGCACATAAGGGTTTTTCGTGAGACCACCACGTCCACTCCAACCGCTGGTCGAATGACTGGAACGGATGTTGGCCCATTCGCTGAGATTCGTTTTGCCGACAATCACCGCGCCGGCCGCACGTAGCCTTTGCGCCACGAACGAATCCTTCGGCGGCTTGGAACCGACCAGTGCCAACGAACCAGCGGTGGTCATCATACGGTCAGCAGTATCGATGTTGTCCTTGATCAGGACGGGAATACCATGCAGCGGGCCGCGCGGTCCTTTGGCTTTGCGCTCCTGATCGAGCGCGTCGGCGATGGCGAAAGCGTCAGGATTGACCTCGATGATCGCGTTCACGGCGGGACCGCGCTTGTCGATTTCGTCGATTCGCGCCGTGTATTTCTCTACCAGCGCCCGCGCAGTAAACTTGCCGGACTTCATACCATCCTGCAATTCGGGGACGGTGATTTCGTCGAGTTCAAAAGGCTTCACGTCGGAAGTGACCGGCTTCGCAGGTGTGATCTCGCGGGCGGCGCCGAGAGCCGGATAGACGGCCGCGGCGGCGCTGGCATTCACGGCACTCTGTAAGAACTTACGACGCGATGGGTTAGTCGAGCGCATGGTTGTCCTTTGAGTCCAGAGAGAATTCGGTTATTAAAACACGAATGGCACGCTGGCTTCACGAACCGGACGCCAAAATCACTACCACGAAGGACACGAAGGACTACGAAGGAGGGTTGTTTGATTTTTCCTTCGTGCAACTTCGTGCCCCTTGTGGTTGAGAAGTTCTTGGAGTTGTGAGGCCCTATTTCAGGTGGTAAGCTAGTTTCGTTCATGACTGAGCGGGAGTAGTTCAGCGGTAGAACGCCAGCTTCCCAAGCTGGATGTCGCCGGTTCGATCCCGGTCTCCCGCTCCATTTCAGCATTCCCCGAACAGGTTGCATGCTCTCTCTCTTCTCGTGCAAAATAGCGCATCTTTGACTTTCCGGCAGGCATCATGTTTCTCATGTGCATTTGCATTCCCCGGCACGACTTCACTTGACGGAGTTCCCTCTAAAACGCCCGTGTGTCGTTGAGAATCAATATTCATGCTTCCGAATCTGAAAGGAATCCGTACATGCTCCACAAAATCTCGCTGACGATATTTATGCTCGCCCTGTCGGTTTCCGTACTCGCACAAGAGTCGCGCGAGTTTAGGTTTCATTACGCATTCACCGTGAAGAATGTGCCTGCGGGCAGGAGTGTTCGTCTTTGGATTCCCACAGCCCAATCCGATGATTATCAGGACATAAAAATCGTTTCCGCCAATGGCGATCTTCCCCTCAAAAAAACTCGCGAGTCCAAATACGGCAACCAGATTTACTTCGCCGAGACGAGCAAATCTACCGCATCGGAACTGCATTTCGACGTCGAGTACGATGTCACTCGACACGAACGGATTGCGCTGAATCCCACGGCCAAGCTGTCTACGGTTGCGCTTGGCAGCAGAGAGCGAAGTCAGGATCTGCAACCCGATGCCTTGGTCCCGATCACAGGTGTCCCAGCCGAACTGGCGGTCAAAGTCACCGCAGGCAAGAACGATTCGCTGGACAAAGCGCGCGCCATCTACGACTACGTTTTCACCACGATGAAATACGACAAGACCGGTACGGGCTGGGGCCATGGCGACGTACTCTACGCCTGCGATGCGAAGAAGGGCAACTGTACGGACTTTCATTCGCTGTTCATTGCGATGGCGCGTTCACAGGGCATTCCGGCGCGCTTCGAGATCGGTTTCCCGCTTCCACCGGACAAGCATTCGAGCGAGCTTGCCGGATATCACTGCTGGTCCGATTTCTACATCGACGGCAAGGGGTGGATTCCGGTTGACATCTCAGAGGCGTGGAAGCATCCGGAAAAGCGTGACTATTTCTTCGGGTCCCACGACGTGAATCGCGTGCAGTTCACAATGGGGCGTGATCTGACGCTGAGACCGGCACAGAACGGCAAGCCACTGAACTACTTTGTCTACCCCTACGTCGAGGTGGATAGTCAGGAGTATGGCAACGTGTCGTTTGCGTTCTCCTTCGCGGATGTCGCGCCCGCAGTCGCAGCAAAATAACCCGGTAACGGTTTCGACGCGTGAGGCGGCGAGATGCAACCACCACAACCGCAGGGGACACGCCGCAAACAGCAGATTCCTCGCACGTCCTCTCCGCGCTCACGCCCGTCTGCGGACGGCTTGATTGCATAACGACGTTGGCTCGATTGCGGCGAGTACGATGGAAGCTGCGAAAGTCGACCAAGGCTCTCAGCGAAGGAGCCAACGTCATGCTGATTATAGGCTGTGATTTTCATCCGGGGTTTCAGCAGGTCGCG
>WNGO01002508.1_pt1 | contig 29212 bp, 26 predicted proteins | sample 5400511 | NCBI WGS metagenome assembly WNGO01 (sample SAMN13153380, study PRJNA577476) | soil metagenome | isolation source: 20 cm soil or saprolite under Garry oak tree replicate 2 | place: USA:California | collected 2016-06-15 | reverse complement strand
TTGGCCACCGCGGCAGCGCGTCCAATCACCGCCAGGTTTCCTTTATCGAAATACGCGAAGGGTTTTTGCTTTGGCTGACCGCTCGTTTTCCGCACGATTGCTTTCGCGGCATAAGCCCCTTGCTGCATCGCAACCTGCGCCACCCCCGTCAACGGCTTTCCGCTTGCGTCCAGGGAGAGTGCCAGATCTCCGACCACATAGATGTCGGGAAAATTAGCGATGGTGAGGTCGGGTCCAACTTTGATCCTTCCGCCGCGGTCGGTCTCCGCCCCAGTACGTTTCGCCAACGTCCTCGCCAGGGGAGCAACGGTGACGCCGCCAGCCCAGATCACAGTTTTTGTTGACAGGCGCTCTGCGGTTCCATTGACCTGAAGGCCGACTCCGTCCCGGTCAACATCATGCACCATCGCGCCCATCTTGGTTTGCACACCGAGCTTGGCAAGAGACCGCTCAGCCTTTTGTGCCAAGTCCTCGGGGAATGACGGGAGCAGCCGTGGGCCTCCATCGAGCAGGATGATTTGCGCGTCTTCGGGACATATCGAACGAAAGTCGTGCTTGAGCGTCTGCCGCGCGATCTCTCCGATCGCTCCTGCCAGCTCGACTCCCGTGGGCCCTGCGCCGACAATCACAAACGTGAGCCAGGCGCGCCGCTGAGCAGGATCTGAGAGCCGTTCTGCGACTTCAAATGCGTAGAGAATTTTGTGCCGAAGGGTGGTTGCTTCCTCGATGCTCTTCAGGCCAGGGGCCCACCGCGACCACACGTCGTGGCCGTAGTAAGAGGTTTGCGAGCCGGCTGCGACAATCAAAGAGTCGTAATCGAAAGTTGCTCCGTCGGCGAGCACCACCTGCTTCGAGACCGGGTCAATGTCCAGTACGTCGCCCAGCAACACCCGAGTGTTTTTCTGACGGCTCAACACGCCGCGCAACGGCGCTGCAATCTCGCCCGGTGAAAGCGAACCGGTGGCAACTTGATAGAGCAGAGGTTGAAACAGATGATAGTTGCGGCGATCGATCAGGGTTACATCAACTGGCGCTGACTTCAGCGCCTGTGCCGCACTGAGGCCTCCGAATCCGCCTCCAATAATAACGACCTTGGATTTCCCACTCATAAGCCTAAGCACCCATTCCTTCTTTGTTTATGTCACTAATTTCTGCGCCGAAGTAGAACCACTACTGATCTCGGCGCTACCAGATAGCTCGCCACGCCAAGAGACTCTCCGGGCTCCGCGAAATCGTCAGGGCTCGCTAACGCAGTGTCCACGACTCTCACCCACTCTTGCGCCGTACCCTCTTGAATGTGGAACTCCAACTCCTCCCAGTAGGCGTTGATCATCACGTAGATGTCATCATCGTTTTGAGAAGCTCCGTGCAGGCAGAACGCCACACTGTGAGAGTCATAGGAAAGGTCGACTCTCTCGCCCGTTCCGTACCAGTCGACGTCCTCGCGCCAGAACCGGCTGCGGCTCAGCGCAGAATGGCTTTTCCGAAACGCAATCATGCTCTTGAAGAAACGAAAAATGTCCTGATTCGCCCGAAGCTGGCTCCAGTCCAGCCATCCCGTTGTGTTGTCCTGGTTGTACGGATTGTTGTTGCCGAACTGTGTGTTCAGGAATTCGTCCCCGGCTCGGAACATTGGAGTTCCGTTCGAAAGCATGAGCAAGCAGCAGAAATTTTTCACCTGCCTGCGGCGCAACGCCAGCACTTCATTGGGTGCGGCCTCGTCGCCTTCATGACCACAGTTCCAGCTGTAGTTGTCGTCCATGCCATCCTGGTTGTTGTGACCATTCGCCCAGTTGCGCTTCTGGTTATAAGAAACGAGATCGTACAGGGTGAAGCCATCGTGGGAAGTCACGTAGTTCACGCTCTGGTAGGCGTGATACGCGTCGGCGCGGCTGTCGGGGAAAAAATCATCGCTGCCATAGACACGCCGCATCAGGTCAGGAACCATTCCGGGATCGCCTTTGACAAAACGGCGGACGTCGTCGCGGAATCGCCCGTTCCACTGCAGCCAGGTTATACCGGGGAATCCGCGGCCGAGTTGATAAGCACCTGTATCCCACGGCTCCGCGATCAAGCGCAGCCGACCTAGCTCCGGATCAGCGGCAATTTCACTGAAGATGGGAGCGTCTCCCCAGTTGAGAGATCCATCGGTGTTTCGGCTGAACACCGATGCCAGATCAAAGCGGAATCCGTCGATGTGCATCTCCTGTTTCCAGTAACGCAAACTGTCCATCACCATCTTGCGCACGTGAGGCTCCCCGAAATCCAAGGTATTGCCGGTGCCGGAGTAATTCGCGTACGGGTTCGCCGGATCGCCTGACATCATGTAATAGCCAGCGCTGTCGATGCCCTTATAGCTGTAGATGGGGCCTCTGTGATCTCCTTCACAGGTGTGGTTATAAACAACATCAAGCACTATGCCGATGCCCGCCTGATGAAACGCCTTCACCATATTTCTGAATTCAAGGTGCTGCTCATCATCGTCGCGGGTATTCGCGTATTGGGCGTGGGGCGCGAAGAAGTTCAGAGGCATATAGCCCCAGTAGTCACCCTCCTGTGGATCGCGCTGGAAAATCGGCATCAGTTCGACCACAGTGATCCCGAGCTCTTTCAGATAGGGGATCTTCTCGACCAAGCCTGCATATGTCCCGGCCCGAGATGGATCTACGCCTGAGTTGGGGTTCTTCGTGAAGCCCTTCACGTGCAGTTCGTAAATGATTGCATCCGACTCGTGATGCGGCGCTCGGTCTCCCGTCCAATCAAATTCCGACCTGTGGGCACTCAGCACGCCGAGAGGCGCCCGACCTGCATTGGGTCCTTCTCTCATTGCTAATTCGCGATCGAAATCGGGCGGGAAGAACACACATTTCGCATACGGGTCGAGCAGAACCTTCTGTGGGTCGAAGCTATGAACGTAGGAAACAGCTTGCCCGGACACCGAGTATCCGTAATAACAAGACTCACCAATTTCGGTGAGTGGTATCCGGCAATGCCAAATCCGTCCTGACTTGTTACGCAGAAAATCGAAGCGGTACGTTAGGCGCGGGTTGACCAAATCGGTGGCCGCGTAAAGCAATAGTGTGACGCTTTCCGCATGTTCCGCATGAATGGCGAAGTTGAAAGCTTGCTCCTCTTCCATCCAGGTCACGCCAAGCGGCAACGGGCTGCCTTCGGTTTGCTCCCAGGTCGGGCGCTTGGTGTGCGCAGCCGCCGCGGGCTGGGTGCGCCCTAGATCGTCCACATCGGCAAGCACCACTTGGATTGAATTGTTCAATGTGCCTTTTTGTTACGCGGTTCCGACCGAATCCTTACCTTTTCTGTTCGCCCTGTCCAATTTGTTATCACTCATTGCGGCCAGCTACCATCGTTTTCATCCTTGATTAATAGGGCTGCGTCTGGTGAAAAATGGGCTACTTCTGGCAGTACTCCTCAAGCGCTTGTTTCTCTAATAAACGCGTTGGTGGAAAACATTTCGGCTGCCACACCTCCGGTCGCCGCGCGATCCGCGAAAATCACAGCCCGAAGGCGACAAATTCTCCCCGCAGGAATCAACAGACTGCCCTCGCGCAGGCGAAGCAGCGCGCCAGCTTTCTCACTTCCCGTCGCCAGCCACAAAATCCGTCGGGCTCGATTGATGACGGGATATGTCAGTGTCATTCGGCGCCTTCCCTGGTAGATGCCGGTCACACCCACATCCGCGTCGGTGATCGTAAGGACCCGATCTTCGGGCACCAGGGACGCGGTGTGTCCGTCCGGCCCAAGACCCAGATGAATCAGGTCTAGCGTCGGCGGTGAGCCAGCGATCTCACCGAGGAGCGAGGCGTATTCCCTGGCTGCGGCGTCTAAATTAGACGATTCCACGGGCATGGCATGGATCTGTTCCGGTGGAATCGCCGAGTGATTGAGCAGACTCTCTCGAAGATGGGTGAGATTTCTATCCGCGTGCCCCAGTGGCGCAACGCGTTCGTCCACTTGCACAACGTGAATGCGCGGCCACGGGAGCTCTTCATCTGCCAGGGCGCGCAGCATGATCCAGGGAGTATGACCGCCACTGACAGCCATCACGAAGCGCCCCCGCGCCGTGACTGCGGAGCGGGCCTCTGCAGCAATGGCCTTCGCGGCCGCTTGCGCAGTGGACACATCATCAGGGAACACTTGAATCTTCATCGAGAATTCTCCGCTTCCGAATTGCCGGTGCCTCAGGCAGCCTGGCCGGCAACAGATGGCGCCTCATGTCCCACAATCGGGTTTTGCCAGCCTCCCGGTGGGGTGACGCGCTCGACTTCGTCCGGGCCCCAGGTATTGGGCGAATACTGATAAATCGGCGTGTTCTTTTTCAACACCGGTTCCACGATGCGCCACGCTTCTTCGACGTAGTCTTCGCGCGCGAATAATGAGCTGTCTCCTGCCATGGCGGCCCCCAGCACACGTTCGTAGGCGTCCATCTCATCGGCGCGGGGAGAGTGGCTGGCCACCATTTCGCCAGTTTGCAGCGAGAGTCCTTCGCCCGGAGCCAGCGCCATCATCCCCATGGCGATGGTCACTTCGGGACTGAGCCGCAGCCGCAGATGGTTTTCCACCAACAGGCTGTCGGGAATCAACGTAGGAGGTTTGCGAAACTTGCCAACAATTTCAGTGCTGGTTGCGGGCAAAGATTTGCCGGCGCGAATGTAGAATGGCACACCTTTCCAGCGCCAGGAATTAATCTCCAATTTCAAAGTGGCGAAGGTTTCGGTCTGCGAGTCCTTCGCTACGCCGTTTTCATCGCGGTAGCCGCGGAACTGGCCACGTACCAGGTTCTTCTCCTCGATAGGCGGAATTGCTTTCAGCACTTTCACTTTCTCGTCGCGAACCGACTCGCTGTCAAAGCCGACAGGCGGCTCCATCGTAAGATTCGACAACACCTGAAATAAGTGATTCTGGACGACATCGCGGATGGTTCCAGTCTGGTCGTAGAAACCTCCTCGGCCCTGTACGCCGAAGTCCTCTGCCATCGTGATCTGCACACTCTCGATGTAAGTGCGGTTCCAAAAGGCTTCCACAAAAGTATTGGCGAAGCGGAACGCCAGCACGTTGTTTACTGCCCGCTTGCCCAGGTAATGGTCAATGCGGAAGACGTCGCCTTCGTCGAAGGCCCCAAGCAGAACCTTGTTCAGCTCCTGCGCGGACGCAAGGTCATGCCCAAAGGGTTTTTCGACGATGACTCGCGCACCCCGGCCACAATTCGATTCCGCCAGGTGTCCCACGACGGTTTCGAACAGAATCGGCGGGATCGCCAGATAGTGTGCGGGGCGATGTGCGTCCTCGAGAGCCTTGCGAAGAGCTGTGAAGGTTGCCGCGTCCTGGTAGTCGCCGTCAACGTAGCGCAGCAGGCCGATCAACTTTTCGAAAGCGGTGGGATCGACTCCGCCGTGTTTCTCCAGGCTGTCATGCGCTCGCGCGCGAAGTTGATCGAGATTCCATCCTGCCTTGGCTACACCAACGACGGGCACATTGAGATGTCCTCGCTTCACCATCGCTTGCAGCGCCGGGAATATCTTCTTGTAGGCCAGATCGCCGGTGGCGCCAAAGAAAACGAGCGCGTCCGAGTGGGTAGTCATGAATATCTCTCCTTCAAGCAGCCTCAGATTTTTCTGCTGGTTTCTCCAAATGTCCGCCGAACTCGTAACGCATGGCAGATAGGAGTTTGTTCGCGAAATCGGCTTCGCCACGTGAGCTGAAGCGCTCGTACAGAGACGCAGTGAGAACCGGTGTTGGCACCGCTTCGTCGATTGCGGCCTTGATCGTCCAGCGTCCTTCGCCCGAGTCAGACACCCGGCCGGCAAACTTCGAAAGCGCCGGATCCTGAACCAACGCAGTCGCCGTAAGGTCCAGCAGCCACGACGCGATCACACTGCCGCGCCGCCACACTTCGGCGATGTTCTTGAGATCCAGCTCGTATTGGTAGTGCTCGGGGTCGCGCAGGGGTGTCGTTTCAGCGTCAACCTTGCCCTCTCGCTTTCCCACATTGGCGGAACGCAGCACGGACAATCCTTCGGCATAGGCGGCCATGATTCCGTACTCAATGCCGTTGTGGACCATCTTCACAAAATGACCAGCGCCATTTGGGCCGCAGTGCAGGTAACCTTGTTCGGCGGTGCCATCGAGATTCTCGCGACCGGGCGTGCGCGAGATGTCGCCTGTGCCGGGCGCAAGCGCCGAGAAAATCGGATCGAGGCGCTGGACCACGTCGTTTTCCCCGCCAATCATCATGCAGTAGCCGCGTTCCAGGCCCCATACACCGCCGCTGGTTCCCACGTCCACGTAGTGGATCCGCTTGGGCGCGAGCTCTTTTGCGCGGCGAATGTCGTCAACGTAGTAAGAATTCCCGCCGTCGATGAGGACGTCTCCTGCCTCAAGATACGGCAGCAAGTCAGCGATGGTCTGGTCAACGACGGCTGCCGGAACCATCAGCCATAGCGCTCGCGGCTTCTGAAGCTTTTTCACAAGGTCCGCGAGAGAACCTGATCCAACCGCGTTTTCCTTGGCCAAATCGTTCACCACTTGTGGCGACCGGTCGAACACAACGCAGTCGTGTCCTTTCCTGATCAGCCGTCGCACCATGTTGGCGCCCATTCGACCCAGTCCTATCATTCCAAGTTGCATAAACTCTCCTCTTTTGAAAATTGCGAAACCGTTTGATTCAATGTGCTATCTGCAAGATTGCATCACGCAACCCTTCCATGGCGTCTGCGACACTTTTATTTGCGGCAAAGACCGACGTCCCAGCCACAAGCACGTTCGCTCCTGCCTCGACTGCCAGAGGAGCAGTTGCTTCATCAATCCCTCCGTCCACTTCTAAGTCACATTCCGGTTTGATCTGCTCGATCATTTGCGAGACTTGCCGGATTTTCGGCAGCGTTGACTGAAGGAAATGCTGATGCCCGAAACCTGGATTAACGGTCATGACCAGCACCTGGTCGAGGTCCGGCAGAATCTCCTCCAGCATAGCCGCTGGAGTTGCCGGGTTAATTGCTACTCCGGCGCGTTTGCCCAGGGCCTTGATGCGCTGCACTGTGCGGTGCAAATTGTTGTTCCCTTCCCAGTGAACGAGAAATGAATCGGAGCCGGCCTCGGCAAACTCGTCCAGAAAAAAGTCCGGGTCGGAAATCATCAGGTGTGTCTCGAGCGAAAGTCTGGTGACGCGCCTGAGCGATTGGACGATGGGCGCCCCCATCGAGAGATTAGGAACGAAATGTCCGTCCATCACATCAACGTGAACCCGATCTGCGCCTGCCTGGTCGGCTTCTGCCACCTGCTCACCCAGACGACAGAAGTCGGCCGCGAGAATCGAAGGAGCGAGTTTGATGACGCCATTTTGCATCTTGCGGACTTCTCCTCTCTCTTTCTAACTCACTGCAGCGGGAGTCTCGATGCGGGCATTCTCAAAAATGCTCACAAATTCGCGGTAGCGGCCGGCGATCTGAGCGACAGCGTCCTGGCGTGTGATTTGCTTCGCTCGCATGTTAATCAGGGGATTCCAGAAACTGGTTCGGCCGACGGCGAAGCCAATGAAACCCGGCACCGCTGCTGCCGTAGTCAACCACTCGCGTACCTTCTGGTCGTTCTCTCCCCGGCCCAGGATGATGCAGCCGACATTGTCGCGTCCGCGGCGGCGTGCCGCAGCCACAACCTTTTCGCAGTCTTCCCGGCGGTCGAGTCCTTCGATCTTCCAGACGTCCGGCTCGACTTGCGCGTCCTGCAGTTCCATGATGGTCTGGACCATCAAGCGAGGACGTAGCTCCAGGTCGTAAGCTTTCTTGTCTCCTTTGACATGGTCGAGCTGCGCCTTTTCCGCCGGCACCAGCAACTCGAACATGAATTTGCTGCGGCCGTCAGTGTGCAGGTAATCGGAGAGTCTTTTCAGACGGGCTGCCTGCCGCTGGTTCAGAGCGCGATCACCTTCAGGGTTATAGCGTACGAGCACCTTGCAGAAAGTTGGCTGGAAAGCCTCGATGTGCTTGGCGAATTCCTCACCGTACTGGAAATCGAATTCTTCCTGACCGCTCTTCTCAGCCGGGCAAGCAGTTGTATGGCCGTTCGCCCGGGCATCGCGAAGAATGGCACCGCCGAACTGTTCATCAACAAGAATTCCGGCCTTCTGCTCAGGCACGCCAGCGTGGAGAGCCGCCTTGAAGCCATCATAGATTACTTGCTTGGTGGAGGCGATTTCTGCGGTTTGCTCTGGGCTTAGCGTGCCAGTCCAACCAAACATCTTGGTCTGGAACGATCCCCGGTGGTCAAAGGGCAGGATATATAAAGGTTCGTTAAAGCCTATGGCGGTCATTGTGACTCCTTAAGTTTGCGGTAACGACGAATCAAAGTGTTAGTTGAGCTGTCATGGTTGAGCATAGGTTCGGGACTGTTCTCAAGTTCCGGGATGATGCGCTGTGCCAGGACTTTGCCCAGCTCCACGCCCCACTGATCAAATGAATCAATGTTCCAGATGACGCCCTGTGTAAAGACGGCGTGCTCGTAAAGAGCGACCAGCTTGCCTAGTATTTCCGGCGTAAGCCGCTCGGCCAAAATCGTGTTGGATGGCCGGTTGCCTTCAAAGACCCGATGGGCCACCAGCCAATCCGATGTGCCCTCCGCCTCCACTTGCTCGGGCGTTTTGCCGAACGCAAGCGCCTCGGTCTGGGCGAAAACATTGGCCAACAGCATGTCATGATGCCGGCCAACCGGATTCAGAGTTTCGACAAAGGCAATGAAGTCACAAGGGATGAGACGGGTGCCCTGATGGATCAACTGATAGAACGAGTGTTGACCGTTGGTCCCCGGCTCGCCCCAATAGATGGGACCGGTATCATGGGCGACCGCTTTCCCATTGAGCGTGACATGCTTGCCGTTGCTCTCCATTGTCAACTGCTGCAGATATGCGGGAAACCGCTTCAGGTATTGCTCGTAGGGCAAAACGGCGACCGTCTGTGCGCCGAAAAAGTCGTTGTACCAAAGGGCGAGCAAACCCATGAGAATGGGAAGATTGTGTTCAAAGGGCGCGGTCCGGAAATGCTCGTCCATCTGGTGAAAGCCATTGAGCATGGCGCGGAAGTTATCCGGGCCAATGGCGACCATGGTCGAAAGGCCGATCGCCGAGTCCATCGAGTAGCGGCCGCCGACCCAATCCCAGAATCCGAACATGTTGGCGGTATCAATTCCGAACTTCGAAACCTCGGCTGCATTTGTCGACACCGCGACAAAATGCTTTGCGACCGATTTTTCATCCCCTCCCAGACCCGCGAGTGACCAGGCACGGGCCGTATGGGCATTCGTCATTGTCTCGAGCGTTGTAAAAGTTTTTGAAGAGACGATGAATAACGTTTCTGCGGCATCGAGACCTTGCACAGCCTCCGCGAAGTCCGTTCCATCTACGTTGGAGACGAAACGGAACGTCATGGAGCGTTCGCAGTAGTATCGAAGCGCCTCATAAGCCATAACGGGACCGAGGTCAGATCCCCCAATGCCGATGTTGATTACATTTCGAATGCGTTTGCCGGTGTGGCCTTTCCACTCGCCACTGCGTACACGCTCCGAGAAGTCAGCCATCCGGTCGAGCACTTCATGGACTTCAGGCACCACGTTCTTTCCGTCCACAATGATTGAGGCATCCTTTGGGGCACGCAAGGCCACGTGCAAGACCGCCCGTTGCTCGGTGATGTTGATTTTGTCCCCACGAAACATGGCGTCGATTCGCGCTCGCAAGCCAGACTCCCCGGCGAGCTGAAGAAGCAGTTTGAAGGTTTCATCGGTAATGCGGTTCTTCGAGTAATCGAGGTACAGGCCTACAGCCTCGACCGTCATACGCTGACCGCGCTTCGGGTCGTCCGCAAAAAGCTGACGCAAATGCAGCTTGGAGACCGTCTTGTAGTGCGACGCGAGTGCCTTCCACGCCGCCTGCTTGATTGCCCGCTTCTTCACTTGCGGTTGAGGGTTTGCTGCCATGCTCATGCTCCTTTCAATTCCATGTGCTTGTTCAAGCGAATGCGCCGCTCCTGGTGCTCTTGAGGCTCTCCAGCCCATAGGTCGCGGCTCCAACCAACGCGGCACGCGTTGTGATGACGTGAATGGGAATCCGTTCCATCAGGTCTTTGAAGCGGCCCTTTCTGATGAATGTCTCCATGAACCGTGGTTCCTGCAGCGCATTCAACAGGTGGAGTGCGACGCCGCCAGCCATATAGACTCCACCTGTCGCGAGAACCTTCAGCGCGAGATTGCCGGCTTCGCTCGCCAGAATCGAAACCAGGATTTCAATCGTTGCCTGGCACAATTCGCTGGATTGGCGCGGGTCGACGGCGGCATCAACAATTGCCTTTGTATGATCCTTGGCCGACGCGATCAGTTGAGCAATTTCTGGCCGTTCCGGTATCTTCTCTTGGTCGCGCAGAAATTCGTAAATATTGGGAACGCCGATTCCTGAACAGACGCGCTCAACCCCTACGTGACCGAAACGCGGAAGCAGATACGCAAGCAAACGAATTTGCCGCTCGTCCGTCGGCGCGAAATCTGAGTGCCCTCCCTCAGAGCTATGAGCGACGTAATGCGAGCCATCCCAGGTCAGAAATGATTCGCCCAGACCGGTCCCCGGCGCAATGATCGCGATCGGGCCCCGCGGAACCGGCTCTCCTTCATTGATTGTAAGCAGATCGGCTGTTCGCAACACAGGTACAGCCCGGGCGACTGCCTCCAGGTCGTTCATAAGGTGAACGGCCTTCAGATCTAACTCCTTCGCGAGCGTGCTTTCATCCATCACCCAGGGCAAGTTGGTGGTTTTCACGTGCCCATCGATCACTGGTCCCGCGACGTCAAACGAGGCTACGTCAACGGACAGTTTCACCTGACCGAGAAACTCCACGACCATAGCCTGCAGGCTGGGATAGTCGGCACTGTGACGCTCGGTCTGAGCCAATGGCGAGTGTGGCCCGGATTCGCTCGAGTAGATCGCCAAATCTGTTTTTGTACCGCCGATGTCGCCTGCAATTAGCATCCTTAACTCCGCAGTCAGTTTTCTAAGCAGTCGCATACCTTTCGCTGTTTGGCTTCGACCCATTCAACCCATAGAACAAGATGTACAAGTAGCAGATCACCGGTAGAACAAACGCGTGGTGAATGCCGACGTTATCCGCAATTACCCCCTGGATCACAGGCAGGATGGCGCCGCCTACGATAGCCATATTCAGGAGGCCGGATCCATTCCCCGTAAGCGGCCCGAGTTCTGCCACTCCCAAACTGAAGATGGTGGGGAACATGATGGAGTTGAAGAACCCGACGGCCAGAATCGTCCACATCGCCGCGTGGCCGCCCAATAGCATCGACGTAGTGACTAGCGCCGCGGCACAGGTCGCGAACAGGGCAAGCAGATGCCCGGGCTTGATCCGCTGCAGCAGCCACACCCCGAGGAAACGTCCGATCATGGCTCCGCCCCAGTAGAACGAAACAAAACCTGCTGCGGTTTTGGCGGTGAGGCCCGCAATCTCGGGCGAACCGAAATAATTTACCAGAATTCGGCGCCCACATAGGTGAAAATCCCCAGCGCGCCAAGGAGGAGATTCGGATGTTTCCAGATGGAATCGTTAACTTTCCCTCCAGAGCGCGAGGTCGCGGTTTCGATTTGTGGCAGCCTGGAGGTGCCGATCAAGACCGCCAGCAAGATTAGCGCGATGCCGATCACGGTGTATGGCATCTTGACCGAGGCTGCTTGTTGCACGCGGTAGGCTTGCAGAGCTTGCGGCCCGAACTGCCTCAGCTGTTCGACCGCCAACGGCGCCGCGCTCAGGATCAGCAGTCCACCGATTTTCGGTGCGATCGTGGTCCCCAGTGAGTTGAAGGCCTGCGTCAGATCCAGGCGGCTCGATGCCGTTTCAGGCTTGCCTAACAAATCCACATAAGGATTCGCGGCTACCTGAAGACCAGTGATCCCTGCGGCCAGAACGAGGAGGGCGGTCAAGAAAAGGGTGAAGGAAGCAGCGGATGCGGCGGGCAGGAATAGAAACGCGCCACATGCCATGGTCAGCAGCCCCACTACCATCGTCCTCTGATATCCGATCCTGTTCACGAACCGCGACCACGGCACTGAAAACAAGAAGTAGGCCGAGAAGAATGCAAACTGGATCAGCATGACCCGCGCGTAGCTGAGATCAAAGACCGACTTCAGGTGCGGAACCAGAATATCGTTCAGGCAAGTGAGAAACCCCCACATGAAAAACAATGTGGTCACGACCGCGAGAGGACGGGTGTAGTTCGCGGCAGTCGTAATCGCCGTAGTCGTCTGAATCGACGCTGAACCTGTTGTTATTTCTCGAGCTGCCATTTCTCTTTCTCCGGTACTACCACCACGTTTCGGCTTGCACTCCGTACGTAAGGCCATCAGTTCGATTCTCGAAAGGAATTCCGCCGACAAACCCTCGCAGTCCATCCGACCAGTTCGCGTAAGTCAAAAAGGCCCGTAGCACGGGACGGCTGAAGAACTTTTGTCCTGCACCGATTTGCGGCGCTATGGTGAACTTTCTCAGCCAGCCATCGTATTGACCGGTGCTGCTGTGGGTGTGGTCGAACCCTCCCTCAAACGCTAGGGAGAGATACTTGGTAAAGAAGACCTCCGGCCGCGCACCGAACGAGGCCCACTGGTCCCAACCATGTTGAGGGTTGCCGTCTCGAGTCCGCTGGAAGACAAAGATTGGCATAATGGCGAATCTGTCGTTTGGCTGAAGAAGCACCTGATCAGTGATCAAAAACCGCGCGGTACTGTTGATGAAGGTGGTTGGGTCATCAATGTTTGTGCTGAAGTTGCTGGCTGCCCCGGTTCCATATTGGATCCCAAATGTGTGGAAACCACCATGCCATTCCAGGCGTTGATGACGAAGCCCGAAGGCATAACCGCTGCTAGTCGGGATCACAGTGCCAGTGGGTGTGGTGCCGCCTTTGCTCGTGGCGAAATCGAACCAAAAAGCCGCAGTGCCTCCAGGGGCTTTTACATCGTAGAGTCGCAGGTCAATGTTGCTCTTGGCGTAGTTGCCGTTCTGCGTCGTGATGTCGGGTCGGGCGCCGGCTAGATAGCTGACGGCCAGCTTGGCGACCTTCAAGTTCACGTCTTCGACGCCGCCTCCGTAACCGCTCATATCCAGAGGATAGAAATCGTCAATCTCAATGTGCTGACGCCTGTAATACCGCTCTCCCGCCCAAAACTTCGCCTCTGGCTGGCTTTCGAAGATGTTTCCCGCGCGGACGAAGGCTTCTCTCAAGCGAAACTGGTCGTTGCCAGTGCCGTTATTGAAGTTTGCAAAGCTCGCCGAGTTCGTGGTGTTGGCCTCGATCATCACCTCGGTCTTCAGCCATGCTTTATCCGAGTTCCTTTCGGGGTTCAGCCAGTTGTTGACAAAGATGAACTCGCCATAAGTTTCTGCCTCGTTTCCCAAGCGGTATTTCGCACCTGCTCCTGGGGCCTGAAATGCGACCTGCTGTCCACCTTCGCTGTTTAGTCCGTAACCGGAGCGAAAGTATCCGTGGAATTCGAAAGTACCTACTTGCTCCTGCAAGCCCGCAATCTTGGTTTGAGCTTCCTGCAAGAGATCATAGGTTGGCTGCGATGGCAGCTGCCCCTGGAACTTGGCTCCCACCTGGTTTGACCCTCCGAATAGAACTTTCTTGGCCGCTTGCTCGGCGGCGAGTTGTGACGCTGAGACCGTCGCCTCTCTTTCCTTTGCCGTCGCCTCCTTCTGCTTCTCAATCTCCTGCTCGAGGGTGGCGATGCGTTGCTCGAGGTCACGAGTCGTCGTGTCGTATTGCTGTTTCAATTGCTGTAGTTGCTGCTGCAACTGGTCTGCCTGTTGACCGTTAGCGGATAGGACGCCTAAAGAAATCATCCCGATACGACGGAGGAACCAACTAAGGGGACGCTTCCGATGACTACCTGAACCAATAATCATTGACTAGATCCCTGCTCCGACCTGCACACACACGCTCTCTCGCTGACGCGAGAAGCCATGGTTAGCGCATCTCTCTTCGAGCATTCGCGATTCCATCCCTGCCGCCCCCGGCCGCGAGGGCAAAGTGTCCGCCAAGGCAGGCACTTACAGGCTCATTGCCGAAAAAGGCTCCACCAGACCTTTCAAAGCAGAGACGAGGCGACTGTCAAGGGTTTGGCAAGTGACAGATTTGAATTTCGTCCCATTGCAAGGGCTAATTCCTGAGTTGCAAGGATGGGCCTTTCGAAAAAGCGGCGGCGGAAATGTGGATCTCGGCGGCACGCGAAATTGCATGCAGTTGTGTCATTGACCAGACTAGTTTTCAAGTCCAGCACCTAGCCTGTTTTGCTCACTGCTGCGCAGCCGCGCGGCCAAGCCCTTCCTGACCGGCCGATTGGTAGCCGATGATGATAAAGTCGAGAGCACGATCAAAAAACCTATCCAGTTCGTCCAGTAAGGTTTCCCGCTCCATGTACTCCCAGAAGTACTCCCTGGCGGCGCACACAGCCCAAAATAATTCGCTGAAAGGAACGCCCTGCCGAGCCCGTCGCATTCCTAGGCTCACGTAGCGCTCCTCGGTTACGGATTCAGTGTTGTTCAGCAACCAATCCGTCAAATTTCGATAGATCTCGCGCGTACTTTGCTTTTGTTCCTCAAGAGGTACTCTATGCAAAAGCCCCATACACCTGTCTGAGCGCTTGATCTTCTGCATGAATTCCTCGCACAGCTGGTCAGCATGAGTATCAACGTGTTCAATAAACTTGCGGGCAAACATGTATGTCTCCTTCTACGAACACTCAACCGTCCCCATGTTCTTTGCGCACAAGTTTGGGACCTTTTTCAGTTTTCAGTACTTCTCGGGAATCCAGCGATAGTTCCAATCAGGTTCCTTGTAGCCGTGAGGTTTTTGTCGCTTCGGCAGCTTGATCTTATCTTGTGGAATTTGTTTCCACGGCACGACGCTGAGCAGGTGGGAGATGCAGTTTAGTCTGGCCCGCTCTTTGTTGTCCGTTTGCACCACATGCCACGGGGACTGCGGTGTATCTGTAGCCGCAAACATTGCATCTTTCGCGCGCGAGTAATCGTACCAGCGACGGTGCGATTCCAAGTCCATTGGCTGGATGCGCTTGAGGAACCGCTTGCGCTGCTCCTTCTCGCTTACCTCAAACCAGTATTTGATTAGGTTGATGCCATTGTCTTTCAATAGCGCTTCAAAACCCGGGCACAGGCGGAGAAAGTCCTCGTATTCATGAGTTGTGCAAAAGCCCATCACATGTTCCACGAGAGCGCGATTGTACCAACTCCGGTCAAAGAGGATTACCTCACCCGCCGCCGGGAGGTAGGCGACGTAACGCTGTGAGTAAAGCTGCGTCTTTTCGCGTTCGGTGGGGGCCGGCAAGGCTAGATGACGGAAGACGCGGGGACTGACTCGCTCCATAATGCAGTTGATCACCCCTCCCTTACCGGCGGCGTCGCGCCCTTCAAACACAACCACCACCTTGGCGCCGGTGGCCTTCACCCATTCCTGCATTTCGACCAGTTTGGTCTGGAGCTCACGCAATGCTTTCTGGTATTCCTTCCCATTGAGCTTCTCGCTCCTCTGCTCCTCTGTTCCGTTTGCCTTATTGTTCGCCATAGACAGGAATCTCCTTTTCTGCCCCTGAAATCGCTCGAATTGCACTGCCCTGAAATTCACTCCCGCGTACTGGGCACTTAACTGCGGGCCCTGATCTCTCACGATCCGGGATGGCGCCGCTTTACGGACAATTGCGCCAGCGACCGAGCTAAAGCGGCGTTGACGGATGCGACTTCCTGAGAAGATAGGTTTTCGCGAAGCCGTGCCGCCGCGCGTTGACGTGCTTCTTCGGCTTTTGCTTCGTCGATTTTCTCGGCAGCAACTGCCATATCCGTCACGATGGCCACGCGGTCACCGGTGATTTCGACGAGACCCTCTCCAACAGCAAGAAAATTATCGTGGCCACCCTTATTCACAATCATTTCCCCTGGCACCAACTGCGTCATGAGCCGGACGTGTTGCGGGTAAATTCCCATCTGGCCCTCTACACCCCGCAGGGTAACCATCTCCACGTCTTCGGAGTAAACCGTGGCATCCGGTGTCACGATTTCGAGTTTGAGGGTGTTGGCCATATTTAACTCTGCGGTCGATTGGGGCTTCGAGCCTCAGCTCTCAACCCTGTTTGGTTTCCTCCATTGAGCCCTTCATGTAGAAGTTCGCTTCCGGCACGTCGTCGTGCTTGCCTTCCAGGATCTCTTTGAAGCCCCGAACTGTTTCGGCCACGGGTACTTGTCTGCCCTCGCGGCCCGTGAACACCTGTGCCACGCTGAATGGCTGACTCAGAAAGCGCTGAATCTTGCGCGCACGGAACACGGTAAGCTTGTCCTCCGGCGATAGCTCATCCATACCCAGAATTGCAATGATGTCCTGTAGGTCTTTGTAGCGCTGAAGCGTCTTCTGCACGCCTCGCGCCGTATCGTAGTGCTCCTGGCCTACGATTTCCGGGGCCAGGGAACGGGAAGTCGAGGCCAGAGGATCCACCGCCGGATAGATACCTAACTCAGCAATCGCACGATCCAGTACGATGGTTGCATCCAGATGTGCGAAAGTAGTAGCCGGCGCCGGATCGGTCAGGTCGTCCGCAGGAACATATACGGCCTGAAACGACGTGATCGAGCCTTTCTTTGTCGAAGTAATCCGTTCTTGTAACGCCCCCATCTCGGCGGCGAGGGTTGGCTGGTAACCGACGGCGCTGGCGGTGCGGCCGAGCAATGCCGAGACCTCGGAACCGGCCTGAGAGAAGCGAAAGATGTTGTCGATGAAAAGCAGCACATCCTGATTCTTTTCGTCGCGGAAGTATTCGGTAATGGCCAACCCGGAAAGGGCCACGCGCAGACGCGCGCCCGGCGGTTCGTTCATCTGGCCGTAAACCAGCGCGATTTTGGACTCACCCAGATTGTCCTGGTTGATGACCCCCGCGTCGGACATGTCGTGATAAAGATCGTTTCCTTCCCGGGTGCGCTCGCCAACGCCGGCGAACACCGACACGCCACCATGCAGCTTGGCGATATTGTGGATCAACTCCATGATTACGACTGTCTTGCCTACCCCGGCGCCGCCGAACGCGCCAACTTTGCCGCCTTTCAAGAATGGGCAAATTAAATCGATGACCTTGATCCCAGTGGCGAGCACCTGCGGCGAGGTTGATTGCTCGACCAAAGGTGGCGGCGTGCGGTGGATTGGATAGTACTTCTCCGCCTTAACTGGTCCGCGCTCATCAACCGGGTTACCGGTGACATCAAATATCCGGCCCAGGACACCTTCACCGACCGGCATCGTGATGGGTCCGCCCTTATCTGTAACTTCGAAGCCGCGTTTGAGACCCTCGGTGGCAGCCATGGAGATTGCTCGGACCAATTTGTCCCCGAGGTGCTGCTGCACTTCGAGCGTCACCGCAGTGGGCTTGTTCTGAATTCTGTATTCAACGGTCAACGCGTTGTAGATCCCAGGCAGTGCTTCCGGGAACTCTACATCTACCACCGGACCGGTAACTTTGACGATCTTGCCTTTGTTCATATTCATACCCAGTTCGCAACGGCTTTGCTCACGCGGTCTGGCCGCCGGCGATTTCCAGTAACTCCTTCGTGATATTGCCCTGTCGCTGCTTGTTGTATTCGAGCGACAAGTCTTTGATCAGGTGGTCGGCGCTGTCCGTGGCATTCTTCATGGACACCATGCGTGCGCTTTGCTCACTGGCTTTGGCGTTCAGCAAGACCTGATAGACGTAAAAGTTGAGATAATGCGAGAGCATGTAACCGATGACCGCCTCGGGGTTAGGCTCGAACAGGGACTCATTGTCGTCTGCTTTGAGTTCCTCTTCGGATTCCATACCCGGAATTTTCAACGCTTTGATTTCGCCCACCGGAAGAAATTCCATGGCGAGCGGATGCTGAGTCAGGGTGTTGACGAATCGTGTGGCGACAATCTGTACCTGGTCCACCTCTTTTTTTAAGAAGAGGTCACGGGCGAATGACGCAATCGCTGAAGCTTCGGAGAAGTGAGGCGTGTCCGCGTAGGCAAACTCCGCGGCAAGCTGCCGGCCGGTGTGAGCGACGAACTGAGCAGCTTTGTGCCCGGCCGTGATGAAGACCGTGGATTGGGGATCAAACTCGGCGGCCAGGCGGAACAGGTTGGTGTTGAGGGCTCCGCACAAGCCCTTATCAGCGCCAATCAGGATAACTGCCCTCTTGCGGACGTCGCGCTTTTCCAGCAACGGATGGCTGAACTCGCCCATCCGGGTCGTCGCTTCCCGCTGAATACGGTACAAGAGGTATGCAAAGGGGCGACCAGCCAGCGCGGCCTGCTGCGCTTTGCGCATTTTTGATCCCGCCACCATCTGCATTGCCTTCGTAATCTGCGCAGTACTGCTGATGGACCGGATGCGTCGGCGTAAGTCGCGGATACTGTGCATAAATCAAAAATCCAAGGGCTGTGCAGTGCTCATTTCCAGGTCTGTTTGAACTCGTCGGCCGCAGTTTTTAGTTCGGAAGTTAAGGCGTTGCTGAGCGATTTTTCGTTTTCGATTTTCCGGAGTAACTCGATCTTGCGCGTGGTCAGATACTCAGTCAGCCTATTCTGGAAATCTTTAATTCGATCTACCGGAACATTGTCCACATACCCGTTTTGGGCCACCCAGATGACAGCCACCTGCACTTCAACTGGAATTGGATTGTGCTGCGGCTGTTTGAAGATCTCGATGATGCGCTTGCCACCGTCGATCTTCGCCTGTGTCTTAGCATCCAACTCCGAGCCGAATTGGGCGAACGCCGCCAACTCTCGGAATTGGGCGAGGTCACCCTTGAGCTGCCCGGCAACCTGCTTCATCGATTTGAGCTGCGCCGCTGAACCAACTCGCGAAACCGACAGGCCGACCGAAATAGCAGGGCGGACGCCCTGGTAGAACAAATCCGTTTCCAAGTAGATCTGGCCATCCGTAATCGAGATAACGTTGGTAGGGATATAAGCGGATACGTCGCCGGCTTGCGTTTCAATAATGGGCAAGGCCGTCAGCGATCCGTTGCCATACTTTTCGCCGACGCGCGCCGCGCGTTCGAGCAAGCGGCTGTGGAGATAAAACACGTCGCCTGGGTAGGCTTCACGACCGGACGGTCGCTTCAACACTAGCGACACCTGGCGGTAAGCCACCGCGTGCTTGGACAGGTCGTCAAAGACAATCAGCGCGTCCATGCCATTGTCCATGAACCACTCGCCAATCGCCGCTCCGGCGAATGGAGCCAAATATTGATTCGTCGCCGAATCGGCAGCGGGAGAAGCAACGATGATGGTGTAGGGCATTGCCCCGGCTTCCTCGAGGACGGCAATGGTTCGGGCAATACTGGACTGCTTCTGGCCAACCGCCACGTAAATGCAGTAGAGCGGGCGGAAAGTTTTGTCGCCGGCAGCCTCAGCCGCTTTATTGAGACGCGCCTGACTGATGATGGTGTCGACACAGATGGTCGTCTTGCCAGTCGAACGATCACCGATAATCAATTGGCGCTGACCGCGGCCAATGGGAACCATCGCGTCAATCGCCATGATGCCCGTTTGTACCGGCTGACTGACGGGACGACGGCGGATGATCCCCGGAGCCATTTTCTCGACCGGATAGGCGACATCACTCTTGACGGGCCCTTTTCCATCCACCGGTTCTCCCAACATATTCACGACCCGCCCCAACAGGCCCTTGCCGACAGGCACCTGCAGCAGCTTGCCTGTGGCGCGCACCTCGTCCCCTTCCTGGAGCTGGGTGTAGTCGCCGAGGACCACTACACCGACTTCGGTCTCGTCGAGGTCCAACGCCAGGCCGGTGATGCCATGGCCGAGGTCAAGCATCTCGTTGAGCATCGCATCGGTAAGACCTTCAACTCTGGCGACACCGTCGCCGACCTCACGGATGATACCCACGTTCTGCTTGCCAGCCGTGGCTTTAGCGCCCATGATTTGAGCTTCAATTTCTTGTAACAGGTCAGCCATAATTCCTTTCGCCTCGATCAATTGACCTCAAACCCTAAAGCCGTCAAGACCCTTAGAATTCCTTTCAAAAACTTCTCTCCAGCGAGGCCAGTCCAGCTCGCACGCTCCCGTCATAGACATCACTGCCCGCCTGGATACGCATTCCTCCGATTAATCCCGGGTTGAGTACAAACGAAGTACTCATCCCCGGTCCGTACAGACGATCGAGGTTCGACAGGATGCTTGCCTGCAAGGCAGCAGGCAACGAAGTGGCGCTCTCTACTTCGGCCGTGTGCCGAGAGAGTTCCAATTTGACCAAGCGCTGAAAGTGAGAGAGCAGTGTGAGGCCGCCACGGCGTTTGGCTTCGAGGACTTTTTGCACTGCCTGGCGAACCCGGCCCTCATCCAGCAATCCGTTAACCATGCACACACGGAACAGTTGCTTGGCTTCACGCCGGAGTTGTTTGGGATTTTTCATTCAGTCCCACTCTGCTCTCTATGCCGTCAATTGCTTTGCTGTTTCCTCAGCCAAGCGTTGTTGATCTTCCGCCGTCAGAATCTTGCCGGTAACGGTGGCAGTAGTCTCTACCACCAGCCGGCCGAACTGAGACTTGAGTTCCGCGAGGATGCGCGTCCGTTCCTGTGCCGAGGCTTCTTGCGCCCTGACCATAATCTGCTGGGCAGCGGCAATAGCCTTTTGGGTTTCGTGCTCTTGTACGCGGGCGGCGGCGGCGCGACCTTCGTCGATCAGTTTGGCCGCCTGGGTGTTGGCCTGGTCCAGAACTCCTTGGCGCTTCGCCTCGGTGCGGGCCAACTCGGCTTTGATCTGCTCGGCGTTCGCCTGCCCCTGCGCAATTTGCTGCCTACGTTCTTCCAGCATTTTGAGAACGGGTTTGTAGGCAAATCGCTGAAGAAGAATACACACAATACAGAAACTGATAATTTGAGCGACCAAATGAGTCCAGTCCACACCAAAGGTTCTGGCGATCTCTCCGATCTGACCGCCACCGCTCGCTATCACCAGCAATGCCACAGCATGCATAATCTCACTCTCGTATCAGCAGGGCGCCGACAGTCCTGCGCTCTGCGCTCGCGTTTCTTCATTTCACCAGGAACAGGGCATAGAACACGATCGCTTCCGCGAAGGCAATGGCCAGAATTGACTGGACCATGACTTTCGTGGCTGCCACGGGATTTCGTCCCACGGCGATCGATGCCCCCATGCCAATTAAGCCCACGCCAATTGCCGCGCCTAACGCCGCCAGACCTACGTGCAGACTTCCACTCATATGATTTCCCTTTCCTTCTTGCAGCTCCCGCGACGAACACGGTCAAGCTGTCGAAACTTCAATCGATCAGGCATGTGCCACCGCAGTTTCTTCTTCATGCCGGCAAATCAGCAGTGTGAAGACAGCGGTCAGCAACATGAACACGAGCGCCTGAACCACGCCCACTAGCAACTCGAGAAAATAAAATGGCACCGGTAATAACCAGCTTAGGCGGGGAACCAGCGTGGTCATGGCATCCAGCATGTTTTCACCCGCAAAAACGTTGCCGTAGAGACGAAAACTCAGGGAGACGGGCCGGAACAGAATCGACACAATCTCCAAACAGCCGGAGGCGAAGAACACAACCACCATGACCACTTTCATTAGTCCGTTAGTTTCGCCTTTGGGCGCAAACAGTTCCTTGAGAAATCCAACCAGACCGTCTTCCCGAAGTGCCCAAATAAGCCAGCAAGCGAAAAAGACCAGTGCCATAGCAAGCGTCAGGTTCACATCTGCGTTGGCGCCGCGGAACAAAGGTTGATCGATCCTGAAACCATGCGAGCCTCGATGCCCCCAACCGATGGTGCCCACGCCGGGAATGAGGCCCTCCCAGTTCGCGGCCAGAATGAAAATGAAAACCGTCGCAAAAAACCAAAATGTTCGCTGCACCAAATGCGAGCCGATGATGCCTTCCAGAAATGTGTACAGCCCTTCGACCAGCCACTCCCAAAAATTCTGGGCGCCTTCAGGAACTGGCTTCATGTGCCACGTAGCAACTTGAGCAAAAAGGATGAGTCCCACTGCAACAACCCAGCTGACGGCCATGGAATTAGTGATGGGGAAGCCAAACGCTCTGGCGATTTCTACTGGCTTTTGCGTCGGGCCGTGTTCCACCTCTTCCTGTGCCAGCGTAGCTGGTTTGGCCTGCGCGTTGGGGCGGGCTGATGTCGCCGAGGCGATTCCTGACTCCGCGTTCACTGCTAAGGCGCAGTCGGCGCCCAGGCACATAAACACGGCAGCAGAGAGCAGCGATATCAGCTTAGTTTTCAAACGGCAAGACCTCGGCACCCTTGTTCGGTCCAGAGTAGGCTGTCCCTCTAATATGGCGGACGTTGTGGAGTAGCGAAGGAGATCTCGTAGTAGCGTGCGCATCCGATCCTCCCCTGAGCCCGAACCGTTCCCTCGCGTTTTCATAGGCCAACTGCTTCTCTGGTTTAGGCATTCAGGGTTCCAATCCAGCGTCTACTGTCAGTGTTGGAGATATTGCACTTTGAAAGGCGGGGGTTAAGGCGACCTCCGCCACGAAAGCGCGCCCGCGAATGCCTTGTCGTCAGAACGGTTGACGACAGCAATTTGGCAGGTGACAGGTGGATCCTGGTCGGGAAAAGGGAAGCCGGCTCGTCCACACCGCTACTCTATAAAGCCGGACGCTCATAATCGGGCAGTTCTTCGTACCATCAGCTTCGCCGCCAGGGGCCAAATCAGCACGCAAAACAGCGTCAGGGTTGATGCCAGCACTTTCTTGGATAAAGGCCGCCGGTACGAAACAGCGCGACATCCGAAAGGCCATCTCACCCACTTCAATCCTGCCGCCGTGGAGTTCTCTGAGCAGGTGAACAGTCAGAGCGTGGCTTTACCAAGTTGCAGGGTCGACTTGAACATCATCTAGAGTGACGAAATGACAAGAGGTGACTTGCTGTCGACACGAAGGCGCGGCGTCGTCACTTGCATATCGAGGCTCTGAGAGGATATGAGCTCGATCTTTGATCGATTCATTTCACAGGTCAGTGAAGATAAGAAGTGAAGTGACGTATGGTCACATTCCGAGTGGACGAGGGCAACAAAAGCCCCTCGCTTGCCTTCGGCGGAGGCATTATGGTTGGACCGGCTCGTGTCGATGGTGCGGTGTTAGTCGCCGGACAACAAATTCCTGAAGAATACCGCCCAGGGAATCTTCACCGATCCTGATCAGCGCGTTTTGAAACACTAATCCGGCTCCATTGCGGTCGCCGGGAGCATAGTAAAGATTCGAGATACCGCCTGCCGCAAGACTTCCAATAATGCTTGAGTAATTCGGCTGCCAGCGCTTGTTGTCGCCTTTACAGATCACGGAACTAGCGAGCGCGTACAGAATCCGCGATCGCGTCGTGCCTGTTCCTTTGTAGAAATAGCGCGGGTCTTGTTTCAGGAGGGACGGCATTATTGCATTTCCGATAAAAATAGCTGCTAGAGCGTTACCGTGGACTGCGCCGTACCGCTTTCCGTAACCTTTCGCTCCTTGCCCGTATCCACCGAGAGCATCTCCAGCTTGCTCAAATCCAGCAACGGCACCAACTCCGAGTGAGGTGACGGGATCCACGGCTACTTTCCAGGCGAGCTCGAATTTCTGCTTCGCGTTCAGAGGAGCTGCATCGGGGACGTAGCTCACATAGAAATTAGGAATGATGGCCAGCACCCGTTGCTTTTCTTGTTGTTTGATCTGGGCTTCGGCCACCTCCACTGTTGGCACTCCAACATTCACTTGCGTCTCGGCTCTCGCAAGAGCCAGAACAATCGGCGGGACTAGATAAACCTGTCCGGAGCTCAGCTCTCCCGAGAATACTTGGGAGGTAAAGCCTGGCGCCGTGACCGTAAGGTGAAACGCTCCAGGAGGGACATCGGAGAAAGAGAACTGCCTGAAACGACCTCTTGGCTCGGAGATTGACCAATGCGGGTCAGTCGCGCATGAGCTCCGATCGCGACGGCTCCCGTCTGGTCGAGAATGGTTCCACTGATGAACCCCAATGGCTGCTCACCAGTAATCTTGTTCTCTGGGGGCACAGTCTGCGCGTTGGCCCACATCCCAAGAACCACGAGTGCCGCGCCCAGGACCGACTTTTGAATAATCCGATGCACTGGCCCCCTAAGGATCAATCAGAGGCGCCTGTGCCAACTGTAGGTTGATCATGAGATCGAGCCTCCATTCGATCTGAAAGAACAATGCTGTTTGCCGGCCTGACAATACTTTGCGAAATTCCGGCACATACTTCAGTCTCAGTTGCATCACGTCTTCTTCTACGGCGGCACGCCGGCGGATGTACCTTTCTGCCTCGTCGCCGTTCATCGTCCTGTAGTTCTCAAAATACTCTCCGACCAGCGCCAGTTTGGTGTCGTAGATGTTCGCCAAATCCGTGGCATACCGGTCGTACACTGGCCAGAACTTTTCTGCCTCGGTATCTGTGAGGTCCATGTTCGCTGCGACCATCTGCTTCTTTTGCGACCTCAAGTCTTTCCTCACGAATTGGACGTCTTGATCAGGAGCCGATTGAGTATCGTCAAAGATTGCGGGTGGATCGGACGTTCTCAGACGCCTGGCCGGTTGTGAGCCCGACTCCTGGGCGACAGACCGGGCCCCTGCCGAGAGCACCACAGCGACAAGCGTTGAGGCAAAGACCACTGCTGCAACTTTTCTTCCCATTCATCCTCCTGGATGGATGGATTCCAGAGCCACAGACTATTGGTCGAGCTGCTCACGGAACCCGTCGAATTGCACCGTGCATCCAGACCTCCAGTGAGTGCTCTACGGTACGACCTAACGCAGGTCACGCAGAGGCAAACGGTTAACTGAGACCGGGCAATCCGGCTCGTGGGAGATAGTCTGAACATCCGTGACAACAGTCTGGCACGTGACAGGCGCACCCTGTGGCGAAGCGCCGTTCATGGTTCCAATGGTGCGGCCACCCAGATCGAGCAGTGGCGGGAAGCAGTTCGCACTCGAAACGCTGCTGCGGCCAAATCCTTGCCGCCGAGTTCTATTTGCGGGTGGCGGCGAGTGCCATCGACGCGATGCAACAGATTCCTGCAAGGGAAATGCCTGTTCAAGCTCGCGATCCTAGTTCGGAACTGGGAGTGCTTATTAAGAGGCCGTTTGGTGTGAGGGTCACTAATGGGTGTGAGATCGTCTGAAAAAGAAGCGGCATGAAGATCATTTGGCGGAACCCGAACAGGATCGCCCAGAACCCGATGTCCGTCGTAAGTACCGGGTGCTTGGAGGAACCCGGCCAAGTGCAACGGTTCTATCGAAGCTCGAGGGGATTGGGCATCCTTGGAACTAAGTTCAAACTTTGGGTGAACTACAAGAAGTCGCCAAACCGCTGCATGGAACGAAGCATCTCGTCGCCCAGCCTCGAGGCAGACGAAAGGAGCCCATGGGCTTTGTTCGCCAAGCCGGCGTTGCAGCCATTCTCGTGGCCATGACGCTCTGGCTTCAGTGTGCCGGGATGGCCATTCTCCTTCGCTGGGTAAGGGCCTCCATTGCGCGAGGGACAAAGTGGTTAAACCCGTGGCGTTCTGCCGTCCTTATGATTCGGTTCACAGGCGTGATGATTGTTTGGCACATTTTGCAGATTCTGTTGTGGTCGGGGTTTTATCGCTGGCGATGCCTTCCATCTTGGGAGTCTTGCTTCTATTTCTCGGCGACCAGTTATTCGACCGTTGGCTATGGCGACGTCGTCCTTCCCCAAGTTTGGCGCATGTTAGGCCCGATAGAGAGCGTTACCGGCGTCCTGATGTCTGGCCTGTCCGTGAGCGCCCTGTTTGCAATCGTGACCCGACTGGTCACAGCCGAGACCGAGTCCTCAGCCGAGGCCCGGGCGTAACCTCCGTCGATCATCGTTGCGAAGCTGGATTGCCAAATTTCCTCTAGGAATGCCCGTTGTTACGCGCGAACTTGGAGCCCAACACTCCCCAGCAGCAGTGAGGCTCTTGGAGGATCAACCCCGCGACCCAGTCAGAGTAAACGATATTGGATAGTGGTCCGAGGCTTTTACCTGGTTGTGCACCCGGCCAGAGCCTGCTCTAATTGGTCCGCGAACGAATGCCCAATCAATCCGGCGTCCTGGTTCAAACAAGCGATGCGATGGCGTGGTAGGTGTGTGTGGCTCCGCTATCGCCTCCTGAAATCCTGCCGTTGCAAACGCCGAAGCCGCGCCTTTGGAAGCGTCTAAGTTGAAGTCGCCCGCAATCACCAGTGGACACCGGGGGTCTTGGCGCGCCGCATCAGACAGGACCTCCTGCGCCTGTGAGAAACGCAATTCATCGTTAGCACGGCTTTCCAGATGAAGGTCGTAGATTACAAGTTTGCTTCCGGCGACGTTGATGTTGGCCACCAGCGCGATTCTTCCTCCAAGCCTCTCCTGGAAGGGCTCGATTCGCGGCAGATACCAGCGTGGCTGCCAAAAGTGTGACTGTCGCGAAAAGCGGATTATGCGGGAGACGCCTTGGATCCCTGGACCAGTTCCTCAAACTCGCGCCCAAATACATAGTCCATCTGCAGCTTCCGGGCGATCTCTTCAGCGATGTTCAGGCGCTGCGTGCGGCGCGCGTTGAGATCCACTTCCTGCAGGATGAGGATGTCTGCATTTGTGCCTGCGAGGAAATCTATGATTGCTTGTAGGTGCAGGCCACGGTCAATGTTCCAATCAACAATGCGCAGAGAACTGGGCGGCCAAATCACCCACCGAAAAGGCGCGAAGTTGCCCGTAACGATTTCTTGCATTGCCACACTTACACTGTAGCTGCCAAAGCGAATTGGGGAAACGCACTCTGCATTCCGATTTCACGGCCCAATCTAGTGACCAAGAGGACAGTCAATCACCATGCGGAGAGGACGCCCAATTCTCTCGACTACCCCTCTGCGCTTTTGAACCATTGTTCCTTGACGACGATTACCGACTGTCTAGTTGCTCCATGGGCCGGCCGATGGCACCCGGAAAACCCTAGATGAGCGGCCTCACCTAAACAACGGGGAAAAAACAGGAACGCATAAGGCAAAAAGCAGCGCCGGATGATGAACTCAGTGTGCCGCCCGAGAAACAAGAAAGGATTCGAACTCCGACTGTCGGCTTCTTTTTGCCACACTCCCAAGTATTGTTCGGGACGCCCGGTGGTCAGGCGATGCCGCTGGAGCCCGGTGGTGAGGAAGCTGGCAATCGCGCCGAAGACCAGAAAGCCGCCCCATACCAGGTAGGCTCGTGTGCCGGATGTCCTCAAAAGGCCTATCGTCATGCCGGCAAAAATGAATAAATAATAAAGATAGTCGCAGATCGTCTCCAACCAGCAGCCGAAAGCGGATTCCTGGAGTTTCAAACGGGCGACCTCTCCGTCGCATCCGTCGAGAACGCTCGACAACCAGGACAAGATCGCGCCCACCAGCATATTCCAGTAGCCTCCCAAGGCGAAGAAGACGCCCGCGGCGAAGCTGACAGCCAACGTGAACAGGCTAACCATGTTGGGCGTGATGGGAAATCGAATGATCTGACGGCTGATCGGTATAGAGACTCTGCGGTTCGTTCTAGCAAAAATCCCGTCTGTGGGCTTGACGAGCCAGCCGTCCAGCTTCTGCTCGGCCGACAGACGTTGTTGCTCGGTGAGAATACGTTGCCACTTATCTTCCGGCACCGGTTCGCAATGCACCGAACAGGTCGAGGTAAGCCAATCATTCAGCTCCTCGATCGAACTGGCGCTTGAAGCACACCCACGTGCCAGGTCGATCGATACTTCTCGAGAGAGCGCATAGATGCCGACAAGCTCGCCGCCGGTCACTAGCGCTAAAGCATCGCCATCTCCATCCCATTCAGCTGCGCGCCGCATCAACGACGGATGATATGTCCTGTCGCCTGCTATCAATACCAGGTGTCCTTCTAGCTCAGAAGCGAACCGCCCCAACAGCGAAGGCAGCGACGCTTGCCCAGAGTTGACTTCGCACCACTCGAGGGTGCGAGGGAGACGCCCAGTCTGCAGCAGGTCGTGCTGTATGCGGGAGCCTCGCGCCCGATCGATAACAACGACGATGCGAGCGGCGCCGGCTTTGACGGCTCCCAAGATGCTTCGCAGCAAGATGGGGAGAGCACCGACCTCGGGCATCGGTGAGCCGAAACCGTCAGCCTTCAGGTTGTGCGCAAGAATAACGGCAGTGTGAGAGTGTCGTGTCGACTCGCGGCCTGTCTGGGGTTCCTTTAGTGACATTGCTTCAGTCTCAACTCGCATAAACTTCCTCACCACTCGGGATGGTAGTGCTTTGCTTTCTCGATTTGGCCAACACGACCAGGCAGAGACCGCCCACTGCCGCCCAGAATATGGCGCGTAGTCGTCGTATGAATGCCAACGTCAATCCGGTAGCGGCGCTGAGGCCGAACATCTTAACGATAAGCATGTTCCCACCCTCATAAGTTCCGATGTTTCCCGGATTGAATGTGCCCGCGATATTCACCAGCTTGGTCAAAGCCTCGACTGCCAGTGCACCGAAGATACTGACCTTGGCGCCCATGAGCCACAGGATCAGAAAGACTTCGAATATTGCTGCCGCATGGCATGCGAGATTAAGCGCGAAGCTGCCCCAAAATGAGCCGGGTGTGTGGTGGTAAAAGTCGAGCAGATTGTTTTCAACGGAGTGGATCAGCGAACGCTCACGTTCGATCCAACCGCTGAAATATCTGATCCGGCCCAGGATCTGTGCCGTCCCTGAAAGCACGGGCCAGCGTTTGCTGACGGCGACTGCGGTTAGAAGGACGACGCCGAGGAGAATGAATGCAAACGAGACCGCGTAAAGCGCCAGCGTGTGCGGCAGCGGCAAGACCATGAGTACCGCCAACAAACCGACGAATGTCACCACTGCAGCGCTGAGAACGAAAAACGCGCGGTCAATCGTTACCGACGTGATCCCGCTGGCGAGTGGCATTGCCGGGCCCAGCAGTGATACCCGCAAGCCTTCACCGAAAAGCTGGCCAAGGCCACCCAATTGACCAAGTGCTTCGGAGCCGAGTCGTAGCCCGAGCATTCGCGCGAATGAAACCTGACGCTTGTCGTCGAGTAATGTGAGCCGCCAGGCCCAGGTCTTCAGCACATGGGCTACTCCACCCCACGCGATCACCAAACCC
>WNGO01000320.1_pt1 | contig 29216 bp, 29 predicted proteins | sample 5400511 | NCBI WGS metagenome assembly WNGO01 (sample SAMN13153380, study PRJNA577476) | soil metagenome | isolation source: 20 cm soil or saprolite under Garry oak tree replicate 2 | place: USA:California | collected 2016-06-15 | reverse complement strand
TGTGGAGCGCGCTGACGGACGGAATCAGATGACATCGCCATTTGGTAAACCTCCGAACTCTTCAATCAAATGATTGAACCCAGCATAGCACGCGCATCAATCAGTTGCTTGAATCGAATTCAGGCCGAGGCTGAAACCGGCGGACGCAGCACGCGTTCGAGCTGCCGGAACGCCTGGTCGACGCGCTGGGCTGAGGCCACGGTCGGCAGGGTCATGCTGGTGAGCGTCGCCATGATCAGCGCCGCCACATCATCACTGTTGAGCTCGGGCGCCAGCTGTTCGTCACGGGCCGCCCGCTTCAACAGGCCGCGCAGGGTCCGATGCCAGGCGTCGTAGGTCTCGCGCATGATCTGGGCCAGCGACGCATCACGGGCGGAGCGTAGGGCGAGCTCGCCCATGACCGCGCCCACCTGCGGTTCGTCGCGCAGCAGGGTGCGGACGGCCCGCAAGTGACGGCGAAGCGGATCGCCGGACGCGCCGTGGGGCGCAAGCGTGGTACGAAACCGCTGCATCGCGTGGGCGATCACGCCCCGGATCAGGGCTTCCTTGGTTGGAAAGTAATAGTGCAGCGTGGCGATATTCACCCCAACCTCGGCCGCCACCTCGCGGGTGCGCAACCCCTCGAAACCGCGTTCGGCGATCTGGTTGAACGCGGCCTGGACGAGCGCCTCGTGGCGGTCTTCCCGATGGCGCTTTGCGGGTCGCACCGCGGCCGGACTCACGCATCAATTAAACACTTGATTGAATGCTAGCGGCGCTCGATCCGGCGCCGGCCCTGTCCGGGGTGCCAGGACTCGACCACGAGACGGTCGCCCGCATCATTGAGGTGGGTGAGGACGACCTCACCGATGTCGATGCAGAAGCGGGCTCCCTGCGTCGAGTCAGCCGCATCGACCGGAACGCCCCGTCCACTGATCTTGGCCTCGCCCGACCAGCCGGCGGGACGCTGGTCTGGGGGATCTTCGGTTGGGCTGTGCAGGGCCAACCGCGGGTCGCGCTGGAGATCCTGAAGCTTGCGCGAGTCCGGCATCATCCCGAGATAAAGCTCACCCTCCCCGAACTCCACCTCGATGCCGCTGATCCGTGGCGAGCCGTCCTTGCGCAGGGTCGCCAGCGTCTTGTGTTTGCGGACGGCAAACCGGTCCGCAACCTTACCGGCGAACGCCGGTTCGGCCGCCGCAAACTCGGCCCAGCTCGCCATCAGCCGGCCCCAAACCAGCGCTGGCGCATCGGAAAGAGGTAGCGGTCGGTCACGAAGTTGAGCACCCGGCGGGCTATGGCAAAGTTCTCGCTGAGCTCAGCCAGCACGCCGGCCATCGCCGCCGACCGGTCGGTTGCCTGCTGCGCCACTCGATATGCCCGGCGGCCGAGCCGTTCGAGCAGCCAGATCCCATCGTGATGTTCCGCGCGTTCCCGGTCCGCGGCGGCGAGCGCGCGTTCCAGCCGGTGGCGCTGCCGCTCGGCGACGAGCTGCTCGGCGGCGTAATCCGGAAAGATGCCGCTCAAGAACAGCGAGAGGTCGCCAAGCCGTCGGTAGACGGACGGCCGCTCCAAGTCTGGAACAGCCTCCGCCAGCTCGACCAACCGTACCGGGTCGAGCTCGCTGAAGCGCCGGCGTCGCCAGCCGCGCGTAGTCTGCACGAGAACGCTGCCACTCGCAACGTGCGTGTACGACGCGAGGAGCTCGGCGAGGAAGAACCGGCGGAGCGGGTCCGCGCCGAATTCACGCAGACCGGCCACGTCGAACACGGGCACCCGCTGTCGCGGACCGACCCACTCTTCGACGAACGACGCCGCGCCGAGGTCGCGGGTCGCCCGGTGAATCAGCACGGCAAAGAGGAGGAACGGCGAAGCCCGTAGGAGCGGATCTCGGCCCGGCGTGCCGAAAAGAACGCGAAATAGCGCGGGACTATCGATGAGCGCTTCAATCCGCTCGGGATCGGCATGCACGGCTCGCGCGGGTTCCCCGGCGCTCGACAGCAGGGCGAGGTCCGCATCCGACAGATGTTCGAGATAGAGGCGACCGACCATCACCTCATATCATGGACGGCGCTTAGACTTAGCGCGGCCATGCCTCGGCCCGATGACGAATGCCCCTACCCAAAGCCGTTTCCGGCGGACTTCAATGCGTGTCCGGCATTTCAGGCGCGTCAGTTCATCCCGCTCGACACCATGTACCAACCGCTCGAACCGGTCCTGACCTGCCGTCACCTCGTCACCCGAGCCCTGCCCCAGCGACACCGCTGGTATGCCGCGTGCTCGCTCGGCGATGCTGAAGCGCGTGGCCGCTGGGCAAGCGAAGTCGGGATCGCTCGCCTGGAGCGGATTCGTGCGATTCAGCGCGAGCTGGGCACCGCCATCGCGCCGTACGGGGCCCAGCTCTGGGAGCTAAAGGGTCAGCAGCTGCGGGCGTTTCGCGACGGGTCGGATGCCGGTCCGGCGACGGAAGCGCTGCGCCGCTTGGCCGGTCAGATGACGGCGCACCTTCAGGGTTTCCTGGAACAGCACAGCACCGCGTTCACCGATATCGACATGCCCGTCGATGCCGCCCTGCGCTTGATCAACCTGGCCATCGAGCGGTTCATCGATACGAAGTTCGCCACCGAGGTCAGCTTCGAGGTGCCGGACGACGTCCTGCAGGGGTTTCCCGAGCCGGTCCGCACCTTCTTCCAGCCGGCCTCAACGCAGCGGCCGCCGCCAAACCCCTGAAGGCCGCCGCAGGCTCCAGCCCTTAGCTGCGCCCTTCGCTCGCCTCGGCCTTCCGCGCGAGGCCCTCGAGCAACTTTGGAAACGTGTCGGCGATCTGCCGGCTCATCATTCCGCCAACCAGCCCGCCGAGCGGACCGCCCACTCGGATGCCCTGGCTGATGGTGGTCTTGCCGGCTGGGCCGGCGGCCACCTGGCATTCGAAGGCAAATCGGGTCAGGGGAATCACGGTGGTCTCGAGCCGGAACGAGCGTCCGGGCACGACGTCGGTCAGCTGAACCTGGCGGGTGCCCTGCTTGGTTTTCATCGTCCCGGTGGTTCCTACGGCAAACGGTCCGTTGAGCGCCATGGACTGAACGTCCTGGTTCCATTCAGGCCAGGTCGACGTATTCGACCAGACCTTCCACACCGCCTCCGGACTTGCCTTGGTCTCCACCGAGCGTTCCTGTTCAGCCATCCCTATTCCTCCACGATTGCGTCGCTCGGCCGTGCCAGCCGGCGATTGAGGACGATATATACGAGGCCCGCGGTAAGGAAGCCGATGAAGTAGCCGAAATCCGCGTCGCCGAACCACGCGGCAAAGGGCCCATGCGCTTTCACACCGAACACTTGGAGCTGCTCCGAGATGAAGAAAAGCGAAACACCTACGCCGATCACCCATGCGAGCAGACCGTTCCAGTTCACCGGGAGTGCCTGGCTGAATCCCATCGGCTCACGGTGGCGGAAGACATAGAAGTCGAGGAGCACAACGGCAAGCCAAGGCATGATCCAGTAATCGAGGACGATCAGAAAGTTGGCGTAGTTCTGCGTGAAGTTCTGATAACCGACCAGGGCAACAACGAAGCCGAGGGCCCCACCAAGGATGGCCAACTGCCAGCGAGGCAGTCGAACGTCGAGGACCTTCGCCGAAATCGTGTTGGAGTAAAGGTTGAGAACATTGGCGGTCGTCGCGCCCAGGATCACCGCCACCACGGCCAGGACTCCAAAGCCGCCCATCGCGATCTTGAGCGCGGCAATCGAGCTGGAGGCCCCGGGAGCGATGATGGCGACCAGCATCCCGACGACTTCGGTGAGGAACGAGGCGACGGCCGCGCCGGTAAAGACATAGATGGCGATGTAGGAACGGGAGGTGATTTCGGGGAGGTACCTCGAGTAGTCGGAGGCGTATGGGGACCAGCTCATGATGTACGAGAACGATGCGGCCAGCACGATGGCGAAGAGCGCCAGCGTGCTCCCAACCGGCTTGGGATGCCAGGCACTGACGGCTGATCCGTGCGTCAGCGCAATCACGGCGCCGATCGCAAACAGAACGCCGAGGATCGCGGCCATGTAGCGCTCGAACGCCTGGATCAAGTTATGGCCATAGATCACGAGCAGCGTCTGGATCACGACCAGCCCTGCGGCCGCCACCGGAAACGGAACAGCTGGCAACAGGAGCTGCACCGCGAAGCTGCCAAGGATGGTATTGACCGTGAACCACCCCGCGGTACTCAGCCAGTTGAGCGCCGCCGGAATATAGCCGCCCACCCGGCCAAAGGCGCGGCGGCCGATGAACATCTGCGGGTAGCCGGCCGCCGGGCCCATGGCGGCCGACCAGGCGAGCACCAGGCCGCCCAGGATGTTGCCCAGCGCCAGGGCCAGCAGCGCCGGAACGATGGGCAGGCCCAGCGCCACGGGCAGAAAACCCAGCGCGTAGTCCGCGATCGTGAGGTTGGCTGCCAGCCAGAGCCAGAGCAACTGGCGGCTATGGCCGTGCCGCTCGGCGAAGGGAATATGCTCGATGGAATACGGCTCGGGAATCGCCACACGGTCGCCGTATCGAGCGGACTCATCCACCGGTTAACAGCCTAACAAGCCCCCCGCCTTGTCGATTCGGCGGCCTCCTCGTTCGTCGTACTGTACAAAGCGGCCAGGGCTGCAAATTTCAAGGAGGAGCTCACCGATGAAATACGTGCTGCTGTTCACCGATAGCAAGGACCGGGCCCGGCAGTGGGACGCCATGCCGGAGGCGCAGAGGCAGGCGGCCTACGGCCCGATCAACGACTGGTTCGGCAAATACTCGGGCAAGATCACGGGAGGCCAGGAGCTGCAACCGGAGCGTACAGCGACCACTGTCCGGTTCAACAACGGCAAAGCGGTGGTCACCGACGGCCCCTTCATCGAGGGCAAAGAAACGATCGGCGGCTACGCAGAAGTCACCGTCGCCGACCTGGATGAGGCGATCGCGATGGCGAAGGAGTGGCCAACCGGCGGACCCGTCGAGGTGCGTCCGGTGATCGACCGCGGCGAGCCTCAGCGCTGACCGAGCCCCAGTCCGCGACCGGCGCCGCGCTGACCACCGTTTTCCGGGAGGAGGCCGGCCGGCTCACCGCGGCGTTGGTCCGGGCGCTGGGGGATTTCGACCTGGCGGAGGAGCTGGTCCAGGAGGCGCTGCTCGAGGCGGTCGAGCACTGGCCGGCGGAAGGGATTCCACAGAAACCGGGCGCCTGGTTGCTCACGACCGCGCGCCACAAGGCGGCCGACCAGTTCCGACGCCGGGCTCGCTATCGGGAGAAGCTCGCTCAGCTCGAAGGAGACGGTATGCGCGTTGATACCGCGGAAGGCGATGATCGGCTCCGGCTGATCTTCACCTGCTGCCATCCGGCGCTGTCTCGCGAGGCGCAGGTTGCGCTGACCCTCCGCGCCGTGGCCGGACTCACGACCGCGGAAATCGCCCGGGCGTTCATCACGAGCGAAGCCACGATCGCGCAGCGGATCCTGCGGGCGAAGCGCAAGATCGTGGAGGCGAACATTCCGTACCGCGTGCCCCCCGAGCACGATATGGCCGAGCGAGTTGACGAGGTCCTGGCGGTGCTCTACCTGATGTTCAACGAGGGTTACCTGGCCACCGCGGGATCGCACGCGTCGCGGCGAGACCTGGCCGAAGACGCGGCCTGGCTGGCCGGCCTGATGGTGCGACTGATGCCGCAGCAGCCGGAAGCACTGGGCCTGCTGGCTCTGATGCGGTTCCACCTCGCCCGAGCCGAGGCGAGGTTTGACCAGTCCGGCGGCCTGATGCTATTGCAGGACCAGGATCGCGGCCGCTGGGACCGGGAGCGGATCGCTTCGGGAATTGCGCTGCTGGAGCGGGCCGCCCTGATCCAGCGGCCGGGGCCATACCAGCTGCAGGCCGCCATTGCCGCCTGCCACGTCGAGGCGCGATCCTGGGAGGAGACCGACTGGCGTCAGATCATCCTTCTGTACGACGCGCTTCTGGCACTCGCGCCTTCGCCCGTCGCCCAGCTCAACCGGGCCATCGCCCGGCGCTACCTCGACGGAGCGCAGGCCGCGCTGGACGACGTGGAGGCATTGGCGGATCCCCTCGACAACTATTACCTATTCCATGCGACTCGGGCAGAGTTGCTCCGCGACCTGGGCCGTGATTCCGATGCGCGCCTCGCGTTGACCCGGGCATTGAGCCTGACCGAGAACCCGGCGGAGCGTGCTCTCCTGGAGAAGCGGCTGGCCTGAGGCGTTTCCGAGGGCGCTCCCAGCCTAGGATTGAATGAGCTCGTCAATGGCCAAGAAGAACCCCGACTATGCACCGAAGAGTCCCCGCGGCCGCCCTCATGACGTCGTCGCGCTGGTCTTCGATTATGTCGAGGACGCCATCCATGTCCTGGTTGCGGCACTCCTCGTTATCGCCGGTGGGTTCGTTCTCTGGAGTGTGATCGCGACAATTGGAGCGGAGCTGACCAAGCCAGCTGACCCGCTGACTTTCGCGACGAAGATCCTGGACAAAGGCCTGGTCTTGTTCATCATCGCCGAGCTGCTCCATACAGTTCGGGTCACGATCCAGGAACGGACGCTGGTCGTGGAACCGTTTCTGATCGTGGGACTGATCGCGGGAGTCCGGCGGCTGCTGCTGGTCACGGCGCAGGCGGCCGAAGAGGGTGCGAAGTTTCAGTGGAATCCTCAGGGCATCGAGATCTCTGTGCTGCTGGCGCTGGTGCTGGGAATCACAGTCGCGTTGATCCTCTGGCGTCGCTTCTATGGGCGACGTTCCTCGACTGATGAGTAGCCGTGCGTAGCCTGATGACCCTGGGGCTCGGATGCAGCGGGTGCGTGACCCTGATCGGAATCCTGCTGAGCGTCACGCTCGTCGCGATCCACGTGGGGTTTCCACTGGTCGTGGTCGGGGTGCTTGGTCTCATCGGCTTCGGTGTCGGCCGCGCGGTGTTTCGGGAATCCGACTGAGCGGCTACGACGTCCGGTATCCGCCGATCGGGGATTATGGACTGATCGGCGACCTGCGCTCGGCGGCGTTGGTCAGCAAGCAGGGCTCGATCGACTGGATGTGCCTGCCGCGCTTCGACAGCCCCTGGGTGTTCGGCCGGCTGCTCGACTGGGATAGGGGCGGATTTCTCCAGCTCACTCCCGCGACCCCGGGCGCCAGCATGTTCCGTCAGTACCGGCGCGACTCGAATGTGATTCAGACGATCTGGACGCTCGAGCATTCCCGCATGCGGGTCGTCGACTTCATGCCGATCGCGTTGAAGGGCAAGAAGCTGAAGCCGCCGGAATCTCTCCGGCTCATCCGGATGCTCCAGCCGCTGGCCGGCCGAACGGAGTGGAGATTGACCTTCAAGCCCCGTTTCGATTATGGCCGTCAGATGCCCAGCCTGCGTGGGCTGCGGCCCGGACTGCTGGCTGCCCACGGAGAAGATGCCAGCGTTTTTCTCCAGTTTCCAATCGGGGCAACGCTCGAACTCGTCGACGGCACCGCCGTGATCACCGGCGAGATCATGCCCGGTCATCGGGCTGCCATTCTGCTGCACTACGCCGGCGCGCGGCCGGTCCCTGCCGCGATCAGCATCGACGACGCGCACGCGCTACTGCACCAGACCGACGACTACTGGATGGACTGGCTGCGCGCGACAACCTATCGTGGGCGGTTCGACGAACCGCTGCATCGCTCGGCGCTGGCGCTCAAGCTGATGCAGTACCTGCCGACCGGCGCGTTTGTGGCGGCGCCCACCAGCTCGCTGCCGGAAAGCCCTGGCGGGTCGCTGAACTGGGACTATCGATACAGCTGGATACGGGACACGTCCGACCTGGTCAACGCTCTCGGCGAAATGGGCTTCGACGACGAGGCCGACGGCTTCATGCGCTGGGTACGCGCGGCCCACGATCGGCACCCTAAGGACTTCAAGATCGTGTACAGGATCGATGGTGACGATCGCCTGCCGGAGTTCGTGCTCGATGAGCTCGAAGGCTACCGGGGATCGAAACCGGTGCGGATCGGCAACGCCGCGGTCGACCAGGTGCAGCTCGATATCTATGGGGAGCTGATGCAGACCGCGTATACATGCTGGCAGTCGAGAAAAATATTGCCCAAGCCGCGACGCGAGATCCTGCTGCAGGTAGTCGACCGCATCCTCGAGTGGTGGGAGAAGGAAGATTCGGGCATCTGGGAGGCACGGCGTCGCCCGCGCCGGTACCTCTACTCCCAGGTGATGTTGTGGGTTGGGCTGGACCGGGCGCTCAAGCTCGACCGGTCGCTGCGAATGGGGACGGCGCGCAGGGCTGCGGCCACGCGAACGCGAGCGCTGATCAAGCGCCAGGTGCTCGAGCTTGGCTACGACCATGAGGTCGGCGCCTTCACCCAGGCCCTCGGTCACAAGGACCTGGATGCCACTGCCCTCGTCGTGCCGATGTATGAGATGTTGCCGGCGACGGATCCGCGAGTGGTCTCGACAGTTCGTGTGCTCCAGGAGAAACTGAGCAACCACGGATTCCTCTACCGGTACGTCCCCGAGGAATCGGAGTTTCACCAGCCTGAGGGGGTGTTCATCATCTGCACGCTGTGGCTGGTGAACGTGCTCGCCCAGATGGGCCGGATCGACGAGGCCGAGGCGCTCTTCAGCCGCGTCACCGAAACGGCCAACGACCTCGGTCTCTTCGCCGAAGAATATGACCCCGTGACCGGCGAGATGCTGGGAAACTTTCCCCAGGCGCTGACGCACCTCTCGGTGATCAACGCGATCTTCAATCTTGAAGGCCGGCCGTCGGGCAAGGGACACCGTTCCGGCCGCGGCAGTGGCGGATAGAATCGAGTCGCCGTGGAGCGGTCGCCTAGTCTGGTCGAGGGCGCGGCACTGGAAATGCCGTAACGGGCGTACCCCGTTCGCGAGTTCGAATCTCGCCCGCTCCGCCACCACGTCTGGTAGCCGCTGAACCTGCAGCCCCCACGTGTCGTACTACTGCGGGGACTATAGTGGCCGGCCGCATATGACCACGCTCCGATAGGGTCGCGGCATTTCGAGAAATTCGTCTGATTTGCTTCGAAAATGCCGCGCCAGTTGCAGAAGGCTGCTAAGGCGAAGCGACAAACCGTTAGCGCGTACATCCGCGCGATTGTGGAACAACGCCTTGCGACGGCAAAGAAGTCCAGGCGCAAGAAAGCAGCGGGATCGCGAGCCTTTAACGATCAAGTGTCACCGGCCTACGTCGACTAGAGCCAGTCGGTGGCGCAAGGAAAAAGCCGGTGTGCGATTCTATGGCGCTTCATGCGTGGAATTAACACGGAGCTCGGCACCGCGAGTATCTCGTCGAACGTGTGGCTGGGCGCGATGGATCATCATGCTTTCCCTCCTTCCGGATGCTGGACGCCAGGCTTTAGCGCTCAGATACCGGGCAAGGCGAGCTCAGCCGCCGGCCCCCGACCGAGATTCAGAGACGGGCCGCGAGCCCGCCGGGGTCGCGGCACATTCGGCGTTTGTACTTGACCCCTCATTCGTAACGAAGCGTATCCACGACCCGTACCCGAGCCGCGCTTAGCGCCGGGATGAAACTGGCCACGGTGGCGATCACAAACGTGAAGATCAGCATGGCGAGCAGTGCGGCTGGATCAAAGGCAAAGCTGATGGGAATCAGAACGGCGGCGATCAGGTTGACGAAGGCCAGCGACGCCGGGATCCCGACAACGATGGCGAGCAACCAGGCCAAGGCCGACAGGGCCAACCCTTCCGTCCAGAAGACGGCCGCCACCCGCCGACCGGTCGCGCCCAGCGAGCGCAGGATCCCGATTTCACGCCGCCGCTCGAGTACCGAGGTGGTGAGCGTATTGAAAAGCCCGAGGATACCAACCAGCGCCACGATTGCCGCCACCGCATAAAGAAGGATGTAGAGGATCTGGAACTGGCCCTGGTTGCGGGTCGCCTGCTGATGCGCGGTGGTGACGTTCGGTGACAGGCCCTGACTGACCAGCGCGGCGTCGATCCGGTTTGCTGTTGCGTCGACGGCTGGCTGGGCGTGATCGGCGGTGCCCACCATGAACCCACTGGCGCGATCCGCTGGTAGCTCAGAAAACGCCAGGTAGTTGTCGTACGACGTCATGGCCACCCCTGAGGTGCCCAGCCCGCCGTTGACGTCATGAATGATGCCGATGACTCGCCACGACTGGTTTCGAGTCGCGGTGGAGAGGGCGATCGAATCGCCGACCCTCGCTCCCGACTTCTGCTGCAGCTGCTCATTGATCAGGACGACGTCTTGCTCGCCTGGCTGGAACCAGCGACCTCGAATCACGTCCCGCTTGTAGAGTTTGGGATCGGGTTCGACGCCGGTCAGCACGACGATGCCCCAGCGTGAGTGCACGCCGTTGTTGTCGAATCGTTCGACCGCAGCGACGTTGGGAACGCTAAGCAGTTGTGTGCGAATCTGCTCCAGCGGCTGGGGCTGCCCACCCGTGAACACGAACAAGTCCGCTCCGTACTGAGAGAAGAGATCGCCGATGAACCGGTTGACCGAGTATGTCGTCGTCTGGATGGCGAGGAAGGCGGCGGCCGAGAAGGTGAGAGCCAATAAGGTCAGGACGGCACGGCCACGCTTGCGAAACAAACCACGCAAGCCGAGCCACACTGTCTGCGGCACCCAGGTCCAGCCGGCACCTGCCGGCCGGCCGTCGGCAGGCACCGTTCGCTCGATGCCGTAGGCACTGATCGCCTCCCGAACCGTGATGCGCGTACCCGTCCATAAGGGCACGATCGCCGCCGCGAAGGGGATCGCCAGGCCGATCAAGGCGCTGAGCACAATCGTCCCGGTGTCCACCTGGAATGGTCCAAGGTCCAGCGTGACGACGCTCGTCAGAAAGAGGGTGAACTCATAGCCGCCGAATACGCCGAGAACGATGCCGAGCAGGGTGCCGGTGACGGCGTAAATGGCGACGGTCATCAAATAGCCGCGCACGACTGTCGCGCGCGTGGCACCGATCGCCTTCATTGTCCCGATGATGCTGGTCTGCTCCCCGATCAGCGTGCTGACCGCATTCACGATCAGGAAGCCGGAGAGCACCAGGGCGATCGCGGATAGAACATCAAGGATCGTGTAGAGGCCGTTGATCACGCTGGGATCGAATTGGTTCCCGGGCAGCTCCGCGCCAAGCACCGCCACCCCATGCGTACGGAGCAATGCCGTAACCGCTCGTGCCGTGTCAGCGGCCTTGCGCTTGTCCTTAACCTGAATCTCGATGTCGTTCGGCTTCGCGATGCCGGTGGCCGCCGTCATACCGGGCTGGCTCATATACGCGCGCGCGAAGGAGCTGAAGCTTGCAGACGTGTCACCCAGCGTTCGCGAAAGACCAACGACTCTGAGCGAGGTCGACCCCAGCTTGCTGGTGATCGTGATGGCGTCGCCAACCTTGAATGACTGCAGCGTTCGGTCGCTCGACTCCATGACGATCTCGCCCACGCCGGGCAACCGACCGCTCGTCACCTGGAACGGATAGATGGCAACGTGATTGAAGTCCTGGTAGGCGGTGATGCTCATGTTGACGTGGCCCGGCGGAGCGCCGATCTTCCATCGTGTCGAGTAAAAGGTCATCAGCTGAACCACGCGGACATTGGGGAGGCCGTGTACGGCCGCAGCCAGCGCGGGATCGACCTGGTCGGCGGAGATCGAAATATCGGGTGTGGCTCGCTCGGTGGCGCTGTAGGCGAAGGCGGCCGCCAGCTCGTGGGAGGCCACGTTGATGGCAGTGAGTCCGGCCACGCCCACCACGATCCCGATCACCACCAGTACCGTTCGCAGCTTTCGACGGCTCACGTCACGCAGCGCCTTGTGCGCGAGCGGAGAGACCATTATGCCGGCTGCACGACAGGCGGTGCCGCGCCGTGCTGGTCGATGATGCGGCCGTCCAGCAGCTCGATGCCCGCTGTGGCCCGCGCCGCCAGCTCCGTGGCGTGGGTGACGAAGACGACGGTCTTGCCATGCTCCGTCAGCCCGGCAAGTACATCGAAGACGTCATGGGCCGAGCGCGAGTCGAGGTTGCCGGTCGGCTCGTCGGCGACGAGCAGGGGCGGGTCGTTGGCCAGCGCCCGGGCGATCGCGATCCGCTGTTGCTGTCCGCCGGAGATCTTCGAGGGGAGACGGTCAGCGAGGTTCGCCGCTCCGACTTCCTCGAGACAGGCGACTGCGCGCTCGCGCCAGGAGGCGCGACGGAACGCTTTCGAAGCGCCCAACTCTAACGCCAGCATGACGTTCTCGAGCGCCGTCAGGGTCGGGATCAGCTGGAAGAATTGGAAAACGATGCCCACGTGGTGACCACGCCAGCGGGCAAGCTGATTTTCACTTCGCGCGCGCAGCTCCAGCCCGTCGAACAGAACTCGGCCGGAGGTTGGACGATCAAGTCCGGTGAGCAGGTTGAGCAGCGTGGATTTGCCGCTCCCTGAGGGGCCGGCGATGCCGAACAGGGACCCCCGGGGAACGCCGAAGCTTACGTCGTCGAGCACGGTCACGCGCTGCTCGCGGGTTCCGAAAGCGCGCGTCAGATGCTCCACGTCGATTAGCGGTTTATCTTGCGGCGGATTAAGCCCCACTTCTCCGTGGTGCATCCGCGAGGGATGCTACCGCATCGGCTCTCATCCAGATGAAGGCTGAGATGGAGCCAGGTTCGCGCTCAGCCGGCCATTACGGGTCGCGGCATTTCCGAGAAAGCGCCTACGGCATTTTCCACAAACAGGGCTCCGTTAAAGAAGAGTTGAGGCGGAGTGGCAGTCGAGTTCAAATCGAATTAAAGTTGCTGCCCACATGACCCTCAAAGTTAGGCAGCCTTGGGAGTCCGCACTGGAAATGCCGTAACGGGGCGTATCCCGTTCGCGAGTTCGAATCTCGCCCGCTCCGCCACCAGATCTGAAGTGTCGGACTGATACTGCGTCGCCCGCTCCCCGAAAACCTGTCGCCGCTTGACGGCTTGCCCGGCGTCGCCTCCGGCGTTGCCGTCAACCACGCCTCTCCATCAGGCGGTATCCATAGGGTCGGACCGAGGCGCTCCCATGCGGATGTTCCGACAGTGCGGTCGTCGGACGCCCAAACCTCATGCACCGGAGCCGTAGCTGCTGAGGAGGCGACCCGCAGACGGTTGTCCGTTTGCGCAAGCCATTATGGTGCCGGCATAAGTACGACATGTCGAGACTATGGCGGCAAAAAGCCCGCGCCCTTGAATTGTTTGGACGGCGAGTGTAGGCTGGCCGCAGCGCGTAGCATCCGCTGTCGGACCGGTCCGCGAGTCTATATTCAGTCAAGTCAGTCAGTCGGGAGGAAATATGAGGAAGCTTCTGTCTATTACCGCGTGTGCCGCCGCGTTCTTCGCCCTATCGTTGCCCGTCTCGGCCAGCGGTGCCGGCGCCGTCAGCTTCACGCAAACCTTCCACAACGCCGTGCAGACAATGCCAGTCCCGAACCCATGTACAGGGGCGCCGGGCACAGTCACGCTCACCTACAACGGTGTCGCCCACGCCACGTTTCTAACCTCGGGGGTGGGCGCCGGCACGGGTTGGGAGACGTTCACGGCCACCGGTGAGTTCGCGTTCGTCCCGGCCGATCCGAGCCAGCCAAGCTTCAGCGGGAAGTTCACGACCTGGGACGGCGACAACGAAAATCTGAGGAACTTCACCACCACCGCGACCTTCCGCCTGAGGGGCACGGGGTCTGACGGGTCGACGCTCAGCTTCCACGACGTTGCTCACATCACCATCTTGAATCCGCTGACCAATCCCACGATCGTCGTAAGTTTCGACAAGTTCAGCTGCGGCTAATACGGCACATGGGGAGGCGGTAGCTGACCGCCTCCTCGTCAAAACCTGACGAGAGATCGCCGCGCCCGGCGGAATCTCGACGGCGCACATGGCCACAAGCTCACCGAGGAAAGCAAGTCTACGGAGCTAACCCACGTCGTGCCAGCACTGGGCGCCGACCGGCATCAATCGACGTAAGGCCCGTTGTAGATAGGCGTCTCGCCGTACGGCTTTCCGGCCATGAGCATGAAGCGCGCTCCCGGTTGCGCGTCCTCTACAGATAGTTCGCCACCCGGTCCAAGAACGGCGATCTGCGAGCGGCTCGCGCGGCTTCGGTTGGCGCCGAAGCTGGCCTCCGCCTCCAGCATGTAGACGAAGCCGTTGAATTCGGGCGAGACGGGGATGCTCAACGCTCCGCCCTTTGGTAACTGGACGTCGAGGATTAGCCCAGGAGTTCCGAGTTTTACCGGCGAGCCCTCGCCGACCAGCGTCCGGATGGTGGCTTCGCCCTCGTGCCGGACCGGGAGACCAGCGCGCTGCACGACCTGCGCGGTGGGCGCAACGTTCTTGTCCTTGCGCGCCAGGTTGACCCAGAACAGGAGACCGCGCATCTCCGTCCCGATCTTGCCCTCAGCGAGCTCGTCCTTACCGAGTCCTTCCGCGTGCAAGACGCCGCGGCCCGTACGAACCTTCAGGAGGGATCCTTCCTCAAGCTTGGCCCGCTCCATGGTGCCGCCGGGACCGGTGCTGTGCCCCGTGCTCGAGGAGCCCGTGATCGCGTACCAGAGGTTGTCGAACCCGCGGTGCGGGTGGGTGGTGTCCTGGTTCGCCTGCTCCGGGGTGATTTTGATCGTCGCCTCGTGGACGAGGATGTACGGATCCACCATGGAGTAGGGGATCCCCGCTAAGGGCAAGGATTCGAGGACGAGATTCCCCATCATCGGTCGGATCCGGGCGTCCTTGACCAGGACGATTTGGCGTTGTGCGGTGTCGACTTGCGTGGCCATGGCTGACGTTTCCTCCTGAACAGAATATATTTGTATTTACAAATACCTGCTCGAAGGCGAGTTTATTGCATGTGCGGTCGCAGCGGGCCGGTTTTTGAGCCCGCTAGGCCTAGGCCCCCGGTATCGAGCCGGTCATCATGTATTCCTTGAGCGGCTCGCCCTGAAAGGCGACATAGGTGACGTCGATCCACTCTGGTGGGCCCTCCAGGAACTTGAGCATCTCGTTGTAGCTGTCGTTGGTTTGCGGAGCATTCGCGTTCTTGACGTAGCTCTCCTTGTCCTTGAACCGAATAATCCCGACGATCCGGTTCGGGTCCTTGTCCTCCATGGCGAACTCGCTGGAGACCCATCCGCTGGCATTGTCCGGCGTCCCCTGCGCCTGGGAATACCGCTTGAAGGCGTCGAGCTGGCCCGCCTTGATTTTCGCGCGCATGATCGTTCCGTACATTTCGACCTCCTCTGCGCTTCGTCGACGTTGCCTGGTGCTGCCCATGGTAACGCCCCCCACCCCGACCCTTCCCCGCAAGCGGGAGAGGGGGAAGCGCCCGCACGCGGGAGAGGGAAAATAGTAGGAATGGCCGACGACGAGCTTGTCGTGAACAGGGTTCACTCCGCGAGCACGGCGACGCCGGGTCGCTCGATCAACAAGGTGCGCGACCGTCAGCTCGTGATCGACGAGCCGACCCACCTGGGGGGTCCAGGTGAAGAGGTCACGCCCGCCGACGCGTTCCTCGCCGGCGTGTCGGCCTGCGGCGTCTTGCTGGTCCAGGGCCGCGCGCGCGATAAGGCGGTCCGGCTCGAGAAGATCGAGGTGAACCTGGAGGCCATCCGCCGCCGCTCCGACACCTCGGTATTCCAGCGGATCGACATGACGTTTCGGCTGGCCGGCCCTTCGCAGCAGCAGGCGGTTGAACTCGTCGAGCACTACAAAACTCATTGACCGCTCTATAAGGCGGTCGCGGTCGCGACCAGTGTCTCGGTGAAGGTGGAAGTCAGCCCGGGCTAGGGGCACTTCATCGGGCGATTCGATGGGCCGGCCGGGAATGGCCCAATCGGACCAGCAGGGTCGAGGCCGCGATGGTCACGACCACGGCAGCCAGGACCGCCGCGTAGAGCTCCCGCGGAATGACGTTGCGGTTCAAGCCGATGGTCGCCAGCACGAAGCTGAATTCACCGATCTGCCCCAGCCCAATCGCGACCTGGAGCGGCCGTCCAGACAACCCGCCGAACCTGGCAAACAGATAGGTGGGCAGGATCTTGGTGACCAGCAGCAGGGCCAGCAGGAGCGCCAGCCAGGCCCATCCCTTCAGCAGGCTGGCGGGATCGATCAGGGCGCCGATCGCGACGAAGAAGAGGACCGCGAAGACGTCACGGAACGGCAGCAGTCGCTCCCGGGCTTCGGTCGCCTCCCGGCTCTCGGTGATGGCCAGGCCGGAGACGAAGGCGGCCAGGGCAAGGGGAATCCCGAAAAGCAGGGCACCGATCCCCGCCAGGGCGAGGCCGCTGGCCACGGACACGATGAGAAAGAGGTCATGCTCCTCTCGCAACTGCCGAAGGAACCGTGGGATCAGGCCGGTGGCGACGACGACGATGACCGCGTAAATCAACGCCAGTTCAATCGCCACCACGCCCGACCGGGCCTCGAGCCCGAGCGCGATCAATGCGACGATCGCGATGGTCACCCCGACCAGGTCCTGCAGGATGCTCCAGCCCAGGAGCACGTGATCTGTCGCCGCGTCGGTCGTTCGCCGCCGGCTGCGCGTGATGTTCACCACCACCACGCTCGACGACAGGGCAATCGACAGCCCCAGCAGGACGGCGCCCGCCGGCGGGAGTCCGGCCAGAAAGCCGGCCGCCGCCGCCAGCGCACCCGTCAGGACCGTCTGCAGCGGAGCCAGCCAGAAGAGGCGCCCGCGCTCGCGTCCGAGCTCCAGCGGATCCAACTCGATTCCAACCTCGAAGAGAAGCAGTACGACGCCAACGTCGGCGAAGAGCAGGAGCTGTTGACGTTCGGCCACGTAACCGGGCGTGAAGGGCGATACCACGAGCCCGACGGCGAGGTATCCAATGACGGCGGGGAGGCCAAGCCGTCGGGCGACCCAGCCGGCGATGGCGGCCGCCAGGAGGATAAAGCCGATCTCAAAGACGGCCGGTGCTGTCGACTCCACTCAGCGAATCATCCGCAGGGTTCAGGTGCATCGTAACGTTTCATCGGCATGACCTTCCTTCGCGTTGCGCTGAGCATCTTCGCCATCCTCAACGTTGTCTTCTGGGCGGTACTCGCCTGGTCGTGGGCCGTCAAACCGGCCTGGACCGCGCGACTTCCGCTTCGACTCGGCACCGATCAGCGGTTCCGTACTCCGGTCCCGGTGTGGGGGCGTCTCGCGGCGGCGGTGGCGGCGTTCTGGGCGGTTGCGGCCGTGCTTTACCTGACGGTATACGCCGGCAACCAGCTTGCGTTCATCGCCCTGTTCGTGCTCGCCGCTATTTTCCTGATCCTTGGACTCGGCGCAGCCGCTCGCGTCTATACCGTGCTGCAACTGCCCAAGGGTTCGATGCTCGGCCAGCCGCGCCGGCAGCAGGCCCGCTAGACCTCCGCGTCGCGTAAAACGATCCCAGGAGAATCAGCGCCAGGCCGATGACGGCCCCGATAGTCAAGGGTTCGTGCAGCACCGTCACGCCCAGCAACAGCGCGACCGCCGGGTTGAAGTAGGTGATGACGGTCGCCCGCACCGGCCCGACTTCGGCGATCAGCGCGAAAAAGAGCAAGAACGCCAGCGCCGTGCAGGCGACGGCCAGCGTGCCGATCGCGAAGAGCACCCGCGACGAAGGCATCGTCGCCGGTAGCTGCGGCAGGGCGAGCGGTGCGTACGCCACTGCGGTAACCACCAGCGAGGCCGCGACGACGCCGATCGCAGGGAGATGAGGCAGACGGCGAGCGACGATGATCGGACCCGCCGCATAGCCGACGGCGACCAGGCCGACCTCGCCGACCGCTCCCAGATCGCGGAACGAAACGTTGAGACCGACGAGGGCCGCCACCCCGATGAGGCCGATCACAAGTCCGCCGATCCGCCGCAGGTCGAGGCGATCGTCGCCTCGGGTTAGCCATGTCACCACCGCACCGATGAGCGGAACAGCGGCGATCAGCAATCCGGTCAGCGAGCTGGAAAGCCCTCGCTCGGCGTCGGAGAGCAAGAACCAGGGAAGCGATACCTCGACCACCGTATACGCGAGGACCCATCGCCAGTAGGGAAAGAGCGGCCTCAGGCCGCCACGCGCGGCGGCGATCGGGAGCAGCAGGGCGGCACCGAGGGCGGTGCGCAGGAACACCAGCGTGACCGGCGTCAGCTCGCCCACCGCGATCTTGATGAGCAGATAGGGAATCCCCCAGATCACTGCCATGGCCGCGAACAGCAGCCAGCCGCGTCGCGTCAATCAGGCGCTCGGCGCAACATCGAGGTCGACTTCCTCGGGCACGACATCCTCGCCCGTATAGGCCGCCGCCTGTAACCGGAAGAGTCGCGCGTACCGGCCGCCCAGCCGGATCAGTTGCTCATGGGTGCCTTGTTCGACGAGGCGGCCGTGCTCCAGGAACAGGATGCGATCCGCGCGCCGAACGGTGGAGAAACGGTGGGAGATGTAGACCGCCGTCCGGCCTCGGGTCAGGGAGCGAAGCCGCTCGAACAGGTCATATTCCGCCTGGGCGTCGAGCGCCGAGGTGGGCTCGTCGAGCAGCAGGATGCGGGCGTCGCGCATGAAGGCGCGTGCCAGCGCCACCTTCTGCCACTCGCCGCCGGACAGGTTCACGCCAGCGTCGAACCACTTCCCCAGCGCCGTGTCATAGCCCTGAGGCAGCCCATCGATCAGGCCGTCAGAGCCCGCCTGCCGGCTGGCTTTGACGATGGCATCCCGGTCGGCGATCGCCGCCAGACTACCCAGCCCGATGTTTTCCGCGGCGGTCGCCTGGTAGGTGACGTAGTCCTGGAACATGCCACCGATCTGGCGGCGCAGGGCTGCCGGATCGTAGTCACGGAGGTCCACGCCGTCGATCAGGATTCGGCCATCGAGCGGGTCGTACAGCCGGCAGATCAGCTTGAAGAGCGTTGTCTTGCCGGCGCCGTTTCGGCCCACGATAGCAATGGTCTCCCCGGGCGAGATCGTAAAGCTCAAATCGGCCAGCGCGTTCTCCTTGGCGTCGGGATAGGCGAAGCTGACATGCTCGAAGCGAATCTCTCCGCGCAGGGCGCCGTTGACGGGGACCGGTTTGGCCGGCAAGGGCAAACTGGTTTTCGTGTCCATCAACTCGAAGAGGTTGTTCAGGTAGAGGTTGTGTTCGTACATGCCGGAAAACCCGCCGAGGATCCCCTGGATCGAGTTCTGAACCGACTGGGCGGCCGTCGTGTAGAGGGTGAGGTCGCCGAGCGTCAGTCTCCCGGCGATCGCCTGCACCGCCACATATAGATAGGTCACGGAGGTCGCGATGGTGCTGAGGTTTCCCCACAGGAAACCGGTGAGGTACCGACGCACCACCTGGCGCCGCTGGCTGCCGTAGTAGGTGTTGCCGATCAGCCGGTAGCGATCAATGAAGTAGTGGCCCAGCCCGAAGAGCTTGACTTCCTTCGCGTAGCTGTCGGTGGTCAGCAAGGTGACCAGGTAATTCATCCGGCGCAGCAACCGCGAGCCCCAGCGAGCGATGTTGTAGCCGCGCCAGCCGTAGCGGGTGTCGGCGATGAACGCCGGGACGGGCGAGAGGAGCGCCAGTAGGGCCAGCAGCGGGCTGACCGCGACGAGCAACGCGATCATCGTGATGAACGTCAGCGTCGTCTGCACCAGGCCGAAGGCGGTCGAGATCATCTGAACAGGCCGGTTGATCGAATCGGTTTGCGCTCGCCGCAGCAGATCGTAGGAGGCGGGATCTTCATAGAACGCCAGGTCGAGCGAGGCGGCTTTTTCCATCACCATCAACTGGATCCGCATCGACACGGCGTTCTGCAAGAGCTGCTGCGTGATGTTCCGGACGGTGCTGAGGAAGGCGATCAGGGCAAAGATGAGCAGTTGCACGACCGCCAGGAAGACGATCGCGTTCAGCGAGGTGAAGACCAGGTGCCAGGGGCCAAGGTCGATCGGGTTTCGGTCGGGGATGTGCTTCTGGTTGATGATGATTCCCGCGACGACGGCGTTAACAAGGAGCTTCGAGGTATAGGCGGACATGGCGGGAACGACGCCCGCCACCACGGTGGCGGCGAACAGTCCCGCGGTGATCCGAGGGCTGGCGTCCCACACCAGCCGGATGACCTCGGGAAGGGCCGCCGTCGTGCCTCGGACCGACTCCTTCAGGTTCCGCCACCGGCTGCGAAGGTCTTTCGGCCCTTGCGGCTGGACCGGTTCCTCGATGACTGGATCCCCAGTCAGGCCGCTGTTGGCAGGTCCGGTGTCGGGATTCCGGGAGCGCTGCCGTCCCCACATCCAGAATGGAGGGCCCCCGCCATGGCCCGGGGGCATCATGAAGGTCGGCTTTCCGTCTCCGGCATGCCGGCGGCCGTGGCCAGGGTGGCGTCGGCGTCGCGCGCGAGGTCCCGGACAATGTCGCCGGCGGGCTTGATGTCATTGACGACGCTGCAGGATTCGCCTGCCCAGAGTGGCGCGTACTCGATGTCGCCGTCGAAATCCGGGGGCGCCACGCCGATCGCGTAACGGGGCCAATCAACAATGTCGCCCGATCCAATCCGCCGCCTGCCGATCGAGGTCCCCTCGCCGGGACGGTGTCCGGAGGGCGGGCGCCCCGCTGCCTCCCACTCGGCGAGCGTCTTGTTCCGCAACGTTCGGTGCGGCGCGTTTGGCCACCAGACGTCATAGAGCTCGTTGAGGACGGTATCGCTCGCGGTGCCCTCGACGATGCGCTGCTTGTACGCGGGATGGGCCGAGAATTCATCGCTTGCGACGAAACGTGTGCCCAGGGAGACCCCCTGCGCTCCCAGGCCGATCGCCCGCGCGACCCCCGCGCCGTCCCCGATGCCGCCCGAGGCGAGCACCGGCACGGGCGTGATCGCCTCGACCACCGCCGGCAGCAGTGTCCAGATCGATGTGGTGCCCTCGACGTGTCCACCAGCCTCGACCCCCTGGGCGATCACGGCGTCGACTCCGGCGGCGGCGGCCGCTTTCGCCTCGTCGAGCGAACCGACCTGGATGATGATCCGAACCCCATGTCGGTGGGCTTCCTCCACGTACGGCGCCGGATCGCCCCAGAAGAGGATGACGGCCGCCACCCGCTCGGTAATCGCGGCATTCACCTGCTGGCGCGTGATCGCCTTGTCCTCGTCAGAAGAATCGCGCTCGTCGATGATGAAGTTGACCCCGAATGGCCGCGCGGTTCGGTCGCGAACCTGGGCGATCAGCCCCGGGATCGCGTCTGGAAGAAAGGCGGACGCCCCGATAACCCCGAAGCCGCCGGCGTTGGAGACCGCCGCAGCGAGATCGGGGCCCGCTCCTGTCCCCATGCCAGCCGAAAATATCGGGTACTCGATTCCCAGGTCCCGGCAGAGGGGAGTTCGAAGCCCTTGGGCCATGTCAGGCATTGTCGCTTACGGCGATGGCCTCAACTTCGAGCAGGTTGGCCTAGACTTGCCAGGCCTGAGCGGAAAAATCGCCAGGCGCCACCAGTCTGCCTTCGGCATCCATGGACACCTGGCCCGATACGAATACGATTCGCCGACCGGATGCGACCACGTCCTGGGTGTAGGCGGCCGGGTGCCGCCGTCAATCTTAGATTTTGCTTACCAAGCGCTCAGATTCGGCTCATCTCGATAGCCTTCAATCGAAAGACTGTCATTGTCAACGCCCAGGGAGGACGCCATGATCAACCGACCGCAGCTGGCTCAACCGGAAAGCGCGAGCCCCACCGAGACGGCGCGCGAGCTGGCCGCCCGCGTTCCGGCGCCGATCGAACAGATCCTGTTCGAGGTCAAACGCCTGATCGTAGGTCAGGACCGGCTGCTGGAGCGGTTGCTGATCGCGTTGCTGGCTGAGGGCCACGTCCTGCTCGAAGGCGTGCCCGGCCTGGCGAAAACCGTCACCGTCAAAGCGTTTGCCCAGGTCATCGGCGGCGCTGCCGGTCGGATCCAGTTCACCCCGGACCTGGTGCCCGCTGACCTGATCGGCACGCGAATCTACAATCCGGGTCGCGGCGATTTCACCACCGAACTTGGCCCCGTGTTTTGCAATCTGCTGCTCGCCGATGAGATCAACCGGGCGCCGGCCAAGGTGCAGTCCGCCCTGCTCGAGGCGATGCAGGAACGTCAGGTCACGATTGGCAAAGAGACCCATCAGGTTCCCGACCCGTTCGTCGTGCTGGCCACCGAGAACCCGATCGAGACTGACGGCACCTATCCGCTGCCGGAGGCTCAGCTCGACCGGTTCATGCTGAAGGTGCTGGTCGATTACCCCTCCTTCCAGGAAGAGGTCGTCGTGGTCGAACGCATCACCGGGCCCGAGATCGAGCTGCACCAGGTCGTCACGCTCGATCAGCTCAAGGAGATGCAGAAAGCCGTGACGGAGGTCTACGTCGACCCGGCGGTGCGTACCTATGCCGCCACCCTGGCCTATGCCAGCCGCCCGGGCAAGGTGAAGGGGCTGGAGGATCTTGCCCCATCGATTGCCTACGGCGCCAGCCCGCGCGCGTCCATCAACCTGGTCGCTGCCGGCCGGGCGCTGGCCTTCATGCGCGGCCGCTCCTACGTGCTGCCGCACGACCTCAGTGAAGTCGCCCCCGAGATCATCCGTCACCGGCTGGTTCTCACCTACGAGGGAATCGCGGCCGGCGTCACCGCCGAGACTGTGGTTCGCCGCGTGCTCGACCGCTTCCCTCCGCCGCGCATCGATCTTGGAGACCGGGTTGCCTCCTGACGCCATCACCGGCACGGTGCGGATCGATGAGCTGATGCGCCGGTCGCGCTGGCCGGTGCTGCGCCGGCTCGGGTTTCACCCGGGTGGCGATGAGCGATCGTCGTTTCGAGGCGCGGGCCTGGAGTACACGGATGTCCGCGAGTACCAGGCGGGCGACGACCCGCGGACCATCGAGTGGAACATCACGGCCCGGTCAGACCGCCCGTACGTTCGTGAGTCGCTGCCCGATCGCGGCCTCGATGCCTGGCTGCTGATCGACGTAACCCGCTCGCTCGATTGGGGCACGGCGCGCTGCCTCAAGCGCCAGCTGGCGCTCGAGTTTTCGGCAGTTGTCGGGCAGCTGCTGATCGGGCGCGGCAACCGGGTCGGCGCGCTGCTCTTCGACCAACGGGTACGCGCCATCATCCCCCCATCCTCCGGCCGAACTGCGCTGTTGCAGCTGGTCGCCCGGGTCAATCACGCCGCAGAAAGCCCGGCGGATGGACCGACCGACCTTGGCCGGGCGCTGACCGAAGCCGGCCGCCTGGTCCGCCGCCCGTCGCTGTTCATCGTTCTCAGTGATTTCATGACGCCAGACGGCTGGCAACGACCGATGAGCTCGCTGGCGCTTCGCCACGAAGTCATTGCGGTCTGGATCCGAGACCCGAGAGAGGGCGAGATCCCGGATGTCGGCATCGTCACCTTCGAGGATCCCGAGAACGGGCAACAGATCCTGGTTGACACACGGAGCGCGCACCTGCGGGCCCGTTTTCAGGAGGCAGCCCAGGGGCAACGCGACACGATCCGGAAGGATCTTTTGCGGGCGCGCGCCGCCGTGGCCGAACTGAGCACAACCTCCGAGGTGGTGCCGCAGCTGATTCGGTTCATCAAGCAACGGGAGGCGCAGCGCGGCCGGCGGCTTGCGCCGGCGACGCCGTGAGCTTCCAGTCTCCCTGGCTGCTGCTCGGTCTGCTGGCCATTCCGCTGCTGGTCGGGCTCTATGTCACGAGCCAGCGACGGCGCCGCGCCTACGCGGTGCGATTCACGAACCTCGCTCTGCTCAGCCAGGTGATGGGCAAGGGACCCGGCTTTCGCCGGCACCTCCCGGCGATCCTTTTCATTGCGGGCCTCGCGGGGTTGCTCCTCTCGATGGCGCGCCCGCAGGCGAGCATCCGGATCCCGAAGGGCCAGACCAGTGTGATGCTGGCGGTCGATGTCTCCGGGTCGATGGCCGCGACCGACGTGCAGCCGACCCGGATCGCGGCGGCCATCGCTGCCGGTCGGACCCTGATCGACAAGCTGCCGGCCAACGCCCAGGTCGGCCTGGTGATTTTCAACTCGCAGGCGCAGGTCATTCAGCCGCTCACCCAGGACAAGGGTTCGGTCAAAGATGCGCTGGGGACCCTGGCGCCCGGTGGTGGCACCGCCATCGGTGACGCCATCCAGGTCGCGGTGGCGCAGCTCGCCAATATCACGGATCCGAACGGCCCGAAGTCTCAGAATTCAGCCATGGTCGTGTTGCTGACCGACGGCACGTCAAACACCGGCATCGATCCGATGACCGCGGCGACCAACGCCACACAAGCCAAGATCCCGGTCCAGACGGTCGGCATCGGGCAACGCAACCAGACGACACTGCTTGGCGGGCGGATCGTCGACGGGGTGGATGAGCAAGCTCTGCAGCAGATCAGTAGCGCCACCGCCGGCCACTACTACTATGCGGCCGATGAGGCTCAGCTCAGCAAGATCTATAGCGAGCTGGGTTCACGGATTGGTTGGGTCACAACCAAGCTCGACCTCACGGTACCGTTGCTGGCCTTCGGCACCTTCATCCTCGTTGTCGGCGGCCTGTTCAGCCTCCGCTGGTTCCGATTGCTGCCCTAGGCTCTGAAGCGAGGCTGCTGGCTGGGCGCGCGCGGCGTTAGCATATGACGGGGTCCGAGCCGACAACCTGAACTGGAGGTACAAACATGCCGACGTACATGGACGTTCACGAGGGAATGCACGTGACGCTACAGCAGCTGATGGAGGCCCATAAGAAGGATGTCGAGGCGCAGAAGGGGACGGGGGTCGAGTACGTCCGCTACTGGCTCGACTCCAAGGCGGGCAAGGTGTTCTGCCTGGCCAAGGGCCCGAACAAGGAGGCGGTCGAGGCGGTCCATCGCACGGCTGGCCATCCGGCAAATGAGCTCTACGAGGTGAGCGAAGGCTCCTGAGCTCCGGTCAGAGCGCGGCGGCCGGCTGCCGGACCCCCGGCAGGTGGCGCTCGGCCGGTCCGGTATAGACCTGCCGCGGCCGGGCGATTTTCTGCTCCGGATCGAGCAGGCCCTCCTGCCACTGGGCCAGCCAGCCCGGCGTTCGACCGATGGCGAACAGCACCGGGAACATGTCGACCGGAAACCCGATGGCGGCGTAGATGATGCCGGAGTAGAAGTCGACGTTGGGGTACAGGCGATGTTTGATGAAGTAGTCGTCCGCCAGGGCGACCCGTTCCATCTCTAACGCGATATCGAGAAGCGGGCTGCGCCCGGTGACCGCCAGTACATCGTCGGCCACCTTCTTGATGATGCGGGCCCGCGGGTCATGGTTCTTGTAGACCCGGTGACCGAACCCCATCAGCCGCAGCTCGCCGGCTCGCACCCGCTTGACGTACTCGGGGATCCGGCTAGTCGAACCAATCTCCTTCAGCATGCGCAACACCTGCTCGTTGGCGCCACCGTGCAGCGGCCCGTAGAGTGCGGCCGAGGCCGCGGCGGTCGCCGAGAACGGGTCGGCATGTGAGCTTCCCACCGCCCGCATCACGTTCGTCGAGCAATTCTGCTCGTGGTCCGCGTGCAGGATGAGGAGCACGTCGAGCGCCCGCTCCAGCACCGGGTTGGGCTCGTATTTCAGCTCGGTTGCCTTCCACATCATGTTGAGGAAGTTGCCGGAGTACGAAAGGTCGTTGTCCGGATAGGCGAACGGCATACCGATCGCGTGCCGATAGGCAAACGCCGCCAGGGTTGGCATCTTCGCGATCAGCCGCAGGATCTGCAGGCGGCGACTTTCGGCTTTGGAGATGTCCTTGGCGTCGGGGTAGAAGGTCGAGAGCGCCCCCACGGTGCCAACCAGGATGCCCATCGGATGAGCATCGTGATGAAAACCATCGATTAACTTCTTGATGTTCTCGTGCAGCAGGGTGTGATGGGTGATCGCCTCGACCCACTCGCGGGCCTGCTCGGGATCGGGCAGCTCGCCATGGATCAGGAGATAGGCCACCTCGAGAAAGCTGCTTTTATCGGCCAGCTCTTCGATGGGATAACCCCGGTAGCGGAGAATGCCGCGCTCGCCATCGATATAGGTGATGGCACTGCGACAGCTGGCCGTGTTGAGGAAGGCGGGATCGTAGCTCATCATCCCGGTGCCGGCCCCGTCCGTCGTGATCTTCTGGAGTTCGGTGGCCGGGATCGCGCCGTCCCGAATGGGAATCTCGTAGCGGCGGCCGGTGCGATTATCGACGACCGATAGCGTCTCCTCAGGCATTGACTCCCCCGAGTTTAGTCGGGCCGTAGGCGCTTCAGGATGCGCCGGCCGGACCCAGACGGCGAACCCGCCTGACTCACCATCACGGCGCTTGATATGCGGCCGGCCGGCCCGCGTTGATCAGCAGGGCGATCAGCAGCGCCGCTACTACCAGGATGGCGGCGGCCCAGCTGGTCGCCGTCGAGTAGCCATGAACCAGCGCCTGCGCGATCAGGCCAGCTGAGGGTTTCAGGCCGTTGCCGAGGTAGGCGACGGTCGCACTCGCCGCGATCGTGTTCAGCACCGCCGTCCCGAGCGACGCGCCGACTTGGGTTGCGGCATTGACGGTCGCGGCCGCGACGCCGGCCTGTCGCGGATTCACACCAAGAGTTCCAATGTTGAAGGCGGGCGCCATCACGCAGGCGATGCCGATGCCCAGCAGAACTTCCGCGGGGAGCACGAGGGTGAGGTAGCCGCTGTTGACCTGCAGCTGGGTGAGGACGAACATCCCTGCTGCCGCGACCAGTGCCCCGGGCGCCATGATCGCACGGGCGGGAATCCGCGGCATCAACACGCTGGCGATGCCCCAGGAACCGGCTTGTGAGGCGAGCGTCAGCGGCACGAACGCCAGGCCCGCCTGAAGCGGTGGGTAGCGAAGCACCACCTGCAGGTAATAGGTGAGGAAGAGGAAGGCGCCGAACATGGCGGCGATGGCGAACGCGGCCGCGAGGTAGGCGCCGCCGCGATTGCGGTCGAGGACGATGCTCAAGGGGAGAAGCGGCGCCGCGGCGCGGGCCTCGCGGACGGCGAAGCCGATGAGGAGCGCCGCACTCGCCGCAAGCAGCCCGATCACGGTGCCGGATCCCCAGCCCGCGGAGACCGCCTGGGTGCAGCCATAGACGAGCGCGACCAGCCCGCCGGTGGCGAGCACCACACCCGGAAAGTCGAAGCGCTGACGGTGACCGCCGTTCCCGCCGCTCAGCACCCGCCAGCCTCCGATCGCCGCCACGAGCGCGATCGGCACGTTGACGTAGAGGCACCAGCGCCAGTCCAGGTATTCGGTGAGGGCGCCGCCCAGCAGAAGCCCGAGCGCCGCGCCACTTCCGGCGATGGCGCCGTAAAGGGCGAACGCCCTGGCTCGCTCGCGCGGCTGAGTGAACGTCACCGCCAGCAACGAAAGGGCCGTCGGCGCGAGCAGCGCCGCGAAGGCGCCCTGGGCCGCTCGCGCGATGAGCAGGACGATGAAGCTCTGCGCGGTGCCGCCGACAACCGACGCCAGGGCAAAACCGCCGAGACCGATGAGGAATGCGCGCCGGCGTCCGATTGTATCCGCGATCCGTCCTCCGACCAGCAGCAAGCCGCCAAACGCAAGGGTGTAGGCGGTGATCACCCACTGCCGCTCGGCGTCGGACGCGCCCAGGGCCCGCTGCGCCCAGGGCAGCGCGATGCTCACGATGGTCGCATCCAGCGCGGTCATCAGCTGGGCAAGGGCGATGAAGGCGAGCCCGATCCACCGGCGGTCAGCCGCCTGCGGATGCGTGGGCTCAGCCCGCTGCAGGACGGAGCTCATTTCGGCTCCCTCGCGCCGGGAGCAGGCCGGCCGCCAGCCCCACGGCAATGGCCAGCACGATGACCACGACCGAGGTGAGCGCCGACGGCTTGAGGGTCATGAGAAAGAGGATGCCGACCGCCATCGACAGGCGGACGTCGAGTGAAAGCAACAGCACCCGATCGCGGAGCGCGGTTCGCAATTCGTCTGGCAGGGGGTCCGCTGCGGTGTTGACGGCGGGCCCGATGCGGGCCATCCGCAAGCCGGTACCGACCCCGCCCACGGCAGCCAGCAGAACGAAGCTGGCGAGAGCAACAACGATCCAGCCTCTCGGCCCCCCGTAGGTCGCCATCAGGTAAAGACCGGCGATGAGGATCACTCCGAGCGAGGCAGGGGCCAGCCGCATGACGATCCCTCGAGAGATGCGCAACCACAGCAGGGCCTCGTCGCGCCGAGTGGCGCCCCGCAGTCCGCGCAGCCCGATCGCCTCGATGGTGTAGGCGGCGATCAGCCCGAAGGCGCCCAGGATGTGAGCGAAAAGCACCAGGTTATGGACCATCTCGAATCGAGCCTCCTTCTATCGCGGTTGCCGCTCCGATATTTCGTTGTATATACTGACTGATGAAATAAACCGATGTCAAGTCTGAGATGAGCCCGCGGCCCTACCGTCTCGGTCAGCGACAGCTGGCTGCCGATAAAACCCGGTCGAGGATTCTGAAGGCCGCCCGCGAGCAGCTCGAGAAGGAGGCCAGCTTCAGCCTCGACGCGGTGGCACGCCGCGCGGACGTCGCGCGGATGACGGTCTACTACCAATTCGGCTCACGGCGCGGCCTGCTCGAGGCGCTCTTCGACGATCTCGCGGCCCGGGGCGGGATCCCGCAATTACCGTCGGCGTTCCAGGAGCCGGACCCGATGGCGGCGCTGGACCGGCTGATCGAGATCTTCGCTCACTTCTGGTCATCCGCCCGGGTCGTGCATCGCCGGTTGCGGGCGATCGCCGTGCTCGACCCAGAGCTCCTCCAGACGCTGGCCGATCGAAATGAGTTTCGCCGCAGGGGGTTGCGGGTGATCCTGTCACGGCTCGCGACACCAGCCGAAAGCCAGCCGATCGACGACCTGGTGGATCTCCTGTTTGTCCTGAGCAGCTTTGAAAGCTTTGACATGCTCGCCGGCAGCGATCGCACGCCCGACGAGGTCGTGCCGACCGTGAAGCAGGCGGCCGCCGCCATCCTGCGCGGCAGCCGCTAGACCGTCGGCGTAAAGCCCCGCTGCGGGTCGATCGGGCCCATCAGGCCCACCTGGTTGTGGTCGGGATCGAGCACGATCGCGTAGCGCCCGCCCCAGAATGCGTCGTGCGGCGCGAGCCGGCTGCGATAGCCCGCGCTGGTCAGCTCGGCGTGGAGTCGGTCGACTTCCGTGCTCGACGGCAGGGCAAACCCAATCACACTGCGGCCGCCCGGCGCGGGCGCCTCATCGAGCCCGGGGTTCCAGGTGCGCGCCCCGGCGATGTTGTCGAAC
>WNGO01000457.1_pt1 | contig 29274 bp, 29 predicted proteins | sample 5400511 | NCBI WGS metagenome assembly WNGO01 (sample SAMN13153380, study PRJNA577476) | soil metagenome | isolation source: 20 cm soil or saprolite under Garry oak tree replicate 2 | place: USA:California | collected 2016-06-15 | reverse complement strand
GCGGCGGCCATGCGGGCCGGGCTGATCGACGAGTACGCGATCGTCACCCACCCGGTCCTGGTGGGCGGCGGCACGCCGTTCTTCACGGCCCTGGACAACTGGGTGAACCTGAACCTGGTGGAGACCCGGACGTTTCCCGCCGGCGTGCTCCTGACCAGGTACGAGACCAGGCGCTGATATCCGACCTCGGATTGGCGCGGGCTCGGGCCACCCAAAGGATCCCGTGGCCGTTAGGGGATCGGCTTGCGACACACGCCGACCCTGCCAATTTCTTGACTCAAGACACGGTGTAGCCGGGCTCTAGATCCAAGTTCACCGCGAGCTGGAGCCGCCGACAGGAATCGAACCCGTAACCTGCTGTTTACAAAACAGCTGCTCTGCCAATTGAGCTACGGCGGCGTCGTGATCAGAGCGTAACGGAAGCCTCACGAGCCGGAATCGGGGCCTTGCTTGACGCTTTAAGCAATGCGGCTACTATTTCTGAAGGCTGCGCCGAGCACGCAGGGCGGTGTGTCGTTGGGGATTGAAGAAGAGGTGCTTATGTCCTATCGCAGGCTCGGTCTATCTCTCTTTGCCGTCGCGGCCATGGTCGCCGCGCTCGTCGCGACTCCGGTGAGCGCCAGGTCGATCCAGCAGATCAGCGACGCCCAGCTCAAGGCACTGACGACGACTCTCGGTGGCGCGAAGCCCCTGACCACGTCCAATACGGTGCAGCACTGGTTCGCCCAGGCGACCAACCCGGTCGACGGAGTCACCTACGGGTACAACATGGCCGGCGCAAACCCGGCCACCAACAGCTCGGCGACGATCCAGGTCGACATCACGCCGATCAACGTCAACATCGACGGCCTCACGTTCAACGGCACCGACGTGCTGGCGCCCACGCTGTCGTCGCCTCAGTTCGCCACTAACAATTACGGGTCGACGACCGCCGCTACGGCGGCCGGCTCGTTCCCGAACGCGCCGGCCTTCGTCCGGGGCCCGGGCGGGGTTCTGTCGCAGGGCGACGCGGGCAACGCGCTCCAGCTCGAAGATGCGACCATGCGCGCTCAGTTCAACAAAACAGGGACAAATGGCTATCACCTTCGCCTGAACCCTGTGGTCCAACCGACGCTCACTCTCAACGTCCCCAACGGCTCTGGCGCGCTGCTGCAGAGCGGCCGTGGCGTGATTTTCGCGTCGGTCAGCATCGCCTGGTGGGGCTCGCGGATCCAGAACCTCATGCAGAGCGCCGACCCGACCCACCTGCCCCTCTACCTGACGAACAACATCCTTCTTCACATCGGATCGAACCCCCTGAACTGCTGCGTCATCGGTTTCCACGGCGCCGGTGAGGTCCTCGGCCACGGCACCGGCTCGGTCCACGGCAACGGCAACCAGGCCGTCCAGACCTTTTCGTGGGCCTCATGGGTCCAGCCGGGAATCTATGCCCGGCCGGCCGGGGGCACCGACTGGGCGCTCCAGGACATCCACGCACTCAGCCACGAGATCGCCGAATGGGCGGACGACCCCTTCGTCAACAACACGGTTCAGCCCTGGCTGACGCCGACCGCGCCGCAGTACGGGTGCACGGGCGTGCTCGAGACCGGGGATCCGGTGGTAGGGATCGGCTTCGCCATCGGCACCAACACCTTCCAGCAAGGGGCTAACCCATTCCCGGATGCGCAGGGTAACCCCACGTTCAGCGCCGATGGCTTCTATCACCCGGAGGACGAGGCCTACCTTCAGTGGTTCATGCGCACCTCGCCGAACACGACCGCCGAGCCGACCCAGGCTCCCTCCGCCAACATCGGCCGCTACACGCTGATGGGAGACCTCAACCCGTTCCCGGGATTCCGCCAGCCGGCCACCGGTTGCTGATCTGACCCGTAGGGGCTTTGCCCCGGGGGAGGCCCGGGCCGACCGGGCCTCCTTTTCGCGTCTGGACACATGGTGCGTTTTGAGTAGAAAACGTATCAATTTGAATGACTTGACAGAAATTTTTCGTTAATTTGGGGAACCGCTTCCAGCCGTCGCTACTATCCAAACCAGCCCGCCAGAGATGGCGGGCTTTGCCGTCAAAAGAGCTTTTGAAGAGGGTCGTTTCTTAGATGCCGCATCGGCCGTTTCGTCTTCCCCTCAGCGCTGCCGCCGCGGCCATCGGCGCTGTGGTTTTGACCTCGGTTGGCGCGGCCGCCGACGACTCTCCCGATGGTTTTGACGCGTCGACCATCAAAGCGTCATCGCATCGCTTCGGCGACGCGAAACCCCACCCTGGTGCGCGAACGGTCCCACTCTGGACAGGCCACACCACAAACCCCGACGACGGCGTCACCTATACCTACAGCATCGTCGGCGCCGACCCCGCCACCAACGGGGCATCGACGATTCAGGTTGACATCGTTCCGGTGAACGTTTCCCTGCGCGGCCAGGACTTCAACGGTTCGGATGCCGTGGCCGGGGTGCTCGCGTCGCCGCTGTTCCAGAAGGCCGACTACTCGACCACGAGCGCCGCCACGAACCGCTTCGGCGGACATGGTTCCGGCGGCCAGCTGTCGGAGGGCAATGCGGGGGTCCAGCTGCTCGACGCCACCATGCGCTCTCAGTTCAACAAGGGCGGGTCGAGCTATCACCTGTTCCTCGCGAAGCCGATCGTTCACCGGGCGGTGACGCTGGACGCCCCCGCTTCGGCCGGCATCACGCCGACGAGCCACGGGGCGACTTACGCCGTCATCGACGAGGCATGGTTTCAGCCCCAGGCCGAGGCCCTCAATACGACGCTCAGCTACCTGCACCCTTACCGCCTCGCCCTGTTCGTGACCAAGAATGTCGTGCTGTTCGCGGATCACAACCCCGCGCACTGCTGCGTGCTCGGAGCGCACGGAGCTGTGGATACGACCCGGAACAACGGCAACGGGCGGCAGAGCATCCAGACCTTCGCGTGGTCTTCCTGGTTGACCGCCGGCTTCTTCAATCCGGCGATGCACTGGGCAGGCCAGGACATCAACGCCCTGAGCCACGAAGTGACGGAGTGGGCGGTCGACCCGTTCGGCACCAACCCGACACAGCCCTGGTTCTCGCCGATCGCGCCGCAGTACGGCTGCAGCGCACTGCTGGAAACAGGAGACCCGACGCTCAATGTCGGGTTCTCTGTCGGGGTGAACGCGTTCGATCAGAACCCCTTCACGGACGGGACCTATCACCCTCAGGACGAGGCCTTCCTGCCGTGGTTCATGCACACAGCGCCGAACACCGTTTCGGAACCGGCACAGTCCGGCTCAGGCGGGCGCTACACGTTCCTTGGAGATCTCAACCCGTTCCCGTTCTTCCACGGGCCGGCGCCAACCTGCTGACGTAGAAAACCACAAGGGTCAGGGGTGGGGGCGTGGTTCGTTACCACGCCCTCTCTTTATTGTTGGCGGAACTTGATCGAGCCGAAAGACGTGATCATCGCGATCCTTGGTGCCGCCGCGGCGCTCGCCGGATTCGTCCTGGTCTTCCTGGGCATCGTGATCGCGTCCTACCAGTCCTATCCGGGGGGCGTGCCGGAGCAGGTTGTGCGGCCTTACCGGATCAGCGGCGCGGCGCTGCTCGGAACATTCGCCCTGGGCCTGGTCACGGTCGCCCTCAGCCTGCTCTGGCTCATCAACGGAGGATCGGTCGGGCTTTACGGCTGGTCGATCGGGTTTTTCGCCGTCCTGCTGGTCGGCGTGTTCGCGTCGGCGGCATGGACCACTCGCATGGTGCTCTGGCAATAGACGTGGCGCTGACCCAGAAGAAGCTGCAAGACCTGAAGGACGCGAGCCTGACGTCGTTGCTCCACGATGACGCCGCCGCCTGGAAGGCAAAAGCCAAGCACGCCTATATCGCCACGCATGCCTACATCAAGGAGATCCGTCCGGACGACGTCACCGCCTTGCTGATCGCCGAGCTGGAGGTGACCCCCGAGTTCCGCAACTACCTGGCGAAAAAGAAGCTGAAACAGAAATACTGGTCGGAGTGGTTTGCGGAATTGATCATCGATCGATTCTGGTCAGAATTGAAGGGAGGCTGACGTTGGCGCAACAATCGTCGAACCCGGCGGAGCAGGCGAAGAAGTTCATCGACGCGTCCTTGCGGGGGCGCTCGAAGCCACCGAGCAAGGCCGCCTACGCGCGCGCAATCCGGCTGGCACGAACGGCGATCGAGGAGCTGACCCAGGTCGCGACTCGCGGCCGCAACTAGCGGCCAACCCAACTCTTCCGCATTGATGGGGAGCGCCGGCCGAAGCCCGGCGATTGGGTCGCCACGACTCCGAGCCCTCACCGCCCCCCCGGTGATATGTGAATAGGGCAGAAAGCAGGTAGGCGCCGCCGGGTTGCACCGGCGGTCATCCGGGGGGTGTGGACATGATTCGTTCGCGCATTGCCGTCTACTCATTGGTGGTCCTGGTCGCCGGCTCTTTAGCCCTCGCGCCCCTTCCTCGCGGGGTGACGACGGCGGACGCCGCGGCGATCACCTTCGAGACCCCCACGATCGTCGATCCGATCCACACCAACGGCGAGCCGGACCTGGCGATCGATCCCCAGGGCCGAGTGTTCAACAGCGGCCCCACCGGCACCGGCACCCAGCGAAGCACGTGGTTCGGCTCGGTGGACGGCGGCCACACGTTTCGCGTCATGGCGCAGAAGACCGTTCCGTCGCCGATCAGCGGCATCCCCGCGCCAGGACCCGGGGGCGGCGACACGGACATCGCGTTCGACCGCAGCGGCAAGCAGTACTTCGCCGACCTGTGGGCGCTCGCCTGCCAGCGTGTCGCGGTCACCGGTCCGGTCAACTCGGGTGCCACCGACCAGGAGAACTTCCTGGGTTGTTCGGGCAGCGGCCCCGGCTCAGACCGCCAGTGGCTGGCCGTCTACGACCCGGCTCCCGGCACTCCCAACCAGTCCGCGTACCGCGCCGCCGGCGGCCAGACGCCTCTCATCTACCTCGCGTGGAACAACCTCGTCGGGCCGGGCCCGAATGGCGGCGAGGCGTGGAACAAGAGCACTGATGGCCTGAACTACACGAACGCGACAGGGGACGAGCCCGACGGCACTGGTGTCACCTACTCGCCGTTTGGCGGCGACGGGTATCCGGCCGTCGACCAGGTAACCGGCAAGGTGTTCCAGGCGGCGGCATGCGACTCCAGCCGGTGCGGCACCTCGGCCACAACGACGCCCGGCCTCTACCTGAACATCGGCACGCCGGACGCAACAGGCACGCTGCACTTCCTCGACGCCACCGGGACGGGTCAAGACCTTACGAAGCTCATCAAGATCGCCGACACCCCGACCGGATCGCCGGACACTCTTTTCTCCGTCCTCTCGATGGATTCCGGCCGCAACCTCGAGGTGGTGTGGGCTGTCAGCAACAGCAATCCGGCGCTGCGCCAGACATTCGTTAGTGCCTCGAGCGCCGCGAGTGGGTGGACGAGCTGGACGGCGCCGGTACAGGTCAGCGACGGCTCGACAGCCACCGGAGACGCGACCAACGTCTTCCCGTGGCTCAAAGCCGGCGGTCCGGGCCGCGCCGCCGCGGTCTGGTACGGCTCCGACAAGCAGGTCGATCCGAGCAGCCACAACAACCAGTCGTGGAACGTCTTCATGTCCCAGGTCGTGTTTCCGACCAACGCGAGCGGCGGGATCACCGGCGGGGCGCCGTCGAAGCAGCTGGTGAAAGTCACCCCGCACCCGATGCACTACGACGATGTGTGTCTTGCCGGCACCGGCTGCATCGAGAGCCAGGGCAACCGAAACCTGGCCGACTTCTTCGTCGTCACCATCGACAACACGGGCGCGGCCGAGATCGTGTACGACGACACCTCGAACAAGCTCGTGCAGCCGCCCGGGACCTGCACCGTGCAGGTCGCGGATCACTGCGGCGCCGGCGTCATCACCATCGCGCGCCAGGCCTCGGGCATCGGATTGTTCGGCACCAAGGTCACGGGACCTTCCAACGCGCCGGTTGGCGGCATGACCGACGCCTCGGGCGACGGGCTCTACCCGGTGATCGGCGGGCTCAACCAGTCCGGTATGGACGTCCGCTCCAGCCGGCTCGGCCTCTCGCCTGACGGTCGGACGCTCACCGTCACGATGCAGGTCAGCGACCTGTCGCATCCCGCGATCGCCATCGCCGGAGTTCCAGGCGCCACCAACGTGCAGTACCTGACGCGGTGGCAGATGGGCAACACCGTGTATTACGCGGCGATGGAGAACAACGCCGCCAACCAACCGATCTTCTACGCCGGAGCGATGCAGACCATCGACCTCTGCTCGGTGTCGGCGTGCTTCCCGCATGTCCTGACGTATCCCGAACCGGGCGCCGGTCCCACGTTCACGGGTAAAACGGAGGCGGGCTCGATCAGCTGTCCCGCGGGCGGCCCGTGCACGTTGACGATCTCGGTGAACGTCGCCGATATCGGGAACCCGACGAGCACCAGCCTTCTCGAGTCGGTGGCCGCGTACTCGCTGGCGGCCTCGCTGCAGGAAGGCGCGGAGACCAACGTCACGGCCCAGAGCGACACCGTGCCGCTCGAGATCGACGGCGTGTGCTGCTTCAACTTCAAGGGAAGCAAGAAGTGAGGTCGCGAACGATCCGGAGCCGAGTCGCGATCGCGGCCGCGATCGCGGCTGTGGCAGCTTCCATCGGGGTGGCCGCCGGTCCGACCTCGGCCGCCGCCCCACCAGCCTCGACTTTCAATCCGAACCTGCTCCTTCCCGGCAGCAACGGCGCAGCCGAGCCCAGCATCCGGACCAACAGCGCCGGCGAATCCTTCGTGATCGGTCCCACCGGCCTGCAGTGCAACGCGATGAAGGTCAACCACGCGGGCTCGACCGCCACGTTCATCGGCGCCCCCGACCACAATGTGGGCGGCGGCGACTGCGACTGGGCGATCGGACCGAAAGAGACAGCCACGCTTCCGACCTTCCCGGCGCCGACCGCGGACGACCTGGCCTTCTCCAGCCTCGACAACCTCGTGAACATCACGACCGGCAAATCGAGCGACGACGGCAAGACGTTCATCTCGCCTAATCCCGCGTCCACGCAAGTGGTCGGCAACGACCGCATGTGGATGGCCGCGGATCCGAAATTGAACTCGGCGGGTTTCGCGACCGTTTACATGATCTACCACGACGTCTCGCTCGTCGACATCGAGCTCAGCATCTCGACCGACGGTGGATTCACGTACACGCAGAGCGCGCCGATCATCAACAACACAGACGTACCTCAGGGCCAGTGGCAGGGGCTGGGCGCGCTGGCGGGCAATGAGCTTGGCAACATCGTCGCGCGCCGCGATCCGGTCACAGGCGCGCTCACGCTCTACTCGATCTTCGAGACTCCGGACAGCCCCTCCGACAATGTCAGTCAGGGCGCGGCCGGCACCATCAACTACAACCGGGTGTACGCGGCCATCGGCACTGTCACAGACCCGACGCCGCCGCTGCTGACACCGACAATCGTCTGGCGCAACTACGAGATCTTTCACGGACCGATCGGAGCGCGGTACGACCGCATCTTCCCGGTCACGGCGGTCGATTCAGGCGGCCGCGTGTACGCGTTCTGGACAGACGGCAACCACATCCTGGCCAAGTCGGATGCGACAGGCGCGGGCTGGAACCCAGCCGCGGCGCCCTTGCAGGTTCCCAACTTCGGAACCGACAACACGGCCATGATGCCGTGGGCCGCGGCCATGCCTGCCGGCGGCGCAGCCGGCGTGGTGGACCTGGTTTTCTACGGTGCGCATGGCGGCGCGGGGGCACAGCCCAACCCGCAGGACGATCCCAACAACGTCTGGAACGCCTACATGGCGCAGACCATAGACGGTGGTGCGACATGGACCACCTCGAAGGCGAGCGACCACGACATCCACAAGAGCCAGCTCTGCATCGACGGCCTCAACTGCAACCTGTTCGGCAACAGGGACAGGACCCTTCTCGACTTCTTCCAGGTCGACATCGATCCCACAAATGGGGCCGCCACGATCGCTTATGCCGACGACCACGCGGCGCCGGGCACCGCGGTCATGTACTACACGCGGCAGTGCACGGGGATCTCGGCCAGGACCGGTCTCGCGCTGGTCAACGACTGCGTCGCCCCGGCGCCACCGCCGCCGCTTCCCACGGGCAACACGTGCCCGGGCCCGCAGGTCGCCGACTTCACCGGCGACGCGCCCAACAACTTCCCCGGTGGCACAGGTCAGAACCTGGACAACCTCGACATCGTCGGGGTGACGTTCAATTCGGCGAAGCTGAAACCCGGCGGGACGACGATCGACATCAAGCTCCAGGTCAAAGACCTTCAGGCCCCGCCGACCGTCACCAACCCCAACATCGTCTCGGCTTACTGGAGCGTGTTCTTTTCTTACGGCACCCAGACCGGTGCGACGCCGTGGTACGTGCAAGCGACCACCAACGGCACCGGCCCCGCCACTGTCGTGCTGTATGAGTACGGGTTCTGGGACGGCAATTTCGAGCCCATCGGCGCGATCACCGGTGAATTCCACCCCGGGCCGAATGGAACCTTTGTCTTCCATCTGCCGCGGTCGGCGATCGGGAATCCGCCGGATCGGGCGCACCTGACGGCCACGTACGCGAATACGCACGCTTCGATCACCGCGCTTGGCGCGGGCGTCTACTTCACGGCGGACGCCGATCGAGCGCCCAACGCGGGGTACGGATCCGACCTGGTCGTTGGCGGCTGCCCGATCCCTAAGAAGTAAGACCTGGTAGGGCGGAGCTCTAGAGCTCCGCCCTCACTTTCGAGGCTGCTTTCGTCATCGCGGCCAGCTTGCCGAAGGCCGTTTCGCGCGGCAGGTACTTCATGCCGCAATCGGGCGCCAGGACCAATCGCTCGGGGTCCACGAACCGCAGCGCGCTCTTGATTCGGTTGACCACGGTGTCGACGTCCTCGACCCGGCTGTTGTCCGCGAGATCGAGCACCCCGACGATCATCGTCTTGCCGGTCAGCGATTTCAGCACTCCGAGGTCGACGTTCTGCTGGGCCGCCTCGATCGAGATCTGATTCGCGGCGGTATCGGCAAGCTCTTCGAGAAATGGGTAACCGCCGGGCCGGTTGTGGACGATGTGCGCGTAGCCGAAACAGGTATGAAGGGCCGTGGTGCCCTCGATCCCCTTGAGTGCGCGGTTGATGGCTTTGATCGCGAAGCGCGCGGCCTTCTCGGCGCGCGCCTGTAGATAGGGCTCGTCGAGCTGCACGATGTCGGCGCCTGCGGCAAACAGATCGCGCACCTCTTCGTTTACCGCCTCTGCGAGCGCCATGGCCAGGGCTTCTTCGTCGCCGTAGTGATCGTCCTGGGCCTGTTGAGACATCGTGAAAGGACCCGGCAGCGTGGCCTTGATCGGCAGATCGGTGCTGGACCGAAGAAATTCGACATCGCGCTGCTCGACAGGACGTGTGCGACGAATGGGCCCGACCACACGCGGCACCGGATTGGCGTGTCCGGTTCGGTCCAGCGCAATGCCCGGGTTGTCCAGGTCCATGCCTTCGAGCGCGGTCGCGAAGCGATTCGAGTAGCTCTCCCGGCGGATCTCGCCGTCGCTGACGATGTCAATGCCGGCCCGTTCCATGTCGCGGATGGCGATGAGCGTCGCGTCGTCCTGCGCGGCCTCCAGAAATTCGGGCGAGATGCGCCAGATCTCCCGAGCGCGGACGCGCGGCGGGAGACGGCTCCCCAGCATCTGCCGGTCGACGAGCCATTCAGGCTGAGGGTAGCTGCCGACCACGGTCGTGGGTAAGAGTCGTGGCACGGCGGCAAGGGTAATCTGTGCCTCGAAATGGAAACCACCGCGAACCGGCTCCGGGGCGACAACTGCGAACGCGACTGGATCTGGGAGCGCGAGGTCGAAGCCGCGCCGTGGGAGGAAACCCGCCGGCTCGCGGTCGGCGCGTGGGAGCGGCAGTACCGGCGCCTCCGCGAGTCGTCGACCTTTTACGCGAGCAAGTTTCGCGAGGCGGGCATCGGCAACTCGTTCGTCAGCCTCGCCGACCTGAGCAAGCTTCCCTTCACGACCAAACCTGAACTGCGCCAGGCCCTCGACGAGGACCCGCCTTTCGGCAGCAACCTGTGCGTCGCGCCCGAGCAGGTCAAGCGCGTCTACCAGACGAGTGGCACCACCGGCGCGCCCAGCGTCCTCGCGCTGACGCGCGGCGATATGGAGACGTGGACGATCATGGGCACGCGCTCCTATTACGCGACTGGAATCCACGAGCACAGCTCCGTGCTGACCACATTCGGAGCTGGGCCATTCGTCGCCGGCCATACCCATTTCGTGCTGCTGCGCATCGGCAGCCGTTCGGTGCCGGTGGCGCCCGGCGACACCGAGCGGGTGATCTTCGGGATGCGCGCCGGCCTGGCCGACACGCTGCTTTCGACCGCCTCGTTCGCGCAATATCTCGCGAATCGCTTCGAGAAGACGGACGAGAAGCCCGGCGCGATTCCGCTGACCCACGTCGTCACGGGGGGCGAGCCGGGAGGCGGCATTCCCGCGATCCGCGACCACATCCAGCGCGTCCTCGGCGTGACCGTCACTGAGGTGATGGGCATCGGCGACATCGCGCCCTCGCTGTTCGGCGAGTGTCCGCACCAGCAGGGCATGCACTTCTGCGGCGCGGGACACGTGTGGGTCGAGCTGGTGGATCCGGAGTCGGGCGAACCCATGGAGATCGAGACGGGGGCCGTCGGCGAGATGGTGTACACCACCCTGACGCGCGAAGCGATGCCCGTGGTGCGGTTCCGGGGCGGGGACATCGCGCGGATCGAGGGCACCACGTGCGAGTGCGGGCGGACGAGTTTCCGGCAGCGGGTGATCGGGCGTCGCGACGATATGTTCATCGTCCGCGGCGTCAACGTCTATCCGACGGCGATCCTGGCGGTCGTCGGTGATTTCCGACCGCGGATAACCGGTCGCGCGCGTGTCATCCGCCGAGGGTCAGAGACCTCAATCGAGCCGCCGATCCCGGTCGAGGTCGAGGTCACCGAGCGGCACGAGTCGGACCCCGCGCTCATCGCGGAGATCGAGAACGCCATCCACTCCAGGCTGATGTTCCGGGGCAAGGTCGAGCTGGTGCTCGAGTCGGACTTTGGCGAGGCGGGCTACAAGACGAGGCTCACGGTGCAGAAGTGAGCCGCAAGCCGCGCATCAAGTCGGGCCTCGGCCACAGCACAGCAGACAAGATCTTCGTCCGCGGCTACGACCTCACCGAGGAGTTGATCGGCAAGGTCCCGCTCGGCGATGTCGCCTTCCTGGAGCTCAAAGACCGCCTCCCGACGCCTCAGGAATCGGTCATGTTCAACGCCCTCGTCGTGACGCTGGTCGAGCATGGCCTCACGCCAAGCACGATCGCCGCCAGGCTGACGTACTTTGGCGCCCCCGAAGCGCTGCAGGCGGCGGTCGCAGCCGGCCTGCTGGGCATGGGGGATCGGTTCGGCGGCTCGATCGAGCAGGCGGCCAGGACTCTGCAGGAGGCGCCCTCGGCAGGCGACCTGGAGAAGATCGCGGGCCAGATCGTCGATTCGCACAGGGCTGCCAAGCGCATCATCCCGGGACTGGGGCATCCGGTCCACAAGCCGGCCGACCCCCGCACGACCAGGCTCTTCGCGCTCGCGGCTGAGAACGGCTTCGCCGGCCGGCACGTGGAGCTCATGGGTCTCATCGCGGAGCGCGCGACGGAGGCCTACGGCCGCCGGCTGCCGGTCAACGCCACGGGCGCGATCGCCGCGATCGCGAGCGAGATGGAGATCTCCTGGCGCATCTGCCGGGGGTTGGCCGTGATGGCCCGCGCCATCGGCCTGGTGGCACACCTGCAGGAGGAGATGGAGGAGCCGATGGCGCCCGAAATCTGGTCTCGCGCGGAGGACGAAGCCTCCGCGGAGATGAGTTCACACCGGGACTAATATGGGGGCAGCCGTGGCCGCCACCATTCCCGGCATCCACCACGTCACGTGCATCACGGGCGACGTCCAGAAGTGCGTCGACTTCTACGTCGGCGTGCTGGGGCTTCGCTTCGTCAAGAAGAGCATCAACCAGGACCTGCCCGACACCTACCACATCTACTTCGGCGACTACCTCGGCACGCCGGGCACCGCGATGACGTTCTTCGGATGGCCCACCTGGCCGGCCCAGCGCACCGGCACGGGGCAGGTGACGACGGTCTCGTTTCAGGTGCCTCCCGGGTCGCTTGGCTTCTGGAGCAACCGGCTCAAGGAGCTGCGGGTGGACCACCGTATGGTCACCGCGTTCGACAGCGACTCGCTGGTCCTGCACGACGCTGACGGGATCGAGATCGCGCTTGTCGCGCAGGCCTCGGACGATCGCTGGAAGCCGTGGCCCGAAGCGCCGGTCGATCCCGAGCACGCGATCCGGGGATTCCATTCGGTGACCATGACGCTGGCCGAGATGGCGGCCACCTTCACTCTTTTGACGTCGGTGATGGGCTATCGGGTGGCAAGCCAGGAAGGCAAGACAACGCGGTTCGAGACGGGCGCGGGCGGTCCGCACGCGATCGTCGACGTCATCGAGTCGCCAGAAGGACCAGAAGGCGAAGAATCGATCGGAACCGTCCACCATGTCGCCTGGCGGACCCCTGACCCGGATGCCCAGGTGGCATGGCGCGACACGCTGCTGACCGCCGGCCGCAACGTGACACCGGTGATCGACCGCTGGTACTTCAAGTCGATTTATTTCCGCGAGCCGGGCGGGGTGCTGTTCGAGATCGCCACCGACGGTCCGGGTTTCACCGTCGACGAGTCGCCCGAGAAGCTCGGCACCACTTTGAGCCTGCCGCCCTGGTTCCAGGTGCGGCGCGACCGCCTCGACGAGATCCTGCCGCCCATCGTCGTCCCGACCACGGCGACAACGGGCGCTCACTGAGCTTCGTGGTCAAGTAGATGAGACCTCTGGGAGGGAAGCTGAATGAGCACCGCAGTAATCGCACCGGTTAACCCCATGTCGGCGGAAGGCAAGGACACGGTGATGACCGTGATGCGCCGAGACCGCGAGAACTTCACGCGCCTGGTCTCCGATCCGAAGAACTGGAACGTCGACACTCGCTGCACCGGTTGGGAGACCCGAGACCTGGTCGGCCACATGATCGACGTCATGGAGGGTTACTTCAAGAACTGGGACGCGGCGGTGGCAGGCAAGGATGGAACGGCGCTGGGCCTGCCGGTGATGGGCGAGACTCTCAACGACCACGCGCTGGAATTCCGCAAGCTTTCGCGTGAGGAGGCTCTCGACCGCTTCAAGAAGGACGCCCAGAAGCTCGACAAGATTCTCGACGACCTGACGCCCGAGCAGTGGACGAGCTTTCTCGTCTACCACCCGTTCGCTGGTCCAGTGCCAGCCGGCTTCTACGGGACGTTCCAGATCATGGACTACGGGGTTCATCCGTACGACATCGAGTACGGGCTGGGCAACAAGCTCGCGACGATCGACGAGGCCAGCGCGGGCCTGATCTGGCCGTTTGCGTTCGTGTTCTGGCAGTACACGGTTGACGAGAAGGCGGCGAAGGGCCAGGACTTCACATATGGCATCCAGGTCGATGGACCCTGGGGTGGCAAGTGGCGCGCGACGGTCAAGGACGGCGCGTGGTCAGCCCAGCCGGAGAGCGGCAACTTCGAGGGTTGTGACGCCCTGATCCACTTCAACAACGCCGCCGACGGCGTGCTGACGTTCTTCCAGCGGTTCCCGGGCGGTTCGGCGAGCGGCGACGAAGAGGTCATCAAAGCGATCCGAAAGCTGCACTTCCGCTTCTAGCCGCCAATTCGAAGCACCATCTGGGCGGCGGACCTGGCGCCTTCAGGTCCGCCGCTTTTTTCTGTCGAGGAGATCGACGCCTCCCGCGCGGAGCTCATGGAGGCGGCGATGGGTAATGAAGCCGATCTCGTGGCTCCCCGATTCGCCCGAGGCTGCCGTTGCTTCGCCGTCATCGTCGATGGTGGGGTGGCAGGGTACGGCTGGCTGTCCACCGGACCGGAATGGATTGGCGAGCTGCAGCTGGAAATCCATCCACGCTCAGGTGAGGGTTACCTCTGGAACTGCGCGACGATCCTCGAGCACCGGCGCACTGGAATCTTTCGCTCGCTGCTGGTCGGCATAGCTGAGATCGCGCGGCGAGACGGGCTCCAGCGGTTGTGGATCGGCAGCTTGGCGATTCCGGCCGAGAAAGCCATCGGCCCTTCAGGCTTTCAGCCCGCGCTGCGCTTCAGGACGGCAGCGTTCGCCGGCCTGCACGCCATGCGCGTGACCGCTCCTGGCGGCCGCCTGAGCGACGCGGCCGCGGCCGTCCTGGCCACGGCGCCCGGCTGGCACCTGCGGCGGTCGCGCTCACGCCGTCACTAGAGCGCGGCCAGATAAACGGCCCGTAGATCTTCGGCTGAAGTTTTCCCGGCCAGCTCGTCGGCCGCGCGGCGCAGCTCCGGCTCGCCGATCCCGAAATCAGCGATGTGTTGGGGCAGGCCGAGCTTCGCGATCAGTCCCTGGACCATATCGGCGGGACTTCCGCCCATGGCCTGGGACAAAAGTCCCATCCGCTCGGGCGCCTGCTTCGTCAGGTAGCGCATCACGTGTGGGAGGAGCAGGCATGACGTGACCCCGTGGGGAATGCCGTGCCGGGCGCCTATCTGCTTGCCCATCATGTGGCTCAGCCCACCGGCCGAGGCGCCCGGCAGCGTGAACGAGAACCAAGCCGCCACCTGGTTTTCGGTTCGCACCTCCAGGTCGTCGGGCGCCGCCTTCGCCTTTGGCAGCGAGTCGAACAGGCGGCGGATCGCCTCCAGGGCCATCACGTCGTTGAAGGGATGCTCGCCCGAAGCAAGAAAGCCTTCGACCGCATGGTCCAGCGCGCGGATCCCGGTCGACAGCCAGAGCTGCATCGGCGTCGCGAGCGTCAGCTGCGCGTCGTAGATCACGCTCTCGACCATGAGCCGTGGGTCTCGCATACCCGCCTTGTCGCCGGCTTGATTCGTGAACCCCGCGCCGGCCGCGAGCTCTGCTACCGACAGCGTCGTCGGGATCGCGACGTGGGGTGGAGGGGAGCCACCGTCAGCGAGGCGGACGGAGATGATCTTGGCCGCGTCGATGGCGCTTCCCCCACCAAAGCTCACGACGCCGGTTGCTCCTACCGCATCTTCGACGCCCGCGTCGATCTGGGACATCGGAGCGTGCTGGGCGATGACGACGGTGGCCATGGGCTCGATGGGAATGCGGTGGGCCGTTTTCAGCAGAGAGCGCGTCGTGACGAGGACGACGCGGTCCGCTTTCAGCCGCGCGAGCTCGGGCTCGAGCTGCGCCACCGACCCGCTTCCCCAGTGAATGACGCGCGGATTGGCGTACGTGAAAGTCGCGCTCAAAGCTGTGGTCATACTAGGTCGCGATGGCTGTTGCACATGGTCAGCGGGTGTTGCAAGCGGGCGAGCCGCTGGCCGCCGCGAGAGCCGCGATGCTCCTGCTCCACGGCCGAGGCGCGACGGCCGAAGACATCATGACCCTGGCAGCCGAGGTCCAGCGACCGGGCTGGGCATACCTCGCTCCCCAGGCGGCAGGCAACGCGTGGTATCCGAACCCCTTCACCGCGCCGCTCGAGACCAACGAGCCTTACCTCGGTGCCGCGCTCGACATGCTCTCGAAGCTCATAGAAAGGATCGAGGCGAGCGTGCCTGCCCAGCGAATCATCCTGCTCGGCTTCTCCCAGGGCGCCTGCCTGACACTCGAGTGGTCGGCGCGGAACGCTCGCCGTTTCGGCGCCGTGGTCGGCTTCAGCGGAGGCCTGATCGGACCCGATGGCACGCCACGTGATTACCCGGGAGACTTCGACGGGACGCCGATCTTTCTCGGCTGCAGCGACATCGACCCCCACATCCCGATGCACCGCGTGGTCGAGAGCGGAGAGGTCTTGAAAGCCATGGGCGCGCGGGTCACGGTCCGCTTCTACCCGGGGATGGCGCACACCGTCAGCCTCGAGGAGCTGGCCGAGCTCCGCGAGCTGATGGACGCCGTCTAGCTAAAAGTCAGGGGGCCTTCTTCTCGTCCTCTTCGCCCATCTCGCCGTGCTCGACGATATTGCCCGGCTTGAAGAGGACGGCTTGGAGGACGGCTCGCCACTTTGGCTTGCGCCGGGAGAGGAACTCGAGCGCCATGGCGAAGTGCTTGAACTCTTCCTCCTGGGCGTCCTCCATGATCGCCCTCGCGTCCGGGTCCTTTTCCAGGGAGAGACGCTGCTCGTACCAGCCGATCGCCTCCGCCTCCTCCTGCAGAGAGGCGGCCACGCGGGCGAAGGTTCGCGTTTGGGGGCTCAGCTCGTCGGGTGGCTCGTGGTACTGGTCAGTGGGCATATGCGCAATTCTCCCCGAAGTTAAGGAAGCAAGGAATCGGGTGCCGGGCGCTTAAATACCAAGAGTGAGTCTCGGGGACGTCGTCGTCTACCTGATCGTCGGCCTGATCGCCGGGTTCCTGGCCAGCCGGATCGTGCTCGGCAAGGGGCGCGGCTGGCTCATGGACATCGTGATCGGCATCCTCGGCGCGATCATCGGCGGCTGGCTGGCCAATCAGCTTCACATCGCCGTGAACATCGGCCCCTCGATCCTCAATCAGGTCATCATCGCGTTCGTCGGAGCGGTCATCCTGCTGCTCATCTGGCGGGTGCTTTTCCACCGCGGCGGGAAATAGCCCAGGCCCACATCGCCTTCTAGTCCCTTGATGGACTACGGGCAGCCGGTCCGGTTTGGGGTCTTTGTCATCCCTGAGGCGACCGAGCGGCCGCTCCGCCACGCGGCGGTCGCCGACGAGCTCGGTTTCGACGTCGTGGGCGTCCAGGATCACCCGTACCAACGGCGGTTCTTCGATACCTGGACGCTGCTCACCGCGATCGCGATGCGGACAGCACGAATCACCGTCTTCCCCGATGTCGCGAACGTGCCGCTGCGCCCGCCGGCGATGCTCGCCAAAGCCGCGGCGACGCTCGACATCCTGAGCGAGGGGCGGCTCGAGCTGGGCCTTGGAGCCGGTGGCTTCTGGAAGGGCATCGAGGCCTACGACGGTCCGGTGCGGACGCCGGGCGAGTCCGTGTCCGCGCTCGAGGAGGCGATCCAGGTCATACGGCTCCTGTGGAGTGGCCAGCACGGCATTCGCTTCGATGGCGACTTCTACCGTCTCGCGGGTGCCCATTCCGGGCCGCTGCCGTACCACCCGATCGGCATCTGGCTCGGCGCCTACAAGCCTCGCATGCTGTCGATCGTCGGACGGCTCGCGGATGGCTGGGTTCCGTCGTACGGCTACGTCAAGGAGGCTGACCTGCTGGAAGGCAACCGGCGCATCGACGAAGCGGCCGTCGCGGCGGGACGAGACCCGCGGTCGATCCGGCGCGTGCTGAACGCGGGCATGCTCGACGCCTCGGTTCTGGTCGCTCTCGTGGTCGACTACGGGATGGACACGTTCCTCGTCACCGATGAACCCGACGAGATGAGCAGCTTCATGTCGGAGGTCGCGCCGCGGGTCCGGGAAGAAGTTGAAGCACGCCGATCACGTAGCGCTCATTAAGGACGGGGTCGAGGAGAGGGGTGGCCGCTGGGCAGACCTCGGAGCGGGGGAGGGCGCGTTCACGCTTGCCCTCGCCGATGTGCTCGGACCCGATGGTCACATCGTCGCGGTGGACAGGGACGCCCGCGCGCTCCGCGCGCTCGACGGTCGATTCGAGACCCTGGTCGCGGATTTCACTCGGCCACTGGATCTACATGACCTCGACGGCGTCCTGATGGCGAACTCCTTGCACTTCGCGCGGGACAAGGAGCCGGTGCTCACTGCAGTTCGCGCGATGCTCCGGCGGGGAGGGCGGCTGATCATCGTCGAGTACGGAACCGACCGTGGCAACGCCTGGGTTCCGTATCCATTCAGCTACTCGCGATGGGAGACGATGGCGGCCCGAGCCGGTTTCACAGGCACCCGACTCCTGCGCACCGTCCCGAGCCGCTGGCTCTCGAGCATGTACTCCGCACTCTCCCTCTCTCCGTGAGGGGAGAGGGTCGGGGTGAGGGGCGTCTAAAAGACTTGCGACTGCCTCTCCGCTTGCTGCTCGCGCCGTCCACGATGCCGCCGCATCCAGCGGCGGATCATCACGCTTCGCCGGTCGTCGCCGCCGCGCCCGCCGCCGCCGGCGTTGAACCGCTTGGTCACGCCGCCGAGCTTGGCGCCCCAGGTGACGAACTTCTTGAAGCGCTCTTCGGCCTCCTGCGCGATGCCGATCCGCTGGCCGCGCGTCTCTTCCCGGAAGCGAGCGATCCGGCCCGCGGCCGCGCCCTCCTTCTCCTCGGCCGTCGAGCCGACGTTGATCTCCGGCAGGTTGCCGATGACCACGATCTGGTCGTCCTCGACGGCGACCTCTACCCCCGTGAACCAGCCGTCCGGGAGCCTTCCGGCAAACCAACCTTTGATCGAACCGAGTTCTTTCTCATCCATGTATTACATAATTACACTGTAATAAATGAGAAGTCAAGCCACGGTCCGCTTCACCTTCTACTTGTGGGGAGGTCGGGCTGCGGAGCGCCCGGGTCCGGGAGGGTGAGGTCCGCAATGACGTCACGTAAGCTCACGAACACATGGGGATGATGCCGCCCGGCGGACACGGGCCCGTGATCTGGTGGGGAGGTTGGGGTCGAGGGCGGCGCAAGCCTGAGAGCGGTCCCGCCAACAGCGGGCTCACGGGCGACCCGACCATCGAACCGCCTCAGCTGCCCGAGGGCCCCAAGGACCTGCGCGGCCGCTGGGAGAGCCTGAAGCAGTCGGTGGTCGGCACCACCGCGGCCCTGCCGCAGGTGCTGCGCCTGGTGTGGGAGGCGAGCCGGCCCACCACCATCGGCCTCTTCGCCACGACCGCCATCGCCGGCATCATCCCGACGATCTCGGTTGGGATCACGCTGATGCTCACCAACGCCGTCGTGGCCGGCATCAACATCAACGCGTTCCACGTGCCGGACCGCGTCGCGTTCGCCACCCTGGGCGTTCCGTGGCTGCCGGGCCCGACTCTGACCGCGGTGCAGATGATCGTCTTGCTCGCCGCGCTTCAGTTCGCCGTCTTCGTCGTCAGCGCGTTGCTGAACACGTTGCGCAACATCACGCAGCAGCTGCTGCAGAACTCCGTTTCCATGCGCATCCAGCTGATGGTCATGGAGAAGGCGGCGTCGCTGGATCTTCCTTTCTACGAAGACCCAGCCTCGTACGACCTGCTGCGGCGAGCGCAAAACGATTCGATCAACCGGCCGGTCCTGATGATCGCGACCGCGTTCGGCCTGCTGCAGACCATCCTCACCCTGGGCACGATGATCGTCCTGCTGTTCGGGGTCAGCTGGATTCTCGGGATCGTGGTCCTCATCTCACCGATACCTGCCTTCATCGCCGACACCCGTTACGGATGGCGCGGTTACAACATCGCGCGCTGGGGCTCGCGTCTCCTCCGGCGGATGACCTACATGGTCAACCTGGTCACGACCGACTCGTTCGCCAAGGAGGTGAAGCTCTTCGGCCTCGGCCAGTACTTCATCGAGCGCTACCGTCTCATCGCCAGCGCTTTCTACGACAGCCAGCGGTCACAGATGGTTCGTCGCTACATGACCGGATTCGCGCTTGGCAACATCAGCACGATCGTCACCTCGTTCACCTATCTGTACATCGCGCTCCAGGCGATCGCAGGCCATCTTTCGATTGGCGCCCTGACCGCCTATACGCAGGCCGCGGTTTCGGTGCAGAACTCGATCCAGAGCATCCTCAGCGGCTTCTCCGGGATGTACGAGCACAACCTGTACCTGAACAATCTCGTCGAGCTGATGGCGAAGCAGCCATCGATGCCGGTCGCCGCGGAGCCGAAGGCGGTACCGGTGCCGCTGCGCGGGGAGATCCGGTTCGAGAACGTCAGCTTCGCCTACCCGGCGGCCGAGAAGCAGGCGCTGACCAACCTGTCGTTCACGATCAAGGCGGGGGAGACCCTGGCGGTCGTGGGGCGCAACGGTGCAGGCAAGACGACGTTGTTCAAGCTGATCTGCCGCCTGTACGACCCGCTCGACGGACGCATCCTGATCGATGGGGTCGACATCCGCGAGTTCGAGCCCACCGAGCTGCGGCGCCAGATCGGCGCGATGTTCCAGGACTACGTCGACTACCAGGCGACGGCCTCCGAGAACATCGGGCTGGGCAACGTGCCGGAGATCTCGGATCGCGAGGCGATCGTCAACGCGAGCAAGCAGGCCGGCTCGGACGAGCTGATCGCCGCGCTGCCGGACGGCTACGACACGGCACTCGGCAAATGGTTCGACTCGGGGGTGAATCTCTCGGGTGGCGAGTGGCAGAAGGTAGCGCTCGCGCGCGCGTTCATGCGCGAGGACGCGAAGATCCTCCTCCTCGACGAGCCGACGTCAGCCCTCGATGCACAGGCCGAGTACGACCTGTTTGAGAGGCTGCGCTCGCTGACTCACGGCCGGACAGCGGTGTACATCTCGCACCGTTTCTCGACGGTTCGCCGCGCCGATCGGATCATCTTCCTCGAGCACGGGCGCCTCGTCGAGGAGGGCACGCACGACGAATTGATGCGTTTGGGCGGCCGCTATGCGAGGCTCTTCCGCATGCAGGCCGCGGCGTACACGGGCGAAGACATCGAAGAGCTTGTCGGGGACGTCGGCTAGAAAGAGTGTTGTGAGCGGTGCCCTGCTGGGCATCGCAACTTTCGCCGTTTACATGATCGGGTCGAGCCGATCTTTCGGCTATGACGCGGCGGCCACCTTCGCCAACTTCGTGGCCACGCCCTCGCTCTGGGACGCATTCGCCGTGCGCTCGGTCATCCCGACCATCCCCGTCAGCCAGGTCGCCACCAACGACCACGTTCTCGTATCGCTTCTGAGTCACCTCATCTACTCCGCGACCGGGTCGCGAAGCGAGGTGGTTTACCGGGTGCTGCCGGCCCTCGCCGGAGGTGCGACGGTGGGGCTGTCGACTGGCGTGCTTGTGCGCCGCTTCGGATTGCTCGCCGGTGCGTGCGCGGGTCTCTACATCGCCACCGTCCCGCTGTTCGTCGACAACAGCCGCGACCTCCGGGGCTACAGCCTCGCCGCTCTGGGCTCGGTCGCCGGGACGGTTCTGATTCGCGGCCGCGGCGATCGCCGCTCGCGTTGGAGCTTGGCGGCGTACGCGGTGGTCATGGGCCTGGCGATCGCCGCCCAGCTGTTCGCTGGCGTGGTTCTGCTTTGCCACCTCGCCTGGATCCTCACCCGCCGCTCGCGCGCCAGGCTGATCGAGCTCGCGCCGGCCTGGACCGCGGCCGCGCTCATCGGCTTGGCGGCCAACGCGAACATCCAGGTCACGGAATTCGTCCAGCACGGGCTCCCCGCGCCGCTCTTCTATCCGACGTTTCCGCGCGACCTCGTGCTGTTCCTGGTCGGGGCGCCGGTTCTGCTGCCGGTCGGCTTGTGGCTGGCCGTGGTCCTGTTGGGCGTTTGGGTGGTGCGGCGGGAGGCCGCGCTGTGGGCGGCCGTCGCGGTCTTGGTCGTCGTCGTGGGAGTCCTGTGGCTAGGCCTCAAGCCAGCGTTTCTGTACCCACGGTTTTTTGTGTTTCTGGTGCCGGCGCTCGGTTATGTGATGGCCGCGGCCATCGCGCGATGGTGGGTCCTGGCGCCCATCGTCCTGCTGGGCGCGGCGGCGGCGGCCGTCGGTCAGGCGACGGATTACTCCCGGGACCCGCTGGCCTTGCCCCAGGCCGCGGCTGCGGTGGAGAGGATCCATGCGTCCGGCGGGAGGGCATGCGTGATCCACAGCGACGAGCAGGTCCTGGCGGCCTACACGACCCAGTTCACCGTCGTCACCCGACCCGAGCAGCTCGCCGGCTGCGACGCGGTCGTGGTGGTCAGCTGGGGCGTCGACCTTGGGCTGCGCGACGAGGCCGCGCGGGAATTCCCGAAGTTGACGACCCTGGACGCCTACTACCCGGCGGTGGTTCTAGTGCGCTGAGTGGGCGCTGCAGGCGTGAAGGCCCTGCGGCGTCATCTGGAGGACCCGGACGGCGCGGCCGCGCATGCGGTCGCATCGCCAGCAGAAGACGACGGCGTCGATCCCCCAGGGCAGCATTCCCCTAAGCAGCACCTCGCGCTCCTTTTGGTGGAGCGCCCAGCAGATGAAGAAATGCATCATGCCGCGGAAGACTGTATCGAGAAACCCCCGACAAAACAAAGGAATCGTGGTTAAGAACGTGTGAAAGCGGTTCAGGCGGGGGCGATTTGGTCGATTTTGGATGCCAGGATGAAGTCGTTTTCAGTCAGGCCATGGGCGGCGTGGGTCCAGAGGTCGACTCGGAGGGAGCCATAGCTGAGGTGGAGGTCGGGGTGGTGGCCCTCGGCCTCCGCGAGGGGGGCGATCGCGTTGATCAGCTCGACGCCCGGCATGAAGCCCTTGAACCGGAAGGTCTTGGTCAGCTCGAGGTGGTCGCCGACCTCAGCCACCGTCCAGCCCGACAGCTGGTCGAGCATTGCATCGATGGCGCCGGGCGCGAGGGTCGGGGTGCCCGGTTTGCAGACCACGCAGTGGCGGTCGGCGAGCGGTGTGGCCATCGAGGTGAGATCGTACGAGGGTGGGTAGAATGAGTCCTCCCACGGGCGGCTAGCTCAGTGGGAGAGCGCTTGCTTCACACGCAAGAGGTCATTGGTTCAAACCCAATGCCGCCCACCAAATCGTGGCCCCGTCGTCTAGTGGCCTAGGACGCAGCCCTCTCAAGGCTGAGATCGCGGGTTCAAATCCCGCCGGGGCTACCAACTTTTTGACTATCGACCCCTTTTGCGCAGAAGGCGTCTATCACAGCCATCCGATGCACGCCTCTGGCGCAACAAGCATGTATTCGCCCATCACCGACCGGCCTAAACTGCCAGCGCGAGAGCATGGCGCAGAACTTCGATCCCGTCGCATTCAAGGAGACGACGCGCAAACAGTGGCAGAACGCCGCGGCCGCCTGGTACCGCTGGACTCCGACGCTGCAGGCATGGTTGGGTCCGGTGACCGAGGCCATGCTCGACATGGCCGACCTCCAGCCCGGGGATCGCGTCCTCGATCTTGCCGCGGGCGCGGGCGAACCCTCGCTCTCGGCAGCGGAGAAGGTCGGTCCAGGCGGCCATGTGCTGGCAACCGATATCTCCTCCAACATCCTCGAGTTCGCCGCGCTGACCGCGCGGGACCGCGGCTTGAACAACTTCGAGACGCGGGTCATGGACGGCGAGAACCCCGACGCGCCCGACGCCTCATTTGATGCGGTCCTCTCCCGTCTCGGATTGATCTACTTCCCGGATCGCCAGGGCGCCCTGCGGGCGGCGCATCGGCTGCTCAAGAGTGGTGGCCGGGTGGTGCTCGCGAGCTTCACGACCCCGGATCAGAACCGCTTCTTCTCGATCCCCATCTCCATCATCAGACGGCGCGCGGGACTCGCTCCGCCGGCTCCAGGCCTGCCTGGTCCGTTCAGCCTCGGTGCTCCTGGCGTCATGGAGGAAATGCTGCACGGCGCAGGCTTCGTCGACGTGAGCACCAAGGTCGTGCGTACGCCGCTGCGGCTCGAATCCGCGGCCGAATGCGTCCGCTTCGAGCGCGAATCCTTCGGCGCCCTGCAGCAGATGCTGGCCGCTTTGCCGAGTGCCGACCAGAACGCCGCATGGGAGGAGATCGAGCACGAGCTGGCCGTCTTCCGGACCGACTCGGGATTCGCGGCCGGAGCGGAGCTGATCGTAGGATCGGGGACCAAGTCGCAAGGTGCTGACAGTCGATGAGTGCTCAAGAGGAGCATCGTCACGGGAGCTAGCCGCCGCATCGGATTCCTCACCGGATTTTCGCGATCACAAGCATGGCGATCATCGAGCTGAGCCACAGGATGATGCCGATTCCCAGAATCGGCAACGGCAAGGGTGGATAAGGAGGCAAAAGAAAACCGGAATCGACCTCGATACGCTGACCTTGGCTCAAAAGCCCAAGTACCGGTGTGCCGAGCTGCATGATGCCCAACACGGAGCCCACGATCGCGGCAAGGCGCGCTCTAGGATTGGCAGCGCCCAACCTTAGCAGCGGCTGAAGGTTCAGCAGGCCGGGCAGGACAAGCACGGGAACGATCACGCCGACCGGGCAATCCGCGCTTGCGCCGAAGAAGCCAGGGGTCAGCTCACAGTTGGGCGGCCCAGCAGCGATTTGTAAAACAATCACTGTCAGGGGAAGCGTGGCGATCGGGATCAGCGCAAGCCACACGAGAGGCGGGCTCCAGGTCCAGAAATTTGCCCAGCTCCCCCTCGGCCGCTCGCCCTCTCTCCGGTCGAGCTTCCACGCGGCGATGAAAATGCCGGCCCCGATGCCGAGCAGGCATACGCCGAGGACCATTCGCGGGTCGACCGGCGGGGGATTTGGATAGTCGCAGCTTGTGCGGTCCGCATTGCAGATGGGGGGATAGAACCGATTGTTCATTGCCCAGCCAAAGACGGCGATGGCGGCCCCGATCGCCGACCACGAGGTGCTGGCTAGGAGAAACGTGCCCCACCTGGTGGAGAGCTGAGCCACAGGCTAACGGCTGCACGCGAACGTGCCGGTGACGCGCAGTGGGGTCGGGCTCGTCGACGTGGGAGCCGGCCGGTCCGGCCGGGTCGGGCCGGCGCTGAGCATGCCGTCGATCCGCCCTCGCGCCACGCCGTGCGTGGAGGACGCCGTCACCGAGCCGGACACTGGCGTGTACGCATCCTCATAGGGATCGCGAGGCCTGACCTGAACCAGCGCAGAGGTCGGGGCGCCGCTGCTGGCCGGACCCAAGCCCGGTGGGCCCGGTAGGAAGGCACCAGGATCTATCTGCAGCGTCTGCTCGGTCGCTTCAGCCGGGAGCGGGGCATCGAAGCTCACGGAGAGGATGTAGCGCCGTGAGGCGCTTCGGAGCTGATTGCCGAGGCCGAACTGCGACACGCTCGACGTCTGCCCATTCGCAGTTTCCGTGATGGTCTGATTCGGACACGCGGGCCGATCGTGCGTGCACGCATCCACCGTATGTCCGTCCGCGAACACGAGCCGGAGGTTGACCGCGTCGGCCGGGCCGCACGGGCCGCTTCCGGTCGGCGGCGGCCCTGGCGCGCCGATGTTGTCATTCACCCACCAGGCGATCCAACCGGCGCCCGCGAACAGCCCGAGCAACACGAGAACCGCGGCCCCGATCCCGATCCGCCACCTGAGCCTGGACGTTCTGCTCATTTCGCCCCGCAGAGTCACACAAGCCAGGTCTCAAGAACAGTCTCACAGAGGTTTCAAAATCGAGGGTCACGCCCTAGAGGTTGATTCGCAGCAGCCGCCACCCGAAGCCCGGCGGATCGAGCGCTTCGCCGGTGACCAGCGGCACGTCGATCTGTTGATCGCCGAGCACGACGTGAAGCTTGCCTGAGGGCGTCGTGCGGGCCACGGGGCCGTCGACCACCAAGGTGGGCGCATCGATGCGCTGCCGCATGATCGTGCCCGGCCACTCGACGACGGTGACGTCGGTGGTCGCCACGAGGTCCGCGTTGCTTCCCCATGCGGTCGAGTAAGCGCCCACGACGTCGTTGCGGCTGACGACCTGGTGCACGGTCGTCGCGTTCTTCATCGCAGCCACCAGGGCCTCTGCGGCGCTGAAGGCGGCGTCCAGCGTCGGCTGACCCATGACGCAGCCAAACAGCGTCACCTCGCCTCCATCGACGGTCGCCGTCGCCGCGAACAGGAAGTTGGCACCGGAATTCAATCCCGAGCCGGTTTTGATCCCGATGATCCCGCTCTGACCCAGGGCGCCGTTGACGTTGTACAGAGTCCCGGCCACCGGCAGCGTTGTCTGCGGCAGGTTGACGATCTGGGCCAGCACCTCTTGTTGCATGGCTGCCATTCCCAACGCGAGCAGGTCGCGGGGGGTGCTGACCGTTCGCGTCGAGACGCCGGCCGGGTCGGCAAATGTCGTGTGCGTGAGGTGGAGCGCGGCGGCACGCTGGTTCATCTTGCCGACGAACGCGCTGACCGAGCCCGCGTCCCAGCGAGCGAGGGTTTCGGCGATGTTGTTGCCGGACGGTATGAGCAGCGCCTCGAGCGCCTGGAACTGGCTCAGCTGCTCGCCGGCCACTACAGGCACGACTGATTGTTGGTCGGCCGCGTCGGCCCGGTAGGTCGCGACGTCCTGGTCGGTGATGATCAGGTTAGGACCCGTCGCACCTGCCGCCAGAGGTTTATCAGCGAGCACGACGAGCGCCGTCATCACCTTCGCCACGCTCGCCGCGGGGGTTGGCGGCACGTCGCCCGAGGCCGCGATGAAGCCAAGCCCGGAGACGCCCACCGCACCGGAGCCGGCGCTCGGCCATGGCAGGCTGGGCGGCGTACCGGGGATGGTGCTCTGGGCGGGGCGGTAGCTGCTCGCGGCCACGTCGGGGATCGGCCGGAGGTAGTTGACTGTGCCGGCGAGCAGCAACAGAACGACCACTGGGATCCCAAATCTCCGCAGCAATCTCGCTCTTGCGGGCGTCAAGACGACCCGCCGCGGCGCCGAGTATCCGCGCGGTGCGGGGCTAGGCCTGCGGACGGTTCTGCCCCGGGGCGAAGACGCTGACCGTACCTGGACTGTTAACCGGAAGCGTGCCAATTCCGCTTATCTTGTAACCGAGTTGGCAGACGGAAAGTTGCCCGCCGAAGCGGATCTCTACCGCGTGCTCCAGGTGGATCCGTCAGCCGAACCCGAGGTGATCGAGGCCGCGTACAAGCGCCTGGCGCTCAAATACCATCCGGATCACAACCGTGGAGACGCTCTGGCCGAGGAGCAGATGAAGCGGATCAACGCGGCTTACACGGTGCTCCGCAAAGCCGATCTGCGCGCGGATTACGATGCGCGAAGCGGCGCGCGACTGCCAGAGCTGGAAATCACTCCCGCCGAGGTCGTCCTCCGAGCGTTCGATCCCAGCGCTCGCGAGATCAATTTCTCGGTCCACCTCAAGCAGGTCGCCGGCCCGCCCTTCGATCCCGCGATGCATCGCATCGACCTGACGCTCGCACCACCGTGGCATCAAGCCGAGGTTCACTGGCATTGGAGTCATGACAGCCTTCCCGCTGATGTCGACTTCACGCTGGCGTTCGGCGACGGCCTTCTCGAGCCTGGCGCCACCCTCAGCGGGGACATCGACCTGACCGTGGCGGCACGGCATCAGCCGTGAGCAAGATCGTCCCCACTCCATCCCGTCCGGATGCGCCGCTGGCCGGCGCGGCAAAAGTCGTGCGGATGGAGGTGGGCCGAGACTCGACCAAGGCGCGCGCCGATCTGGTCTTCGTCATCGATACCACCGGCAGCATGAACGACAAGATCGACGGTCTCATCGAGAGCTGCCAATCATTTGTCGACAGGCTCGCGTCCCGGCGCATCGACTGGGTGGCCGCGGTGGTCGGATTCGGAGACCTCACCGTCGAGGGCGATCGGATCGTCGCGACTCCATTCAGCTCCAGCGCGGATCGAGTCAAGGCCCTGCTCCGGGGCCTTCCGCGCTATTCGGGCGGAGGCAATGAAGGGGAATCCTCGCTCGAGGCCTTGCAGGCGGCGCTCGACCAGCCGGGCTACCGCCAGGATGCGATGAAGGTCGTGGTGTTGATCACCGACGAACCCGCGCTGCAGCGCAAGCTGAAGCCCTCGACGATGACTGGACGTCTGCGCGAGGCCGGCGCGATCGCTTTCGTGTTGTCGCCGAACATCAAATATTTTCGTTCCATGGCCACCGATACCGGTGGCCAGTGGTGGAACGTCGAGTCGGGTGGTGACTTCTCGCAGATCCTCGCCGTCTTCGACAAGATTGCGGCCAAGGTTGCCTCGACGGTGGCCGCCGTACACAGGCTGGCGGGCGGAAATGTCAAGGATTACCTGAGACTTCCGGAGTCGCGCAGAGACGAGTAGCGCTTAGCGGCGAAAGCCCTGTATCGCCGACAGGAGCGTCTGAGGGCTTTCGATCTGGGGGACGTGGCCGGTTTCGCTGAGCAGCTGGAACCGGGCGGTGGGGATGGCGTCGGCGAAGGCCCGGCCATAGTCGGGGTCGGCGATCCGATCGCTTTCCCCCCACAGCACCAGCGCCGGCACGGTGATCGCTCGGAGGCGTCCGCGCAGGGTGGGATCGACCATCGCCCCGCCGTAGACGGCCAGCGCTGCTCGGTTCCCGGCCATGGCCGCCTGCTGGGCGGGCGGCATCTTGGAGGGGTCGATGCGGAACGAGTCCGGACGGTGGTAGCTCAGGTCGGCGACCTGTTCCATCGTCAAGGAGAAGAAGTCGACCACAGGGTGGCCGGGCACCTCGATCCCGACGCCGTCGACGATGATCAGCCCGCCCATCCGTGTCGACCCGAGCAGAGCCATCTCGGCGCCGATCCACCCGCCGATCGAGTTTCCGATCACGGTGACGTCATCCAGCTCGAGTCCGTCGAGCAGAGCGACGTAGACGGAGGCCAGCCCGCGGACGCTGTCCAGCGCGTCGGGGCGAGGAGTGCCGCCGAAACCGGGGTGGCTGGGCGTGATCGCCCGCACGTGCTCGGTCTCGGCGAGCAGATCGGCGAAGGCGGTGACCGACTGAGGCCCTGCGCCGCCGTGGAGGATCACGAACGGACGGCCCTCGCCACGCTCGGTAAAGGTGAGGTCAACCGATCCGATTCCGTCCACGGTGATGTGCTGGGTCGTCGTGTCAGCCATGCCTACAGCGGACAATACAGGCGGTGATCAAGACCAGGTTCACCGAACTGATGGGGATCGACCATCCGGTCGCGCTGGCCGGCATGAGCGGTAGTACATCGCCGGACCTTGTCGCCGCGGTCAGCAACGCCGGCGGTCTCGGCATCTACGGCGCAAGCAGCGACGCGCCTGACGTGCTCGCGCGAAACGTCGCCGCCATTCGCGAAAAGACGCAACGGCCATTCGGGCTCAACGTGCTCCTTGCGTTCATGGAAGAGGAAGAGATTCGCGCGGCGGTCGACGCTCAACCCGCCGTCCTCTCGACGGCCTGGCCCCGCGACAACCAGGACCTCGCGGCGATCTTCGGCATGGCACACGAGCGCGGCATAAAGGTCCTGCACATGGTGCCTACGGCGAACGACGCGATCAAAGCCGCCCAGGCCGGCGCCGACGTGATCATCGCCCAGGGCACCGACGCCGGGGGTCACATCGGTCTGATCGGCACCGTGGTCATCGTGCCCCAGGTCGTTCGCGCGGTGGCGCCGGTTCCAGTTCTGGCGGCGGGTG
>WNGO01000317.1_pt1 | contig 29274 bp, 30 predicted proteins | sample 5400511 | NCBI WGS metagenome assembly WNGO01 (sample SAMN13153380, study PRJNA577476) | soil metagenome | isolation source: 20 cm soil or saprolite under Garry oak tree replicate 2 | place: USA:California | collected 2016-06-15 | reverse complement strand
CGATCTGTGCCTTGCGGCCGAAGCGGCCGATGCGGCCATCGGGCAAGCGGTTAGGACGCCCCGAGATGCCGTCACCGTTGCGGTCGTCGGGGTCGGCCGCCGCGAGGATCTCCGACTCGGGCACAGCGTCCAGCAGCCCGAACCCCAACACGCTCGGTGTGGTTCGCCGTGCGATCGCGGTGGCCTCCGGCGGCACGGGCTCCTTCTCGATCCCCAGAGACTGCGCGAGCGCCGGCGTCATGCTATCCTGGATGACCGGTCCCCCGATGCGTCCCAGGTCGTCGCACACACCCACGTGATACGCCGTCGCGTGTGTCTCCACCTCGTCGCCCACACCGCCCACCACGGGATCCTCGTGGCATTCGGCGCACGACGACGCGTTGAACAGCGGCCCGAGCCCGGTCGCCGGCGTGAAGGTCGTTTGAAACACCGCGTTGCCCTGTCTGAACCCGTGCTGTTGACTGGCGGTCAGGAACGGCAGGGGACCGCCGGGTGCGTGCGCGCCGCCGTCGCTCGCCGGACCCGTCCGGGGCGAGGCCAGCGGCTCGCAGGCTGCGACAATCGCGAACAGGACAACCGAACAGCGGCTGCGGTGGGACATTCGAGCCCCCTTCGCTGGCAGCCGTGTGCCACGATGTCGCAGTCTCGGTTCGGCGGAAAACGGACTCTAGGGCGGCGAGCGTGACCCACGCATGGTGTACGTCCACATCGCCGTGCACTTCGTGAGGGCGCGTGCTTACGGATGTACCGCTAGGATCAGGATGCCCTGGGGAGAGACGCTAGACCGTGACGGAGCCCACCAGGGGGTCGGTCGGATGTGTCGAGCAGCGGCCGACACCTGACCAACGGTGCCGGTCGCATACCGCTAGGGCGTCGGATGCTGTGTCGCCGTCGTCTGGAACAAAGGGAGATACCGCCCGTACCCCTCCGCCTCGAGGCGGTCGACCGGAATGAACCGGAGCGCCGCCGAGTTCATGCAGTAACGCAACCCGGTGGGCGGGGGTCCGTCGTCGAACACGTGGCCCAGGTGGGAGTCGGCGTGGACCGACCGGATTTCGGTGCGGACCGCGAAGAGCGACCGATCCACACGCTCGCGGACATTGCCAGTCTCGAGGGGTTTGGTGAAGCTCGGCCACCCCGTGCGAGAGTCGAACTTGTCGAGCGAGCTGAACAGCGGCTCGCCGGACACGACGTCCACATAGATCCCCGGTTGATGGTTGTCCCAATACTCGTTGTGGAACGGCGGCTCGGTGGCGTCGTGCTGGGTCACCTCGTACTGCCGCTGGGCGAGGGTGCGGCGCAGCTCGGCGTCGCTCGGCTTTTGGAAGTTCATCGGGCTCCATCCTTTCGAGCTACTCTGAGCGCTCGCGCCCCGGGTCAGGGACGCAAGCGCCAGCGCGAGCAGCAGTGCACGGCCCATCTCTATTTGACGGTGAACCGCACCGTGTCGACCACCAGCGGCTTCAGCGGGATGTGCTTCCAGTTCGCCACCACGGCGATCACCCGATGCGGGCCCGGCTTGAGGGAATCCAGCACGAACTCGGTCTGCCCCCGGCCAAGGTGCAGGATCCCGGTCACGCCCCGGGGAATCGTGTCGTCGACGGGCGTAAGGTCGTGATCCACGAACAGGTGATGGTGGCCCGTTCCGGGTCGCTCTACGGTTGCGGGGACGATCTCGAGTCCGCTCGCCTGGAGGACGACCTTCACCGGCGCGGTGACGGTGGCACCGTTCGCGGGCGCTACGATTTTCACCTTGGCCTGGCCCGCCTGCGCCGGCGCGGCGGCCGGGAGCAGGACGGTCGCGCCGAGCACGAGCAACGCAATCCCGATTTTCACGTGGTCTGCCTCCTGTGGTGCGCCGATCGGCGCACTGGTAATTAGACCCCGCGACGCGGCCGGCACAAGATAGGGGCGCCGTGATGGCCTGTCGCGGAACCACGCGCGCCAAGCCATGTTCCAAGGCGTGTCTACGCGTGTCATTCTCATCGTCGCCGGATGCGCGCTGCTGTGCGCACGCCCCGGTGCCGGCCAGGTCCCCGGGGGCCGCCTGGAAGAGCGGGTCCCGAGCGCCACCGATACCTCCCAGGCATTCGCCCTCTACCTCCCACCCGGTTACACCACCGAGCGCCGGTGGCCCGTGCTGTTCGTACTCGACCCGCGGGGGCGGGCCCTGCTCGGGCTCAAACTGTTTCAAGCAGCCGCTGCGCGCCTCGGCTGGGTCGTGCTGAGCTCCTACAACACGCTGAGCGACGGCCCACCCGAGCCCAACGTCAACGCCGTGAACGCGATGCTTGCCTGGGCGCAGACGCATCCGGCTCTCGACCCGACCCGGTTGTACCTGGCGGGCTTCTCCGGCACCGCGCGGGCGGCGTTGGGGTTCGCCGTCGCGCTCCGTGGCCACGTGGCCGGGGTTATCGCCGTCGGCGGTGCGCTGGGGTTCGCGCTGGGAGGCCCTGAAACGGCGTTCGCGGGGGATTCCACGTTCGCCTATTTCGGGTCCGCGGGAACGCGAGACTTCAACTACGAGGAGGTGCTGGCCATGGGTGACCGGTTCCGGTCCACCCGCGTGCCGTTCCGAGTCGTGGTGTTCGAGGGGCCGCACAGCTGGCCCCCGTCGGACCTGTGCGGCGACGCGCTCGATTGGCTGGAGCTGCGCGCCATGCTCGGCGGGCTCCGCACGATGGATTCGGCGTGGGTGCACGCTCGGCTCGCGGCCGACGTGGCGCGCGCCGCGGAGCTGGAGCGGCTGGGCCGCTGGGAGGAGGCCCTGCGCCTCGATGAGGCGATCGTGCGGGACTACGCGCGTTGGCCCGAGGGAGGCGCCGCCGCCGCCCGGGCCGCGGCGCTGCGACGCAGCCCCGTCGTGGCCCAGTACGAGGCCGCGGCGCACCGTCTGGCCGAGCGTGACCTACGCCAGGGCATCGAGCTGCCGAAGATCTTTTCCTGGGCACGATCGCAGCGCGAGCCACCGCCCCTCGAGGCCCTGGTGGACAAGCTGCGCATCTCGGAATTGCAGCGGACGGCCGAGCGCGGGGACAGTCTCGGAGCGGCCAGCGCCCGGCGCCTAGTGGCGCGGGTCTTCGTCAACCTGGCGTTCTACGAGCCGCGCGCGTATTTGGCGAACGGCTCGCCCGCGCGCGCGCTCCGGATGCTCGAAGCGGCGGTGACCATCGGCCCGATTCAAGGGGAGGCCTGTGCGCTCCTGCGGGACGCGCTTGCCGCTGCGACCGCGGAGCAGCGAGCGCGCTTGTCGGGTCAGTGCGGGATCACCTTCAAGAATGCTTCGAACACGGGGTCGGACCACCACCTCCGGTAGCGCGTGAGCTCTGCCAGCGCCTGGTCCGCGGTCCGGGCGGGTTGATAGGCCCGGCTGGTCGTGAGCGCGTCGTACACGTCGAGAATGCCGACGATCTGCGCAGCGAGTGGGATCTCATCGCCCTTGAGCCGGTCGGGGTAGCCGGTCCCGTCGTACCGCTCGTGGTGCCAGCGGATGACGGGTTTTAGGTCCCAGGGGAACTCGATGTTCGCCAGCAGCTCAATTCCCCAGATCGGGTGCATCTGCACCGCCTCGCGCTCCTCGCGGGTGAGCGGCCCCGGCTTGCGAAGCAGCTCGTGCGGAATCCGCAACTGGCCCACGTCGTGGATGTAGGCGCCCAAGAGGACCGTCGTCTCGTCCTGGTCGTCGAGCCCCAGCACCCGTGCCATCGCCACCGCGTTCCGCGCCACGCGCTCACAGTGACCGAACGTGTAGCTGTCGCTCGATTCGATTGATTGACCCCAGGCGCGCACCACCGCCAGGTACGCCCCTTTGAGCTCGGCCATCTTCCCGCCCACGTCGACCAGGTCCACCCGGGCGTCCAGACGCTGAAACAGCCGGGAGGCGGTATTGAGCAGGTGCAGCGCTTCCTGGTTGCGTCCCATGCCTTGATACAAGAGCGCCAACTCCCTCGAAGCCTCCGCCTCGCCCAGCACGGTGTCCGCGGCGACCGCCAGCTCGATTGCGGAGCGGAGCCGGGACTCGGCGAGCACAGTGCGGCCGGTCTCGCGGTACACCATGCCGATCACGCGATAGGCGTCGGCCTTGGCGCTCCGCACACCCAGCTGGTCGAACAGCGCGAGGGCCTCCTCCGCCTTCTGCCGCGCGTTCTCGAACCGCTGGCACATCACGTCCACTTCGGCGTGATTGACGAGGCAGAGTCCCCGCAAATACACGTCGCCCACCCGCTCGGCGAGGGTGCGGCTCTCCCGGAAGTAGACGTCCGCCGCGGTGAGCCGTCCCCGGTCCGCGCTCACCATCCCGAGGTTGTGGTAGGCGAGCGCGCATCCGTGCTCGTCGCCGCAGTCCCGGTATGCGTCGAGCGACCGCTCGTACCGCGCGACGGCCTCGTGCAGCTCGCCCTGGATGTTCGCGAGGATACCGAGATTCTGCTCCACCCGGGCGCGCAACTCCCGGCTTACTCCGCCGAGTTCCAGAGCCTCGAGAAACGCCCGGCGGGCGTCGTCGGGCGCGCCGGCTGAAAGGTGCAGCCCCCCCAGGGTGTTGAGCGCTTCCGCCGCGAGCAGGTCGTTGCCCGCCTGCCGGGCCACGTCGTAGCTCCGGTGGCACAGCGCGCGCGCGGACGCGGCGTCGGAACGGTGGCGCCGCACCACGGCGAGCCGCCGCAGCGCTTCGGCCAGTACCGCGCGCTCTTCGCTCCGCTCGGCCGCCGCGACCGCGGCCTCGTAGCAGGCGATCGCTTCAGGAAGACACGCCACCCGCTCCCGCTCCCGCGCCTCATGCAGCAGGTCGGCGGCCGTAGTCGCGCCACTCTTACCAGGCGATGGCATACTCGGAAAAGTGGTGGAGCTCGCCAGTCACCTGCTGGGCGACCAGGTCGTCCACCGAGACCAGGTAGTCGAGGATGTCGAGCCCCTCGGTGGTGTAGGCGATCCGTTTCGGAGCGAACGAGGCGACCAGGTTGCATTGCGCGTAGCTCATCGTGAGGTCCGCGGTCTGCTCGAACTGCAGCCCCTGAGGCTCGAAACGCACCGCGGTCACCGGGCCGGGTACCACCACGGCCGTGATCACCGTCGGAGACGGGAGCGCGCCCGCGGGAATGACGAGCGAGTGTGGGCCGACCCGGATCGTGCCGCCATCGGGCCCGATGGTCTGGGTCGAGGAGTCGTACGGCAGCGGCTGGCACCTCAGGAAGCCCGTCGGCCCGGGCAGGCCGCCGATCAAGCTGCTTTGTGGCGCCGGCGCCTGGGAGGGGACGCCGATCGGTGAGCGATCCCCACAGCCGAGGATGAGCCCGCCCCCGGCGGCGAGCAGGATGGCGGGCCAAAGACGTGTCGCTCTCATACGCTGGCTCTCCTATGAAGCACCTTGGTCTCGTCGAAACGACGCATCCATGGGTACCCCGGCTCGGGAGTGCCGTTTCGCACCGCCGTGGTGGCTCGCAAGAGCAACGCGACGGGGTCGATCGGCGAGTACTTCAGGTTGCTGACGGCGTCGTAGCCGACCTGGAGCGCCGCCCCGGAAGCGTCGGAGCTGCTCCCGCCGACTGCGTCGCGCAATGCTCCGCCGATGCGCTGGGCGAGCTTGACCGCGCCGGTGTGATCGGTACCGGGGGCGAGCACGGCGAATTCGGTCGGGCTCAACGCCCCCACGACGTCCGACACGCGTGCGCTGCGGACCACGAGGCTTCCCGCCTTGGGGTCCGCCGGATCGGCTTCCAGGGCGAACACCACGCAGGCGAGGCCCCCCCGCGCACGCGACATCAGAGCCCCGAGCTCCCGGGCCCGACGGGCGAGTGCCGGCCGGGTGTAGAGCCCCGTCGCCGGATCCACCAACCCCGCGAGCGCGACGTCGATGTTCTGCTTGGCCCGCAGGTAGGTCTCGAGGCTGAGCAGGAGCTCATCGGCGTCCGGCGGGTAAGGGAGAAAATCCCAGACGCCTGCCCGCAGCGCGGCCACGCGCTGTTCCGGGGTGGGAGTGTTAGGCGCGAGGATGAGGGTGGGCACCGTGTGCCCGATGCGCAGGTCGCCGTGGAGCAACCGGCACGCGTCGATGCCCGACATGTCCGGCAAGTCGGCGTCGAGGACGATCGCGTCCGGGCGAACGTCACGCACGCACTCGAGCGCCAGGGCGCCCGTATGCACTTGCACCACGGCATAGGGCCTGCCTTCGAACACGCTCGCGAGCGGGCGCTCCGCATGGGCCGCGATCAGGATCAGGGGCGGGGCAGGGGCGGTGGCGGTCATATGATCCATATAGTTGCAGCAACTCGCGGGCCCAAGCGGTCGGCGTGTCCGGCGTGCGGAGAGTCAGAGTCGCGCCGCCGGTAGTGTTGCGTCGACGACACACCGAATCCGTTATCATTGCTCCGTGACGGTGACCCCGGCGTCCCCGCCCTCGTCCCCCACCGCGCCCTCGTGGTCGCGGCCCGACGACGCCGTACGCCAGACCCAGCTCGACGCGATGAAGCGACGCGCGACGGGACTCCTAGCGCTCGCGGTCGCGGTGTTCGCGGGCGCGAGCGTGTTCGAAGGTCAGTATCCCTGGCTCGGCTACGTGCGCGCCACGGCTGAGGCGTCCCTGGTGGGCGGACTGGCCGATTGGTTCGCGGTCACGGCGCTGTTCCGCCATCCGCTCGGGCTGCCGATCCCGCACACCGCCATCGTGGCCACCCGCAAGGAGCGCATCGGGCGAATACTCGGCACCTTCGTGCAGAATCACTTCCTGTCGCGCGACGTCATCGCCACCAACCTGCGGGCGGTCCGGCCCGCCGAGCGCGCCGCCCGATGGCTCGCCGATCCCGAGCACAGCCGGCGCATCGCGCGCCAGATCGCGGGTGGTCTCGCCAAGACGCTCGAGGCCCTCCCGGACGAAGACGTGCGGGAGCTGGTGCACGAGGTCGTAAGCGCCCGACTCCGCGCGACGCGCGTCGCGCCGGCGCTCGGCAAGACCCTCGCGCTGGTCCTCGCCGACGACCGCCATCAGGCGCTGCTCAACGAGGCAGTCCGCCTCGCCGCGGAGGCAGTGCGAGACAACCGCGACGTGATTCGGGACAAGGTGCGGGCGGAGAGCCCCTGGTGGGTGCCCGGCGTGGTGGACGACCAGATCTTCCAGCGCATCATCGGGACTGTGGAGAGCCTGCTACGCGACATCGGCGCCGACCCGTATCACCCCCTGCGGGCCGCGTTCGATTCCGCGCTGCGGGACTTCGTCGACCGCCTGCAGCACGCTCCCGACGTCATCGCCAAAGCGGAGGCGCTGAAAGAGGAATGGCTCGCGGACCCGGCCCTCGCCGACCTGTCCACGCGCCTGTGGGAAGCGACCCGTCGCGCCATCGTCGCCTACGCGACCCGAGCGGATGGGGGTCGCGCGCCCGGGCCGCTGGAGCGCGGCCTCAGCGAGTTCGGCGCCGCGCTGCTGACCAACGAGGCCCTGCTCGCCGAGATCGACGACGTGGTGATCGACCTCGCGGCGACGGCGGTGGAGCGGTATCGCCACGAGATCGGGGACTTGATCGCCCAGACGGTGGCTGGCTGGGACCCGGAGGCGACGTCTCGCCGCTTCGAGCTGGCCGTGGGGAGAGATCTGCAGTTCGTCCGGATCAACGGCACACTCGTGGGCGGCCTAGTCGGGCTCGCGATCTACACGGTCTCTCACCTGCTGCGCTGAGCCTCGCCCCCGCTGTAGCGCCGCCTCGAGCCCTACGTCACGCCGTCGGCCGCTTGTACTCGAACAGCTCGCTCGGAGTGACCCGCAGGGCGCCGCACAAGCGTTCGATCGTATCGGCCCGAATGAGACTGAACCGTCCATTCGGACGGGTGAGGCGGTAGATCGTGTTCAGGCTCAAGCCGGTGAACTTGGCGAGGCCGTAGGCGGACAGGCCGCGCGCTTCCAGGAGTTGCCGCAACCGCAAGCGCAGCACGCCGCTACGGCGATAGCGGACCTTCTGCCCCCGATACTGTGGCATACCGCCTCCTTGCTATATATGACAATGAGACGTATTATAGACCCACACATTATAACATGAATGGTTGCTATAACACCATGGGCATCGGTCGGGTTCGCGGGTCCGCAGGGGTCGCGGTGTGCGTGCTGGCGCTCGGCGCGGCGTTCGCGCCAGGGCTCGCCGCCCAGGGCGCCAAGGAGACGACCGGGCGGGGCAGGGCGGGCGCTCCGGCCGCGCGTCCCACCTCACACCTCCAACCGGCCCGGGGTATGCTCGGCGACCTGGTCGGAACGTGGCGGTTCGAGATCTGGTTCGCGGGGAACTTCAGCGGTACGCCCGACGTGTCGGGTATTCGCGTGGTGAAAGCGCTGTTCGACGACTTGCGCCTGGAATGGACCGAAGTGCTCGATCATTCCCAGGTGCAGGGCCAAGGCCTCGTCGGCTTCGATCCCTCGAGCGACCGCTTCTTCAGCACCGCGGTGTACAACGTCGGCTCGGCGCCCGAGCTCATGACGGGGATCCCGGACGATGCCCAGCCGAGCATCACGTTCTACGCCATTCCCATCTCCCCCGCCGCGGGCGAGCCTCCCCCTCCGCCAGCCTCCACCCTCGCCGCGGTCGACCACGATCACTTCACGTGGACCGCGCAGGATCGCGGGTGGCGGGCCGTGTTCACTCGCCAGCTCTAGCAGGTCGGTTGGGACTTGCATCCCACGCCACGCCGATGCATGCTGTTGGCGCGGGCGGCGCTCTACGCCCAACCTCGGCGACCCTCCCCCAGCGGGGGTTGACGTGAGGCAAAGGGGGGCGTACTCCCGGATCGGCATCGAGGCACCTTTGCCGCCCGCGCTCATCTCAACACCAAGAAGCAGGCCCGGACCGGCGACTACGCGAAGCTCGCCGGCGTGCCACCAATGGCAAAACCGTCCCCGTCTCGCTGGCCCGGTTCTGGACGGAACGGTTGGGCGTGCTCGGGGGGGTCTTGGGGCCGATGGTGAGCCGTGTGAGCAGGCTCACACTTGCGAGGGGGGGCGGAAGGTGAATCTTGCTGTACTCTGGGAGGACGACCGACGGTGACCACCTGGCAAGACGCGATCGCGCGCCGGCTGCGCGCGTTGCACCTCGACACCATCAGGAACCAGGTGCTGGTGTTCGCGGTGGTGGCGACGCTCCTCCCCGCGCTCGCCGTGACGGTCGTGTCTCACCGCCAGAACCGGCCGCCGTCGATCGGCGACCAGGTCGGGCCCGAGCTGCGCGGTGCGAGCGCCGACGCAGCCTGGGACATCGATCAATGGCTGAGCGATCGGCTGCGCGACCTGCGCGTGGCGGCGACCGCGTATGCGGTGGCGGAGAACCTCGCCCGAACGCAGGCCAGCGCAGAGGCCGTCGGCCGGCTGCGCGACTACCTCAACTCGGTGCGTGAGCGCTGCCCCGACTGCGAAGGGCTGCTGGTCCTCGACGCGCGCGGCCGGTTCGTGACGAGTAGCGGCGGCCGGATGAGCGGCGTGCAGTTCACGCAGGACCGCTTGACCGCCCTCCGGACGGGCGACGCCCTCGTGGGCGACGCCTACTGGGACGCGGGACTCGGCAAGGCCACGCTCGCGCTCGCCGTCCCGATCCGCCAGGCGGATGGGCGCTACGTCGGCGCGCTCATGGCGAAGCTCAATCTGCGCTCGGTCGCGGACATCCTGCAGCGCATCGCCCCGACGGACTCGGGCGACGTCTACCTCATGAACGAGCAGGGCAGGCTCGTCCTGCGGTTGCGGAGCAGCTCTGCGGAGGTGATGCGCACGAAGGTCCCGCCCGCGACGGCGCAGGCGCTCATCGATCGAGAAGGCACGACCGTGGAGTACAAGCGCGCCGACGGGCAAGCCGTGATCGGCACCCTGCGGCGGATACCCGCGCTCCGCTGGGCGGCGGTGGTCGAGATGCCGCGGGCGGAGCTGGTCCGCCGGGCCGGGGGGTCCGGGAGCGGCCTCGGCGTGACGCTCGTCCTGCTGCTGGCGGGAGCAGGGTTGGTGGCCTACGTCGGCGTGCTCATGGTACGGCCGCTCGAGCGCCTGGCGGGCGCCGCGGGGAAGGTCGCGGCGGGCGATCTGTCGGTCGAGTTGCCGTTTGCCGGGCGCGGCGAGGTGGGCATCTTGACGCAGGTGTTCAAAAACATCCTGATGCGCCTGCGGGAGCGAGAGGGTCAGGGCGAGCTGGAGCGGCTCTCCGTCACCGACGCGCTCACCGGGCTGTATAACCGTCGCCATCTCATGGGGACGCTGGCGAACGAGGTCCAGCGGTCGCGACGCCTGCGGCGCACCTTCTCGGTGCTGCTGGCCGACGTCGATCATTTCAAGCAGTACAACGACACGCACGGGCACCTCGGGGGGGACGCGGCGCTCGTAAAGGTCGCGGAGATCCTGCGGAAGATGACGCGCGGCGTGGACAGCGTGGCGCGCTACGGCGGGGAGGAGTTCGTGGTGATGCTGATCGAGGCCCCGATCGCGACGGCGGCCGCGGTGGCTGAGCGCATCCGAGCCCGCGTGGTGGCGGAGGAGTTCAGCGGCGGGAAGCTGAGCGTGAGCGTCGGCGCCGCGGAGTATCCGACGCACGGCGACACGCCGGAGGAGCTCATCGCGAGCGCCGACGCGGCGATGTACGAGGCGAAGAGCGGGGGTCGCGATCGCGTGGTGGTCGCCGGCCGCAGAGCGGACCTCGAGAAGGAGGGCAAGCGGCGCCGCAAGGGGGAGGCCTGACGGGCCAGCTACGCCCTGCCGCATTCGCACCCCTCCGTGCCGCAAAAACGCCCTAGGATCGGGCCCCGGGGCGTCCCAAACTTGATGCCATCCGATGCAAGAGCACCGTCGCGAGGTCTTGCGCGAAGCGAGCGTGGCCCTGCAAGGGCGGGTCGTGACCCTGTGGGAGGTCTCCTCGCGCGCGGAAGTGATCCCGATCATGACCAGCGCCCCGCCTGCCCAGTCGCCGGACGTCCGCCTCGACCTCGATAGCACCCTGCATCACTGGGGCGCCCCGATCATCCAGGGCAGTCGCTGGGTCGGCTGCCTGCTGGAGGACGCCGGGCCGTGGTGCATCGCCCCCGTGAGGAAGCAGCCCGCCGCGCCGCCGCCCAACGGCGTGGAGCGCCGCAGCCGGGAGCGGATCACGCTCGAGCTGGCGGGGCTCTGTCTCGGTCTCGTGGACCAACCGCCTGTGGTCAGCCGGCCCCGCCTGCCGGAGCCGGACGCCCTGGCCGAACTGGCCCGCCAGCCGAGCGTGATCGCCCACGAGGTCGCCAATCCGCTGACCGCGGCGCTCGCCAGCCTCGACCTCTCCCTCGACCTGATCCGGACGACGGCATCGCTCACGCCCGGCTTTCGGGGGGAGCTGCTCCAGGAGCTCGCGGGCGTGGGGGAAGGCATGGACCAGGCCATCCAGTTTCTCCGCTCGATTCAGGATCGAGCCCGGGGAGGCCTGGCCCGCTCGGAGCGGTTCGATGCCGCGCACGTCGTACGGTCCTGCGTGGCGCTGGAGCGGCCGCTCGCGGGCAAGCGCAAGATCGCGCTCCAAGGCGTCATCGGCGCGAGCGGCGTCTTTCTCCAAGGAGATCCGAACGCCCTGTATCAGGTGCTCACGAACCTCATCCGTAACGCGGTCTCGGCGTCGCGAGAGCGGAACTCACCGGTCGTGGTCACTCTGGAGCAGGTCGGCGAGACGCTGCGCCTGGCGGTCCAGGACCACGGGGTGGGAATCGCGGGGGAGCATCTCGAGCGCATCTTCGAGCCGGGCTTCACGACCAAGGAGTTCGGCTCGGGCTCGGGGACCGGACTGACGGTCGTGCGTCAGATCACGCAGGACATGTTCGGTGGGGCGGTCAAAGTGGATTCCGCGGTGGGTCGCGGCTCCACCTTCGAGATCACGCTCCCGATCCCCGTGCAGCGCACGCCACGCGACCGGCGCCAGAGCTAGGACTCGAGAAACGGCCCCGCGACGGGTATCGCCGCGGGGCCGTTCTTCACGTTCATGGGACGCCGCGGTTACGCGGAACTGGTCGCCGCGTGGCCGTTGCCGTTAGCAACGCCAAACACCTTGGAGCGGCCGCCCGTGACGGCCAGCCAGCGCTTCCGCTGGGTGATCAGGTCGTCGAGCTGCTGGCGCAGCCTGGCGATTTCGGTATCCACGCTCTGGATGCGCCAATCGATGTAGTGCTCGGCCTGGTCCGGAGTCCAGTCGGAGGAGCCGGTGAAGATCACCTGCTCCTTCAGAGGCATGTCCTGCGCCAACTTCAAGCCTTCGCGCTCCACCGCACCTTCACCTTCGACGGCACCTGCCTTCGCGGCCAACAGCTCTACCTTCCGTCCCATGTGATCCTCCTGAAATGCCTCTGAACGGTCCCATGACGTCTGCTGGGCACTGCGTACTCCGATGATCATCCCTAGTCCGAGCACCTGGCATCGCTCCTTAATGGGCGCACGCGCGAGCGTGGTTGTGCCTCTTGACGACAGCCTGCAGGCGTGACAAACTTGTCCTCATTGGGGGTCGTTACTAGACGCTCGCTTGGCGCCTATTACGTCACTAAACTAGGACCAATTTGGCATCTGTCAAGGTCTCAAAAGGAGCTAAAATGGGCCCCGTATCTGAACGGTTGGCTCGCCTCCTGGACGCCTTCAGCCCGTGGGCAGGGATCTCGCTGACGTACCGACAGTTCGCCGCCGAGATCGGTGAGCCCGTGACGGAAGCCGCGATCAAGAAATGGCCCCAACGCACGAAGTTTCCAGCGGATGTGGCGCGGTTGATCGTGACCAAGGCGCGGCAGCGGGGCCTCGTGGGCGTGACCCTCGAGTGGGTACTCTGGGGCGATGGGCCAGGGCCCCAAAAGGGGCCAAACGGGGCCCATGGTCAGTCTACGGAACCCCGGGCGGTTGATCTCCAGGCGACGTCGCAGGAGTCCCACGGCCAGTTCGCCGCCCGCATCGCCGAAGCGCTGCAGGCTGACCTGAGTCACAACGAGTTCGGGCAATGGTCCTCGGCGGAAGTGCAACATACCGTCATTTGGGCCTTGAAGGATCTGGCCCGCCGCCTCCGCGTGCTGCAGTTCGACATGGGCGAGACGTTCCAGTTGACGGACGGGTGGGCGGGTGAAATCGGTCTGCCGGTGCGGCCGCAAGAGGCGGAAGATTCGTCCGGCTGAGCCAAGTGTCACCATCGTAACACGGTCCGAACACCCGCGTCAGCTCGCGTGCTGACGCGCGATGGGTGGCTGCTGTTCCTGACGCGGTCGACCCGCCTGTTCGCCTACGGCGCGTTGTCCGTGGTTCTGGTGTTCTACCTGACCAGCCTCGGGCTCAGCACGCCCCAAACCGGTCTGCTCCTGACCCTCACGCTGGTCGGGGATACGGTCGTCTCTCTCTATCTCACCACGCGAGCCGACCGGATCGGGCGGCGGCGTATGCTGATCATCGGCGCCATGCTCATGGCGGCCGCCGGTTTGGCCTTCGGCTCCACCCGCAACTTCGTGTTCCTGGTCGTCGCCGGGACGATCGGCGTCATCAGCCCCAGTGGCAACGAGGTGGGGCCGTTTCTTTCGATCGAGCAGGCCGCGCTATCGCACGTCGTTCCGGAGCAGGCGCGGACGGCGGTCTTCGCCTGGTACACGCTGGCCGGCTCGTTTGCGACCGCCGTCGGTTCACTCGCGGGAGGGACGTTGTCGCACCTCCTGCAGACGACGGCGATGGCGCCCGTCGCGAGCTACCGGGTTGTCGTCCTGCTCTACGCCGGTTTGGGCGCTCTGTTGGCGCTCCTGTTCGTCCGTCTTTCGCCCGCCGCTGAAGTGAGCGTGCCTGGAGCAGGGTCTTTCGGCATCGCGCGCTCACGTGATGTCGTTCTCAGACTGTCGGGCCTGTTCGCCCTCGACTCCTTCGCCGGCGGCTTTGTCGTGCAAGGCTTTGCCGCCTATTGGTTCTACCTCCGCTTCGGCGTGAACCCCGGAACACTCGGGGTGATCTTCTTCTGGGCGAATGTCCTTGCCGGGGTCTCGGCGTTGCTGGCGTCCCGACTTGCCGCGCGCTTCGGCTTGGTCAGGACCATGGTGTTCACACACCTCCCGTCCAACATCCTGCTCATTCTGGTGCCCCTGATGCCGAACCTTCCGCTCGCCATCCTCATGCTGCTCGTGCGCTTCAGTATCAGTCAAATGGATGTGCCGACCCGACAGTCATACGTCATGGCCGTGGTTGGGCCGGACGAACGGTCCGCGGCGGGCGGCATCACGGGGGTGGCACGAACGCTCGGCGCCGCCGTCGCCCCCGTGTTTGCGGGATTCCTCTATGCTCGCCCCTCGCTCATGAGCGTGCCCTTCTTCATCGCCGGCGCGCTGAAAGTGCTCTACGACGTGTTGCTCTACCGCGGATTTGCCGCCGTGCAACCGCCCGAGGAATCCCGACACCGTCTCACTTGACGAGGGCTCATCCCCGATCGTGTGTCTGCTGCAGACCCTTGCGCGCCACCTCGACCAGATCGTGCGCCAGGCGGGGCGCCTTCGGGCGCCAGACGAGCGCGATCCAGCAGGGGATGGGAGGCTCGATGATGGGGCGATAGACGATGGCGGTGGGCGCGGCCCGATACCGGGCCCCGACCTCCTCGCTCGCCAGCGCCCACGCTTCTCCGGCGGCGATCTGCACGTTCGCCGACGGCGTCTCCTTGGGCCGCTCGCGCCGCCGCAACGGGACCAACCCGCGGTCTCGCAGCGCCTCGTCGATCGTGCGAAAGAAACCGGGCCACCGCTGGGGCGAGGAGTGCAGCCACGTGAGGTTTCGCAGGTCCGCCAAGGTGATCGCGGATTGGGCGGCGAGCGGATGGCTCGCCGGGAGGAGTACGCCCTTCGTCGCACAGTCCACGATGCGCAGCGCGTCGAACCCGGCGACGGGCCATTGGGCGATGAACACGGAGGCGACGTCGACTTGTCCCTCTCGCAGGGCGTGGTAGGTGTCCGCATCGCTCTTGCTCGACACGTGCACCTGCGCCTCCGGGTGGGCGTCGCGAAACGCCGCGAGCAGGTCCTCGATGTTCGCGGTGTACACCGAGAGCTCGCCGTGTGCGAAGTCGAGGTCGGAAGCGCCGTCCTTGCCGGCGCAGCGGGCGCTGGTCATGGCGCGTCCCGCCGCGTCCAGCGTGCCGCGCGCATCGGCGAGGAAAGCCTCGCCCGAACGCGTGAGCCGGACCCCGCGCGGGATGCGCTCGAACAGCGTCACCCCCAGTTCCCTCTCGAGGTCGCGGATCTGCTTCGACAGGGCGGGTTGCGCGACGCGCAGCCGGCGTGCGGCCTGCGCGAAACTGTGCTCCTCAGCGACCGCCACGAAGTAGCGAAAATGCCGTAGCTCCATTGCCCCTATTCTAGACTTTGCTATACTATAATATACATTGCTTCACAACGGAGCATCTCCGGACCCATGGCGTCAGATTCCGAGTTGCTCGACATTGCCCAGGCAGCCGCCCTGTTGCGGGTCAGCGAGGCGTCCCTGCGCCGCTGGACCAATGGCGGGCGTCTCCCCTGCCGCCGCATCGGCGGGCGCCGGGAGCGACGCTTCCGGCGGGCCGATCTGATGGCGTTCCTGGAGATCGATGCGGGCGAGACGCCGGCGCGCCACGTCTGTGCCTTCTATGCGAGCGATCTCGGGCGCACGCGCCAGGCGGCAGACCTCATCGGGAAGAGTCTGGACGCCGGCAGCGTCTGCATCCTCACCGCGCAGCGTCGCGTGCGGGAGCGGGTCCTCGCCCGGCTCGCGCGCCGCCGACCGTCGTTGCGACGCGACCTCCGGGCGAAGCGCCTGGTGGTTTCGGAATACGCCCGGACAGTCGCGGCCCAGCTGGAGTTTTGGAAGACCACGTTCGAGGCGGCGATGCGGGACGGCGCTCGCACGCTGCGCGTGGTAGGCGACGTTTCCGGCGGAAGCCTCGCCCGGGAGGGCGACTTCGACCAGGTCCTCGAGTACGAGGCCGCGTACGAGCGGCTGGCGCGGCGCTTTCCCGTCGCCACGGCGTGCCTGTACGACGCGCGCAGCCACTCCGGCCTGGAAACGGCCCGGTTAGTCCAGCGTCATCCGGACCTGTTCCGTCACCCCATCGCCCAGTTCGTGAGCTGACCCGTCTCGCTCACTTCCGGTCGTATGCCTGCTGCAGCGCCTTGATATCGATCTTTTTCATTTGCAGCATGGCCTGCATGACCCGGTTTGCCTTCTCGGGATCCTTGTCCCCCAGCATCTTGCCGAGGACCGTGGGAATGATCTGCCACGATAGGCCATACTTGTCCTGCAGCCAACCGCATTGATCCTCTCGACCGCCTGCCAAGAGCTTCTTCCACAGTTCGTCGACCTCCGCCTGCGTCTCGCAATTCACGAATAACGAAATCGCCGGAGTGAACTTGAATTGCGGGCCACCGTTCAATGCGTAGAACTGTTGTCCCTCGAGCTGGAAGGTCGCGGACATGACCGTTCCTTTGGGTCCGGGCCCGGCCGCGCCATAGCGCGTGACGCTCAGCACCTTGGAATTCTTGAAGATCGACACATAGAAGTTCATCGCCTCTTCGGCCTTGCCGTCGAACCACAGGAACGGGACAATCTTTTGCATAACCCCTCTCTATTGATGGACTGAGTTCAGGACGCGATCCCTTGATCTCGCGGTATACGCCACCCATCCCCATCTTGGTCCCCTCGCGATCGTGCTGCCATACGGAGCGCTTTTCATCGGTCATCTCCCGGTGTGTGCGGTTTAGTCTTGAGCTCATCGAGCAGCGCGTCGAGGCGCTGGTAGTTTGCGCCCGCGGCAGCCGTCAAGGGCCTATCGCTCCGAGCGCTACCTCCCCTAACAAGGAAGTATTGGACGGGCCCCGCTCGGGGGCGCATGTGTCTAAGCCTGTCGATGCGCGTCCCCCTGCGGGTCCTGATCGCGGAAGACTCCGAGGACGACGCCCGATTGCTGCTGCGGGAGCTGCAGCGCGCGGGCTACGAACCGACTTTCGAGCGGGTCGACACGCCGGCCGCCATGACGTCCGCCCTCGAGCGTCATGCCTGGGATCTCGTGATCGGGGACTACAGCATGCCGGCGTTCAGCGGGCCGGCGGCCCTCGCCCTGCTGCGAGCACGCGATCCCGACACGCCCTTCATCTTCGTCTCGGGCACGATCGGCGAAGATGTCGCGGTCGAGGCGATGAAAGCGGGCGCGCAGGACTTCCTCACTAAAGGGAATCTCCGGCGGCTCATCCCGGCCGTCCAGCGCGAGCTGCGTGACACCGAAGTGCGCCGGGAGCGCCGCCGCGCGCAGACGGCCTTGCTGGAGCGCGCCCGCCTGGCGGAGCTGACCTCCGACGTCGGGATCGCGCTGACGCGAGGCGCGGGCCTGCGGGAGACGCTGCAGCTCTGCGTCGAAGCCCTGGTGCGCCACCTCGACGTGGCGTTCGCGCGCATCTGGACTCTAGACGAGGCCACGAGCACCCTCGAGCTGCAGGCGAGCGCCGGTATGTACACGCATACCGACGGGCCACACGGCCGCGTGCCGCTGGGAGAGTACAAGATCGGCGTGATCGCCCTGGAGCGCCGTCCCCACCTGACCAATCAAGTGGTCGGCGATCCCCAAATCCACGACCAGGAATGGGCTCGACGCGAGGGGATGGTGGCGTTTGCCGGCTACCCCTTGGTGGTGCAAGAGCGGGTCCTCGGCGTCATGGCGATGTTCGCGCGCCACGCCCTCTCCGAGTTCGTGCCGAAGGCGTTGGCGTCGGTCGCGAGCGCGGTGGCGGTCGGCGTCGAGCGCAAGCGCGCCGAGGAAGCGCTCCGGCAGTCCGAGGAGCGGCTCCGCCAGGCGCAGAAGATGGAGGCGGTCGGCCGCCTGGCGGGAGGGGTCGCCCACGATTTCAACAACCTGCTGACCGTGATCACCAGTTACAGCGATCTGTTGCTCGAAGATCTCGGCTCAGACGATCCCAAGCGCGACGATGTCGTCCAGATTCGCAAGGCCGCGGAAGGCGCGGCCGCGCTCACCCGGCAGCTGCTCGCGTTCAGCCGCCAGCAAGTGCTGGAGCCGAAGGTCCTCGATCTGAAGGCGACCATCGCGAGCACGGAAAAACTGCTCAAGCGACTGATCGGTGAAGACGTTCACCTGATCACCGCTCTTGCGCCGGATTTGGGAGCAGTGAAGGCCGACCCCGGACAGCTCGAGCAGATCATCATCAACCTCGCGGTCAACGCTCGCGATGCGATGCCGACCGGGGGCCGGCTCACCATCGAGGCGGCCAACGTGGAGATGGACGAGGCCTACGTGCGCGGTCATGCGCCCGCCAGCCCCGGCCGCTACGTCCTGCTCGCGCTTTCCGACACCGGAATCGGCATGGACGAGCAGACGAAGGCCCGCATCTTCGAGCCATTCTTTACGACCAAGGAGCCGGGCAAGGGCACGGGGTTGGGCCTGGCGACGGTGTACGGGATCGTGAAGCAGTCGGGCGGATTCATCTGGGTGTATTCCGAGCCCGGCCACGGGACGAGCTTCAAGGTCTACCTGCCACGAGTAGACGAGCCCGCGGAGCCCGTCGCTACCCCCACCACGATGGCAGAGCCGGGCCGCGGCACGGAGACGGTGCTCGTCGTCGAGGACGCCGCGTCGGTCCGCATGGTGACCCGGCAGGTGCTCGAGCGCTACGGCTATGCGGTCCTGGAGGCGCCGAACGGGGAGACGGCGCTACGGCTTGCGGCCAAGCATCACGGCCCGATCCACCTGTTGCTGACGGACGTCGTCATGCCCGGTCTCAGCGGGCGGCAGTTGGCGGAGCAGTTGGCGCATTTGAGACCCGATATGAAGGTGCTGTACGCGTCGGGCTACGCGGACCACGCCATCGTCCACCACGGTATTCTCGAGTCCGGCATCGCGTACCTCCAGAAGCCGTTCACCCCGGAGACCCTCGGACGGAGAGTGCGGCAGGTGCTGGATTCATCGCCGCCCGCGTAGAGGCGGCGTGACACGAATTCTCGTGATGGATGACGATGAGCTGCTGCGGAGCGCGCTCCGGGTCGTACTGGAGGCAGCCGGCTATGAGGTGATAGAAGCAGCCGACGGGAACGCCGGGCTGCGGCTGCAACGCGAACAAGGTGCCGATCTCGTGCTGGTGGACATCTTCATGCCCGAGCGGGACGGGCTGGAGGTCATCCGGGCACTCCGTGCCGAGACGACTCAGGCGAAGATCATCGCCATGTCCGGTGGGGGCCAGACCGGACAAATTGAGGTGCTCGAGGCCGCGGCGGCCTTCGGCGCTGCGCGCACACTGCTCAAGCCGTTCCAACCGCGGCAGCTGCTCAAGGCGATTCGTGACTTGTTGGGCGAGCCCGCACCCCCATGAAGGGACGTTCCGGTGTCGCGAAACCACCCGTCGCCCCCCATGTTGTGACCCGCGGTTGGGGCGCGTGATTTAGGTCACCACGGCGCTGCGCTGGAAGGGCATGTTGTGCGGGAATAAATTCCCGATAGCCACGGAAAAGGGGGGGACCGAGCGATGGCGGACAGGAAGACCGTTGCGGCCGCGACAGCGATTGTCTTCACGTTAGGTCTCGTCTGCTTCACTCCCCTCGGCTTCGCCCAGCAGCCGGAGTCCGCTGTATCGGCCGATTCCTTGAAGAAACTGAGCATCGAGCAATTGATGAACCTGCAGGTCACCTCCGTCTCGAAGCGTCCCGAGCGATTGTCGCAGACCGCCTCGGCGATCCAAGTGATCACGCAGGAGGACATTCAGCGCTCCGGCGCGGCGAGCCTACCCGAGGCACTTCGCCTCGCCAGCAACCTGCAGGTTGCGCAGGTCGATTCGCGCCAGTGGGCCATCAGTGCGCGCGGCTTCAATGGCACCACCGCCAACAAGCTCCTGGTGCTCATCGACGGACGCACGGTCTACACGCCGCTGTTCTCCGGTGTATTCTGGGATGTGCAGGAGGTGCCCCTGGCGGACATAGACCGCATCGAGGTCATCAGCGGGCCCGGGGCCACGCTGTGGGGAGCCAACGCGGTCAACGGCGTCATCAACGTCATCACGAAGGACGCCAAGGACACGCAAGGGTTGCTGCTGTCGGGCGGCGGCGGCACCGAGCAGCACGGCTTCGGCACCGTCCGCTACGGCGCGGCGCTGGGCCCGAGTGTTCGCGCGCGATTTTACGGTCGGGGGTTCGACCGCGACGCGACGGCGTTCCCGGGCGGACAGGGCGCCGCCGACGACTGGTACTTGGGGCAGGGCGGGTTCCGCATGGATTGGGATGCATCGAGCGGCAGCCGCGTCACCCTGCAGGGCGATCTGTACGATGGCCGCATCGCGCAGGACTCGGGCGGCGACATCGCCGTGAGCGGCCGTAACGTGATGGCGAAGTGGTCGCACACGCTGTCCGAAAGGTCGAGTCTGGCGGCTCACCTGTACTACGACCGGAGCCACCGCGACATCCCCGGCGTGTTTGGGGAGGATCTCGACACGTACGACGTCGATGTGCAGCACCGTGCGCGCTTGGGCGCCCGACATGACGTGGTGTGGGGACTGGGCTACCGCCTGATCAACGATCGCGTCGTCAACAGCGCGTCCCTGGCGTTCTTGCCGTCGCACGTGGCGCGAGAGTGGTTTACCGGATTTGTTCAAGACGAGATCGCGCTCGTTCCCAACCGCCTGCAGGTTGCATTCGGCAGCAAGGTCGAACACAACGACTACACCGGCTTCGAGATCCAACCCAGCGGTCGAATGAATTGGACGCTCAGTCCTTCCACGACGCTCTGGGCGGCGGTATCCCGGGCGGTCAGAACTCCATCGCGCATCGACCGCGAGCTGTTTGCTCCCGCCCAACCGCCCTATTTCCTGGCCGGCGGCCCGGGCTTCCATTCAGAAGAAGAGCTGGCCTACGAGCTGGGATACCGCCACCGGCAGGGGTCTTTGGCGCTGTCGATGGCCGCGTTCTACAGTCGTTACCACGGGCTCCGCAGCCTGGAGCAGGTCAACCCGCCCAATCCCGTCCCCCTCGTCATCGGCAACGGGCAGGACGGCGAGTCCTTCGGAGCGGAGGCGACGGCCGAGTACTGGCTCACCAACCGGTGGCGCGTGCGCGCCGGCTACACCGAGCTGCGTGTCCATGTTTGGCCGAACCCCGGCAGCACGGACATGTCCCGGGGCCGGACGGAGTCCCAGGCTCCCGATCGACAGTTCTTCCTGCTCTCGTCGGTGGATCTGCCGGCACACCTGGGACTCGCCGCCTGGTTCCGGGCGATCGATGACATCAATAATCAGCTGGTCCCGGCGTATGCCGAGCTGAATGTCACGCTCACCTGGCAGCCGACGTCGACGCTCGATCTCTCGCTCGTTGGGCAGAATCTCCTGCACGGCCAGCACCGGGAGTTTGGCGCGGCGACCAGTGCCAGTCGTCGGGACATCCAGCGCGGCGTGTATGGGGCGGTGGCATGGCACTTTTGAGGATCACCGCCGCGCTGCTGCTGGTATGCGCCGCCCGCCTCGGGGCGCAAGCGACGAAGGCCTCCGAGGCTCAGGTGAAGGCCGTCTTCCTGTTCAACTTCGCACAATTCGTCGATTGGCCGGCTGAGGCCGTTCCGGACTCGCAGGCGCCGCTGGTCATCGGGATCTTGGGTGACGACCCGTTCGGCGACTTCCTTGACGCAACCGTGCGCGGTGAACATCGGGGCGCGCGGCCATTCGCGGTCCAACGCTATCAACGAGTGGACGACATCACGCGCTGCGACATCCTGTTCATCAGTCGGTCCTCGGCGGATCGGCCGGAGGAGATCCTGGCGCGTCTCAAGCGCCGGCCGATCCTCACGGTGAGTGACGCCGACCGATTTGCCGAACGAGGAGGCATGATACGCTTCGTGACCGACCGAAGCCGTATCCGGCTCCAGATCAACCCGGAGCCGGCGGAAGCGGCACACTTGACGATCAGCTCCAAGTTGTTGCGGGTGGCCGAAGTCATCACGCCGACGGGACACTGAGATGGCGCTGCGCGACTGGCCGATCCAGCAAAAGCTGACCGCGATGCTCGTGTTGATCAGCGGGCTGGTCCTGCTGCTCACGGCCGCCGCGTTCGCGGGATACCAGTACTGGTCCTTACGGGAGAGAACGCTCGATGCCCTGGCCGTGCGCGGTCGGATCATTGCCGCGAACACCACGGCCTCGCTGGCCTTTGCCAACGTGGCAGATGCCCGGGAGCTCCTGTCCGCCCTCCGGGTCGACCCGCACATCGTGGCCGCGGTCCTGTACGACAAGGGCGGTCATGAGTTCGCCGCGTATCCGGCGAACGTGGCCGCCGACGCCGTACCGGCGGTGCCGGGGCCTGATGGATACCGCTTCGAGCGAGGCCTGCTCGTCGGATTCCAGCCGGTGGTGCAGGCGGGCAGCCAGCGCCTCGGCACGTTGTACCTCGCGTCCGACCTCAAGGCGATCTACGACACGTTTCGCCTCTCCGGCATCATCGGCCTGGCCGTCCTGGCCGTCGCCTTGCTGGCGGCGTACCTCCTGTCCCACGTTCTTCAGGGCACGATCTCGCAGCCCATTCTGGCGCTGGCGGAGACCGCCAAGGCCGTGTCCACCCGGCAGGACTACTCGGTGCGGGCGCCCAAGCTCGGCGAGGACGAATTGGGCGTGCTGACCGATGCGTTCAACCAGATGCTCGGCCGCATCGAGGACCAGAAGAACGAGCTGCAGCGCTACGCCGCCGAGCTCGAGCGGCGGGTCGAGGCGCGGACTCATGAGCTCCAGGAGCGCAACGAGTCGCTGCGCCGCAATGCGGCTGAGCTGCTCGCCGCCAACACCGAGCTGGACGCGTTCTCCTACTCGGTGTCGCACGACCTGCGGGCGCCGCTGCGCAGCATCGACGGGTTCAGCCAGATTCTGCTGGAAGACTATTCCGAGAAGCTGGACGAGGCGGGACGGGAGTCGCTGCAGCGGGTGCGCGCCGCCAGCCAGCGCATGGGCACGCTGATCGACGACCTGCTGAAGCTCGCGCGGGTCACCCGTGCGGAGATTCGCACCGAGGACGTGGACCTGAGCGGCATGGCGCGGGACATCGTGGCCGACCTGCAACGGAGCACCCCGGAGCGGCAGGTGGAATTCGAGATTGCCCCCGGGCTCAAGGCGCGTGGCGACACCCGGCTGCTGCGCGTGGCCCTCGACAATCTGCTCCGCAATAGCTGGAAGTACACCGCGAAGCAGCCGGCTCCACGAGTCGAGTTCCGATCCGCCGACGCGAACGGGGGCAGGACCTTCATGGTCCGGGACAACGGCGCCGGCTTCGACATGAAATACGCCGACAAGCTGTTCGGCGTGTTCCAGCGGCTGCATGCCGCCGCCGACTTCGAGGGCACCGGCATCGGCCTCGCCACCGTCCGGCGCATCATCAACCGGCACGGCGGCCGGATCTGGGCGGAAGGCGCGGTGGACCAGGGGGCAACGTTCTACTTCACCCTGTGATGGCCCGCTTCCGGCGGGCCTGGAGGCTCTCGTGAACCCGGGAAAGATCCTGCTGGTGGAGGACAACCCCGACGACGTCGCCCTGACGCTCCGGGCGCTCAAGAGTCACAACATCACGAACGACGTCGTGGTAGCGCAGGACGGGGCCCAAGCGCTCGACTTGCTCTTCGGCGCGACGGCCCCCGCCCTGGGGGGCGAGCTTCCGGCGGTCGTGCTGCTCGACCTCAAGCTGCCCAAGGTCAACGGGATGGAGGTGCTGCAGCGCATCCGGGCGGACGACCGCACCCGGCTCCTGCCGGTCGTGATCCTCACCTCCTCCGACGAGGAGCGCGACGTCATCGAAGGCTACAGCCTCGGCGCCAACAGCTACGTGCGCAAACCGGTGGACTTCGTGGAATTCACGCAGGCGGCCAAGCAGCTCGGGCTGTACTGGCTGCTCATGAACCGGGCGGCACCGGTGCCCCGGAAGCCCTGACGCCTACAGCACGACGAATCGTCCTCCGCCGGTCAGGAGAATCACGAGATTCATCACGAGGAGCATCAGGTCGTAGTGCCATCCGTACGCTCTGCCTCCCCAAAAGCCGATTTTCCACACGAAGATCTTCTTCTGGATCGCACCGAGCATGAGGAGGATCAGCCCGATGGCAGCGAGCTGAATCAGGACGCCGAACGCCACCCCGATACTACCCAGCACTTCCGCGGTGCCGAGAAAGACCGTGAACCCGGTGCTCGCGCCGATGCTCTTCGACCGTTCGACGGGGTTCCGGAGATGATTCCAGCCGCTATCGACGAACACCACCGCGACCATGAGCCGCAGCAACAACAAACCGACGTCGCCGAATTGCAGCAGGGCGGGGAACGTGACGCTCACGCTGCGCCGCTCAGTCGGGCTGCCGCGGATGGCGGCGCAGCCGCGCCGTCGCCTCGTCGATGCGACCGATATACGCCCGCACCGCCTCGGCGTGCGCGCGCCGGGGCAGGACGAAGTGGCGATCGTCGGGCTGGGCGCTCTTCAAGTCGTCGACCATCAGGTCTCCCCCGTGTGCCTCCACGGTCGCTTCGAACCGCTCCACGGCCGAGAGGAGATCCGCCAGATCTTCGGGCGGCTCCGCGCCGGTCACAGCGATGCCGCGACTGCGCAGTCGGGCCGCCACTTCCGCTACCGCCGCCGAGCGCTCTTCGGCTGCTTCGTCGTACCGGTCCATACCCGTTGCTCCTCGCTATAGGGCGCGTCGCAGCGCGGCTGCGAGCGTCTTGGCGTCGCCCGGCTCCTCGTGGCGACGACCGTTGATGAAGAACCTGGGCGTGCCGCTCACGCCGCTCTTGGTACCGCTCACGAAGTCCTCCCGCACCCTGGCCGCGTGGGCGTGGGTGACGAGCTCTCGCCGCACCCGCTCCGCGTCCAGTCCCAGCTCGCGCGCGTACCGCACCAGATCGTCGTCGGCGAGCGCCGCCTGCCGCTGGTACAGGAGGTCGTGCATCTCCCAGAACTTCCCTTGCGCGGCAGCCGCCTCCGCGACCTCCGCGGCATGCTGGGCGTGCGGGTGCTCCTCGCTCAAAGGAAAGTGGCGGAATACGAACCTGACCTTGGCTCCGAGCTCTCGCAGCACATGCTTCAGCTGCGGGTAGGCGCGGCCGCAGAACGGGCACTCGAAATCGCCATACTCCACGAGCGTTACCGGGGCATCGGCGGTTCCCAGGGCGTGGTCGCGCGCGCCGACGGGGGGTGCGAGCAGCGCCACGGGCGGATCAGCGACCCCTGCTACTCATGCAGCACCTGATGCACCGCGGCGATCGCGATCGATCCCTCGCCCACGGCCGATGCGACGCGCTTCAAGCTCCCGGCGCGGACGTCGCCGATCGCAAACACTCCGGGGAGACTCGTCTCGAGCAGGTGAGGAGGGCGGGCCAGTGGCCAGCGTGCTGCCGCCAAATCGTCGGCCGACAGCTCGGGTCCCGTCTTGATGAACCCCTTGGCGTCCAGTGCCATGCACCCGGCCAACCAGCGGGTGCCCGGCACCGCCCCCGTCATGGTGAAGACGTGCCGGATTGGGTGAGTTTCAATGCGACCGCTCTCATTGTCGCGCCAGCCCACCCGCTCGAGATGACCGTTCCCCTCGAGGCTCACGAGTTCCGAGTACACATGACGGACGATGGCCGGATGGTCCTCGATGCGACGGATCAGGTAGCGGGACATGGTATCGGCCAGGCCTCCCGACCGGATCACCATGTGCACACGCCCGGCGGTCTGCGCGAGGAACACGGCGGCCTGGCCCGCCGAGTTGCCGGCGCCTACGACGACGACCTCTTCATCGGCGCACAGCTGCGCTTCCATGGTGGTCGCGGCGTAGTACACCCCCGCGCCTTCGAATCGGGGCAGGTTGTCGATCGGGAGCCGCCGATACTCGGCACCCGTCGCGATGATCACCACGCGCGCCGGCAGCCGCTGCCCGTCGCCGATCTCGAGGGCGTACGGTTTGCGCTCGCAGGCGAGTTTCGTCGCGGCCTTGGCGATCATCACTTGAGCACCGAACTTCTCCGCCTGCGTGAACGCCCGGTTCGCCAGGTCCTGGCCGGAGATCCCCATCGGGAAGCCGAGGTAGTTCTCGATCCGGGAGCTCGAGCCGGCCTGGCCACCGGGCGCAGTCGACTCCACGACCAGGACGTCCAGTCCCTCCGACGCGCCGTACACCGCCGCCGCCAGCCCGGACGGTCCCGCACCGACGACGACCAGGTCCCGGACGTGGGTCTTTTCGATCGCGTCGTTGAAGCCGAGCGCGTCGGCGATCTGCTGAGGGCTCGGGTTTCGGAGCACGACGTCGCCGCGACAAATCACCACGGGCACGTCGGCGGCGCTCACCTGGAAGCGACCGAGCAGCTCTTCGACGCCGGCGTCGTTGTCGAGGTCGACCATCGTGTACGGGTGCCCGTTTCTGGTGAGAAACTCCCGGATGCGGAGCGTTCCTTGGCAGTGACTCGACCCGAGGACCACGACGTCGCCCACTCCACGGTTGATCAGCTCCACCCGACGCAGGATGAAGGCGCGCATGAAGATCTCGTTCAGCTCGCCGTCGGCCTGGATGAGCGCGAGCAAGTCGTCGCGACCGACCTCAATGACCTCGCCGGCCGACGCGGCCTGGATCTGCGCGAGCCCATGGCGGCCCGACAGCATGGTGACTTCGCCGGTGAACATCCCGGGGTCGAGGGACACCACGAGGGCATCGCCCGTGGTCGACGGACGGACGCCCTCGACCCGGCCCTCCAAGACGACGAACAGGCGGGTTACGGGCTCGCCCGCCCGCATTAGCACCTCGCCCGGCTCGACCCGGCGCCGGCGCCCGTGCGCGGCGAGCCTGGCGATCTGCGCCGCGGTGAGCGTCGGATAGATGTGGTCGCGACGGGCGGTGGTGTCGGACGCCGGGGCCGGGGCGGGGGCGGGGGCGGGGGCCAGCTGAGTCGTCATGGAAGCCTCTAGTGGTGGAACTTGAAGTCGAATTATTCTAACACACGATAACCCCAAGGAGCTCCCGATGCTGAGCAATGCACCGCTGCGCGCCTATATCCCCGTTTCCAACCTCCAGCGGGCGAGGAAGTTCTACGAGGAGACCCTGGGATTCAAGCCCGGGGAGCAGTACGGCGGCGGCGTGATCTACCGAGGCGGCGGGGCCGACGTCTTCATGTATCCGACTCCGAATGCGGGCACCTCGAAGGCCAGCCAGGCGTTCTGGCAGGTCGCCGACGTCGAGGCGGAGGTGGCCGAGCTCAAGGCCCGAGGCGTGGTCTTCGAAGAATACGACATGCCGGGGATCAAGATGCAGAACAGCATCGCCACCGGGGGCGGCGCCAAGACCGCGTGGTTCAAGGATAGCGAGGGAAACATCATGGCCGTCAGTCAGCGCCTGCGATGACAATGCGAACCGCCATGGTCTTCTCGACGGCGACGCTGACCTTTCTGAGCGCCCTCAAGCGCCACAACGACCGGGCGTGGTTCGAGGCCCACCGCGCCGACTACGAAGCGCAGGTGAAGCAGCCGATGCGTGAGCTGATCGAGGAGATGGACGTCCGGCTGACGCGCTTCGCACCCGAAATCATCGGCGAGCCCAAGCGCTCGATGTTCCGTATCTACCGAGACATCCGGTTCTCACCCGACAAGTCTCCCTACAAGACCCACGCATCGTGCTGGTTCTATCACCGGGACGGCTCGCGCGCCGTGGGGCGCGAGGCCGATAGCCAGGGGGCGGGCGCCGGGTTCTACTTTCAGATCGCCCCGGGCGACTCGTTCGTCGGGGGCGGAATGTGGATGCCGCCGCGGGGCGCTCTCCTCAAGCTACGCGAGGCCATCGCCGAGGACCCGAAACGCATCGGCAAGATCGCCACCGACCGGCGGCTGGTGCGGCGGTTCGGCGGCTTGTCGGAAGAGGCCGTCCTGCGGCGCGTGCCGCGCGGCTTTGCGCCGGATCACCCGGCCGCCCGGTGGCTCAAGTTCCAATCGTTCGTGATGGGCCGAGGCCTGACCGACGCTCAGGCGGTGAGCGCGCGACTGCCGGCGCTGCTCGAAAGCGATTTTCGGCTGATGCTGCCGCTGGTGCGATGGATCAACGGCGTGTTGGGGCTACGGGCGGCGGAGCGTCGCTAGGCACCGGGCGCTCGAGCGCCTCCCGGTCCCAATGCGCCAGGTCCGCCGCGGCGTCGTAGGTGCTCTGGAGGAACGCCAGCAGCGCGTCGACCGGCGACGTGGCGGTGCGGACCGCGGCATAGGGCAGGATGAATATCCCCATCGGCGGATGGTAGTACACGGAGCTGGGCTGCGGGACCAGGTCCCGCAGGCCCGCCGGCTCGGGCGCGGCATACGCGTAGAACGCCGCCTCTTGCACGGCCCCGCTTCCGGCCCAGAACCCGGCGCTGATCACCTCGTGAGAATAGGCCTCCCGAGTCACGCGGTCCGCCCCCGGACGCGCGGGGGCACGCCGCCCCGAGAACCGCGTCACCGCGAGGTCGAAGCTGCCCCAGAAGAAGTGCACCGGACTGCATTTCCCGAGAAACGGTGCGCGAAACCGCCTGAGCACGTCATCCGCTTGGACCAGGATGCGCCAGTGCCGATTGGCATACTCCGGATCGTACGATGCGTGCGTTTCATCGGCCGTGAAGCGGATCGGCTGCTCCACCTCGACCGGAACGGGCCAGAGCTTTACGTGCACGTCCAGTTTCTTGAGTGCGGCGAGATACGCCCGGTAGAATTCCGCCACCGATTGGGGGCGCAGCGCGATCTTCTGCACCGCTCCTTCGCCTGTCCGGAGAACGAGCTCGTGCTCGATGAAGTCGAACTCCGCGTCGAGCGTGCGGGACCCGTAGAGCATGGGGCCGGTCGCGAGGCCCCGGGCAGTGACGCGCAGCGCGACGTGCCACCAGTGGTTCTGCGGCGGAGCGAGCGCGAGGCAAGTCTTCCCCACCATCTGCGTCCACATGTGGAGCGTGGCGTACGTGTCCTTCCATGCCTCGAGCGGCAGGTCGGGCCAGGGATCGAGCGCGGCGACGTTCTTGGTCATTGAAGAAAGTCCACGATGGCGGTGACGGTGGCTGTCGGCTGCTCTTCCATCAACCAGTGCCCGGACTGGGGGATGACGAGCTCCTGAACGTTAGTGGCGGCAGCGCGCATGACGACCGCCATGGTCGGGCCGAACGACTTTTCACCACCCACGGCCAGCACCGGCATCGGCAGCATGCCCTTGGCGAGGAACGCCCTGTTGTCGACGGCGTCCTGATCGAAGGCCTTGAACTGCTCGAAGCCGGAATGCATCGCTCCGGGAAGGGCGTACAGCCTGGCATAGTGCCGGCGTGAGGCTTCGTCGAACTTCTTCGGAT
>WNGO01000314.1_pt1 | contig 29299 bp, 23 predicted proteins | sample 5400511 | NCBI WGS metagenome assembly WNGO01 (sample SAMN13153380, study PRJNA577476) | soil metagenome | isolation source: 20 cm soil or saprolite under Garry oak tree replicate 2 | place: USA:California | collected 2016-06-15 | reverse complement strand
TAACTTGGAGCACGCGCGACCAGCAACTTGATCCGCAGGTGCTTTCCGCTCTCCTTCACACGCTGCGCTACGACGCGAGCGTGGATGTGCGCTTGGCGGCTCTCGATGCTCTCAGCCGCCGCGGGCGGCAGCCCCAGGTTCACAAGGGAATTTTGGATTCTCTCCAGCAGCAGCAATCGCCCCTGGTGCAGGTAGCCCTGATCGATCTTTTGCTCGAATGGAGGGATCCCGATGCTGCGCAGCGGCTCCAGGCGCTTCAGCAAGCCCCGAATCTGAATCCCACGGTTCGACAACGCGTCGAGTGGGCCAAAAGCAAACTGAATTAAGGAGGAGACCATGCGAAACACGCGCTTTTTCACGGTGTTGACAGTCGGCTGTCTGCTTCCCTTTTTCTTGTCCGCCCAGTCTGTGACCCTAAAAGTCCCGCAGCCGGCAATAAAAGTCACCGCACCTCTTCCCTTGGAGTTTCATCTTCCGTCCGTATTCCCAATGACTCTCGACGACTTCGATCGCGACCTGCCAGTGCAAGAGGAGGAGACCATCCAGAAATCTTTTTCGATGGTGGGCGTCCAGCATAAGTCCTTGGAAATTGACAACGTCTGGGGTTCCATCGAAGTCGTGGGCACAAATTCCGACCAGGCGCAACTCACGGTCAAAAAGTCTGTCCGCGCGGAATCCAAGGAAAAGCTCGAACAGGCTCGCAAGGAAGTCACCCTCGACATCATCGAGCAAGCAGGGTCCCTGAAGCTATACGTGAACGGGCCTTTCCGCTGCAATTGCGACGATGGATGCGGCCGCCGCGAATTCGAGGGTTATATCGTCAAGATGGATTTTCAACTCCGCGTTCCCCGCGACATCGACATCAAAGTCAAGACTGTGAATGAGGGCCGCGTTCTGGTGCGCGACATCAACGGGAGTTTTCTTGTGCGCAATGTCAATGGCGACGTCGAAATGGACAACATTGCCGGTTCTGGGACGGCGCGTACTGTGAATGGTCCCATCAAGGTTTCCTTTCGCCAGAATCCTCGTGAAAATTCCGATTTCCGGACCGTGAACGGCAACGTGGAGCTGAGGTTCGCGCAAGGCTTGGCCGCGGATTTTCGCTTCAAGACCTTCAACGGCAGCGTCTACAGCGATTTTCCCGTCACCGCGTTGCCGGTGCGCGCCGTTCAGGAAGAGCATCATGGTGCGAAGGTAGTTTTTCATGCAGACCGCTATACCGGTGTTCGGGTGAATTCGGGCGGGCCGGAGATCAAGGTGGAAAATCTAAATGGGGAGATTCGTATTCTTGAAAATCATGAATAGCCAAACTCAGCGTTTCCCATCCCTCGTTGTGCCTGCTGCAATTCTCTGCGTTGCGTTTGCCGCCGCGCCGGCCCACGGGCAGACGCAAACGCCATCTGGCGCGGATCGCGTTTCCGTGAATCTCAGCGATCCCGCGCGGCCCGCTTTGTTGAAGGCGAGCCTGGTCAACGGCGGAATTACCGTCAAGGGCTATGACGGCAAGGAAGTTGTCGTCGAGGCCCGCAACCGCGAATCGGCGCGCTCTGATTCGACCATGAAGCGCATCCCTGTTTCAGGAACGGGCCTTTCCGTGGAAGAAGAAAACAACGAAGTGCGCATCTCCACCGATTCGTTCAGGCGCGCCGTCGACCTGTCCATTTCCGTTCCCATTCACACTTCCCTCAAGCTGAGTGCTGTGAACTCCGGAGACATCGTGGTCACTGGCGTGGACGGCGAATTGGACGTCAACGACGTGAATGGCTCCGTCACCCTGAACAACGTCTCTGGCAGCGCCGTCGCGCATGCCTTGAACGGGCGCCTTTTGGCTACTTTTTCGCGCGTGAATCCCCAGAAGCCCATGGCCTTCAGTTCTTTGAACGGCGACATTGACGTTACGTTTCCCGCCGATTTGAAAGCCACCCTCAGCCTTAAGTCCGATCGCGGAGAGATTTTCAGTGATTTCGATGTGCAGGTTCAGGCCTCCGCGCCGCAGCAAATCGTCGAGGATGGGCGCGGCCACGGTGGCAAATACCTCGTCAAGATCGACAAGGCCGTCCACGCCACAATCAACGGCGGCGGCCCCGAATTGCAATTTACAAACTTCAATGGCGGCATCTACATCCGCAAAGCCGGCGCCGCGCGGTGATACCCACGCAGCCTCTCTCTAGCAACAAACCTCTTCGCCGGCCTGACCACGAAGAGAAGACCCCCGCAACCAATTTGAGATTCATGGGCCGGAACAAAGGCTTCCGGCCTTTTTCTTTTGTAAGGTTACGAACCCCGAAGAAGCCGGCTGTCAATCCCTAGCGAGTAAGCAAAGACGGCGGGACTCGGGGCCGAAGGTCGTCAGCTCAAATCTGACGTTCGATACGCTCCTCGGCCGTCTCGAAAGTCCACTGTTCCAGGGGATCAGCGTCCCTCCCGCCCAAATTCCTTGATCTCAATTAGGCCAAAAGGCGCAATCGAAGTGACCGATGAGTTGGTACGTGAAGCGTGGGGCCCGCTTGATATCCCAAGAGATTCTCGCAGTGGTACCTACGCATACCCCATACCCGACCTGCCCTACGTAGCTTCGGGCATCCAGTTTTAGTCAATTGTTCCCGAAGAGCGGGGGCCGGGAGGATTGAAATCAATATTGCTTGACATTTGAAAATACGATGTTTAGACTCCGCGGCAACAGCAGTGAACCGATTTAGCTGAGGGTGCTAGGCCATTTCGCAATTTTTTTGGGGTGAAGGAGCGAGTCATGAGCCTGTCCAAACTTTCTATCCGGGTGACGTTTTTGCTGGCTTGCGGGGTTCTCTTCGCGGCGACAGTTCACGCACAATACCGCGCTTCGATTCAGGGAGTCGTGACCGATCCAGACGGAGCTGTCATCTCGGGAGTGACCGTCACACTCACGAATTTGGAGACCAGCCAGAAACAGACAGCCACTACCAACGAAAACGGGATTTACAACTTCAGCGCACTTCCTCCCAGCAAGTATTCCCTCACCGTCGAGAAGCCGGGTTTCAAGAAAAAAGTTCTCGTCGACGTTGGGGTCATCGCGGAACAGGCGAACGCCGTGAATATCCAGCTCGAGATCGGAGAGGTCACCGAAAGTGTCACGGTGAGTGGCGATTCTACGCCACTGATCGACACAGAAACTTCGAATCTTTCCGGAACAGTAACCTCGCAGGATATTCAGAGGCTGCCGTCCTTCGGCCGCGATCCTTTTCAGCTCCTCCAACTCGCGCCCGGTGCCTTCGGGGATGGCTCACATGGCGCTGGTGGAGGCACGCAAAACTTGCCTGCCACTACGGTTGGGGGAACGGGTGGAACGGACGGCGTCTTCAAGATTGAAAATGGCGGCCAGATCACCGCAGGGGGTGCTCGGACCGGCGAAAACAATTACCAGATCGACGGCGTTGGAACTACGAGTGTTACCTGGGGCGGCACGTCCGTCATTACGCCGAACGAGGACTCCGTCAAAGAAGTCAAGATCCTCACGGATAACTACGACGCGGAAAATGGCCGGTATCGCGGAGCGCAAGTCCAGATCATTTCGCAGAACGGGACCAATCAATATCATGGCAGTCTCTTTCTTAAAGCACACCGGCCAGGTCTCGACGCCCGCACAAAATACAACGGGTATAACAATGGAAACGTGCGCGACGCCAACCGCTTCAACGATTACGGCGGCACGGCCGGAGGCCCCATCCTCAAAAACAGGCTATTTGCCTTCTTTTCTTACGAAAAGCTGGACAACAACGCGGCTGGCGCGACCTCCAGCGGCTGGTATGAGACGTCACAGTTCCGAGCTCTGGCGGCTACGGGAACAAACGCAGCAAAGTTCTATGCCTTTCCGGGTGCTGGACCCAACGGTGGCAAGCAGGCGGATCAAACCTGCGCCAGCATCGGTCTGACCGAAGGAACCAACTGTCACTTCATTGCCGGCCAGGGACTGAATCTTGGCTCTCCATTAACCATTGGGCTCGGCAAGAACGACCCCGCTTATCAGAACAACACCACTCCCGGCACAGGTGGCGACGGGTTAGGCGGCGCTAACAACCTGACGAACACTCCGGACATCGCGTTTTATACGGATATTCTCAACCCCAGCAACAGCAATCATGTGCAGTACAACGGTCGCGTGGACTTTAATGCCACCAGCAGAGACCTGATTGCCTTCACTATCTACTATGTGCCGAATTCGAGCACGTCCATCAATGGGAATGGCACTCGTCTCATGAACAACTTCAACTCGACTTCGATTAACCGCGCGGCAACCGTGATCTGGGACCACACCTTTGGCTCTACCATGGTCAACGAGGCGCGCATCAATGCCGCGGGCTGGCTGAACAAGGATCTCGCCAGCAATCCCAACGCTCCGTGGGGACTGCCGCAAACCAGCTTCAACGGAACCGGCAGTATTACGCCGAACGGATACGGAATCGGCGCTTTCAACGGCTTCGACCAGTGGACCTACGCTGCCAAGGATGTTCTCACTAAAATACATGGAGCGCATACGATGAAGATGGGCGGAGAGTTTACCCGTCTGCTCTCCGTCGATGCTCCTTTCTGGGCCGATCGTCCCAGCTACCAGTTCAACGAGCTTTGGGACTTTCTCAACGACGCGCCGATACAGGAGAGCGCGCAGTCCGATCCCAAGACCGGCGTGCCCTCCGCTCTTCGCAAGGATCTGCGAGATAACCTCGTAGGTCTCTTCTTCCAGGACAACTACAAGGTGAAGTCCAACCTGACTTTGACCGCCGGTCTCCGATGGGAGTACTTTGGCGCAATTTCGGAGAAAAACGGCAAGCTTGCCACGGTGGTGTTTGGCACCGGGGCCGCTCGTTTCACCAACATGAGCGTTCGCACCGGCGGTAGTCAGTTCACGCCGCAGAAAACAAACTTCGGCCCGCAACTCGGTTTTGCGTGGAGTCCGCGGGAGATTGCCGGGCACGAATTCGGCAGCCGCCTCGTTTTCCGCGGCGGCTTCGGAGTTGCCTTCAACGGCATCGTGCAGTCCAACACCCTGGATACGCGTTTCAACCCGCCGTTTGTAGACAACAACCCGACTTTCTCTGGAAATCAGATTGTCTACATCAACAGCTTTCCCTCAAACGTGCATTCGCCCACTGGGTATGCGTCAAATCCGAACGCTATTGTGACGTTCGGTAGCAACAACCTTCCGATTGCGAGCTGTCTGAAGCCAGGCCAGACCAACGGCTGTCTGGATCTGACCGCTCTTCCGGCGGACTGGCCAACAACCTACACGTACCACTATACGCTTGGGGGCGAGTACGATTTGGGTCACAGATGGGTGGCATCGATTGGGTACCAGGGCAACACGACGCGCCACCTGACACAGCACTACAACCTCTATAACGTGGCCGCCGCACAAAACTTAGCTCTCAACCCGGTTGTCTCCGGCGTGGTCTTCTATGCTGATGACGGTTCGGCGCGCTTCAATGCTCTCCTTTTGGAACTGAAGCACACCTTCAGCCAGTCCTTCTCGCTGGACACGCAATACCGCCTGAGCCACAGCTTTGACTCCGGTTCCAACGCCTACCAGGGCGGCTTCTACCAGTGGAACATCTCTACCGGCTTTGCTACGTCCGACTACGACACCCGCCACGCCTTCAAGTTGTACGGCGTCTGGTCTCCGACGATCTTCCGTGGCAGCCGGAGTTGGATAGAGAAAATTGCCGGCGGTTGGACCCTTTCCGGGATTCTAAACGCTCACACCGGCTTCCCCTGGACGCCACTGTACAGCAATCAAGAAATTACCAATGGATTTGATCCGGTCTTCAACTTCGGAAACTGCAACTGCGGCTCGTCGGGCGACGCCGGATCCGGCAGTATCCTCCCGGCTGCGTATCTTGGCGGGTTCACCCCGAATTTCCGAAGTAATGCGGCCGTCACCGGCGGCGCTGGAAAGGCATTCTTCACGCCTCCCAATGTTCCTCCCGGCACTCTTTTTACATGCCTTTTTCCCAACCCGCCGGCTTCCACATGTCCGACCGGTCAGGTCAGCTTTGGCGGCCTGCCGTCCGTTCCGGGAATTGCCCGCAACTCGTTCACCGGGCCGGGTTACTTCGGCGTCGACGCAACTCTTAGCAAGTCGTTCGGCATACCGAAGCTGCCAGTGTTGGGCGAAAACGCCAAATTTGAGTTCCGCGCCAACTTCTACAATCTGTTTAACAAGCTCAATCTGACCAACCTTCAAACTGACATCTTGAACGCACACTTCGGCGAGGCCCAAAACGCGCTGGGTGCCCGGGTGATCGAGATGCAGGCCCGGTTTAGCTTCTAATTCATTCCGGGGATGCACTTGCTTGCATCCCCTCTTCGCGAGAATCGGAAGCTGCCAGCGAGTTTCTCCCGCACCCCGGGAAGCTGACTCGTTGGCGGCTTTGCATTTACACTATTCGGGTGCGCATGTTCTCGTTCCAGGCCCTACGCCCGCTCAAAATCTCTCCTTCTCTTCGCGCCGCTGACAGACCGCGGCTTCTCGTGGGCTTGTCGCTCACCGGCTTTTTGTGTGTTTTTCCTCACAGCGCCCTCCCGCAAACGAAGCCTCCCTCGCCGGGCTTTGCCACCCTTTCCAAACAAGCTGCGGAGGCTCGCGATGCCGATCGTCTTGACGAAGCCGTTGCCCTATACACAAGAGCTTTGGCGCTGAGACCGAGATGGAGTGAAGGATGGTGGTCGCTGGGCACGCTCGAGTACGACCAGGACCATTATGCGAAGGCGGCGCGGGATTTTGAAAAGCTGATCGCTTTGGATTCCGCGAACGGCACGGCTCATGCGATGCTCGGTTTGTGCCAGTTCGAACTGGGAAAGGACGAGTTGGCGCTGAAGAACTTGCTGGCCGCAGAACAACTGGGCGTCATCAAAGACGAACAGTTGCGCCATGTGGCGTTGTATCACCTGGGATTACTACAATTGCGGGCGCGAAAGTTTGGCGACGCAAAAGAAACGCTGGATCAATTGGCGAAAAACCGCGTCCGGACAAAGGAATTGACCACCGCGCTCGGCCTGGCGGCGCTCCTGGTCAGACCTCAGGATGGCCCGCCCGAAAGCACTCCCGGCGCCACCGTGGTCGAGCGGGCGGGAGAGGCTGAGGAGCTCTTGGCGGCGAGGGATTTCGAGCAGGCGAAAAAGAGGTATGTGGAGTTGACGAGCGAATTTCCAGACTATCCAGATTTACATTTCGCCTTTGGAAGATTGCTGCTTGAGACGAATGAGACCGAAGAGGCTATCCAGGAGTTTCAGCGGGAGTTGAAGCGCGATCCGAACAATGTAAATTCTCTGCTGGAAATCGCCTCGGTACGCTACCTCGTGGATTCACAAGACGGCTTGAAGTATGCCGAGGAGGCGGCAAAACTCGCGCCAGGGATCCCCTTTGCCCACTACCTGCTTGGAGTGTTGCGCCTGGACACGGGAAATGCCGCGGGTGCTGTTCCTGAGCTTGAAGCTGCTCAGAAAGCATTCCCCAAGGAGTCCCGAGTATATTTCTCGCTGGGGAACGCCTATGCGCGGGTCGGCCGGAAAGCGGAGGCAGTAAAGGCTCGCGCAGAATTTTCACGGTTGAACGCAGAGGAAGCAAAACAAAGGGGTCCAAGCCTGTATAGCGAGCGGCCGCCCGGTCTTTCGGAAGGGCAACTGCGAACCCCCGACAAAGAGAGACCGCGCCCGTGAGACTACCCCTTGCCTTCTTTCCGACAGGTACTGAAGCAGACGCCAAATGCGGCTTCACGCGGCGAGATTTCTTGCGCGCCTTGAGCGCCAGTTTGTGCGCGTCAGGCGGTTGGTCGTTATTTGGACGCGAGCCTTCTCTGAGGCAGCCAGCTACAAGAAACAGCAATGCTCAGGAAACAAGACAGGCGTTATTTGAGGAAGTTTCGGCGGCGAGAAGCGGAATTACTTGGCGTCATGTGAACGGCCGCTCGGAAAACTACTACCTGCCGGAAACTACGGGAGCTGGCTGTGCCTTTATCGACTACGATAACGACGGCTGGATGGACATATACCTGGTGAACAGCGGACGCTGCGATTTTTACGATCCAAAGCCACCGCTGCGAAACGCCTTGTACAAAAACAACCGCGATGGCACGTTCACGGATGTAACGGAACAAGCGGGAGTCGCCGGCGGCGGGTATGGAATGGGCGTGGCTGTTGGTGATTACAACAGCGATGGCTATCCCGATTTGTACGTGACCCAATACGAGCGTTGCATTTTGTACCGGAACAACGGCGACGGTTCATTCACCGACGTTACAGAAAAAGCTGGTGTGGCCGCGCCCGGCTGGGCCTCCAGTGCGGTGTGGTTCGATTATGATAATGACGGCAGGATGGACCTCTTTGTCTGCCGCTTTGGCGATTCTGGCAAATCGAATAACAAGTACTGCGAGAACGAGTGGACGGGGGAGCGTTCCTATTGCATACCGAGCGTCTACCCGCGCGTGCGCAGTTGGCTTTTTCACAACAACGGTGACGGAACATTCAAGGACGTTTCTGAGGAATCCGGTATCGCCAGGTCTTTGGGCAAAGCCTGGGGTGTGGTGGCAACGGACGTCAACAATGACGGATGGATGGATTTATTTGTCGCTAATGACACGGTGGAGAATTTTCTGTTTCTGAATAAGAGGAATGGAAAATTCGCGGATATCGGCTTGGAATCCGGTGTGGCATTCAGCCAGGAAGGGCGGCCGCGCTCCGGGATGGGTGTGGACTCGGCCGATTTCGATCAGGACGGCTGGCAGGATCTTTTCGTCACCAACGTGGACCAGGAGATGTACTCCATATACAAAAATAACCACGACCTGACGTTCGACGACATGACCGGACCGATGGGCATCGGCCGGATTACCCGCTTGATGAGTGGATGGGGCTTGAAATTCTTCGACTATGATAATGACGGCAACATCGATCTGTTCGTCGTGAACGGTCATCCGGACGACAAAATCGAACAGCATTCGAGCCACGTCATGTACAAAGAGCCATTGCTCCTGTTTCGCAACACCGGACACCTGTTCGAGAATGTCAGCGCTTCCGCTGGCCCGGCGTTCGCTCAAAACTTGGCGGGGCGCGGTTTGGCGATCGGTGATTTTGATAACGACGGTGCCGTAGACGCGCTCGTCACCGTCAACGGTGGTGCGCCTTTACTGCTAAAGAATGTTGCCGCGGGGGGAAACCACTGGTTAGGAGTGCGGTTGATCGGCAAGAAAGCAAATCCGGATGCCATCGGCGCTCGCATCACATGGCAGGCGGGCGATCTGAAGCGAACGCGGCTGAAAGTAGGCGGCGGCAGCTACCTCTCCTCGCATGATTCGCGCGACGTGCTGGGCATCGGGAACCGCACCAAGATCGACAAACTAGAGATCCGCTGGCCGCTTCCCAGCGCCAAGTTCGAAACCTTCACAGAACTCCCGCTCGACCGTTACATTACTATTGTCGAGGGCTCGGGAATCAAGTGAGGATGTCTCATACGAACAGCCATGAAGCCGGGAACTTACCATCTCATAAAGTAGCCGTCTCCGAACTAAAGCCGTTACGCAGAATCGCGAAGACTCCAGAAAAACTGTCCTTGCCATCCCGCAGCATACAAAGCAGTTCCAATTATTTATTAACAATAGTTTCAATATACTATAATAATGTTATTTTTGGGTTGCGGGACTTCGAGCATTAGAGAGGTGCCATCGCAAATGCCCGATATCCCCTTTAGAATGAACACATGCGAGAATGCTCCAATTGGCCGTCTCTAACTATCTTTAGAATCCACATTTGCAAAACTATATCAAAACAAAGGACTTTAACCACATTTAGAATCAACACCTACAAAAACGCAAGGGAGTGGGGTCGTTATTGTTAACCAGACGTGCGACGAAGCATATCTGTCCCGAGCGACCATCGGGAGTCGAGGGTTGTCTCTTGAATCCGATCAGAATCCCTGAGGGAGCGCAGCGAGCTGAAGGATCTCTCCTGGCAGGAATTTGTTTAGCCAGCGTGAAATCCCGCTTTCTGCATCGCGGACTGCGCTTCGGGATTTTTCATGAAGGTGTTCCAAACAAAGCCGCTTCGGTGATTTTCAGCCATCAGCATGGTGATGCCGAGGTCGATGCCCAGCACGTCCGCGTCGTACCAGGCCGTCAAGGGATTGAAGGCGTCGACGAAGCTGTATTTCTTCCACACCTTATCCCTGTACGGGCCACGCAGATTTCGCAAAACTCGCGCGCAATCTTCGAAGAGAAACGGCAGAGACCCGCCGGTCGCGCAAGGCACGATGCTTCCATCGATTGGGCCCTGCGGCGGCGGACCACCCCACGCCGTGTAGCCCTTCACGTAATCAGAAGCGCTGATTCCCCAAAGATCCTCGCTGTAGTCGGGAAAGCGGTCGCGCAGCGAGAGGCAAAAAAGTCTGTGAGCCTTAGTCGCCTTCACAGAATTCTCAAAGTAGTCCGCGTAGGCGTCGCGTTTGTTCCGAAAATCAAACCAGGCATGCGAATACTGATGCGTAAAAATCGGATCGTTGCCGGAAATATATTCAATCCCCTGATATTTGATTTTCGGCCGCGTCCACGCATTCCACGAGCTCGCGGGCACTGGATGCGTCGGCGAACCTATCGCTAAGAGATAGATCATCATCAGCTCGCAGTAGTGTTCCCAGCGAGCGTCAAGAAAACCAGATTCCGGATGCCACCCCATCGAGAAAGTCTTTCCGCCATTCAGCATCCACGGCCAGTCCACGCGTTCGTAGATTTTCGTGGCAAGGTCTTTGATTTCCTGGTCTGCAAAATATTGGCGTGCGGTCAGCACGCCGCAATACAAAATAGATGAGTCAATGGAGGAGAGCTCGCATTTCTCCCAGCGCTGCCCCCTATCCATGTGGATGAAGTGATAGAAAAAACCATGCTCGTTGGGCAAATCGTTGGCGACGAACTTCAGCGTCTTGCGTGCTCTCTCGAGAATCTCAGGATGTTTCCCGTATTCGCGTTGGTCGCCGATGCACAGGCTGGTCAGGCCAAATCCCGTGGCTGCAATGCTTGACATTTCTTTCGAATCGTTACCATTAGCCAACGCACGGTCTTTTACCTGGCCCGTCTTTTCGCTCGCTTCGCTCCAGAAGAAATTGAACACGGCGCGCTGAATCTCATCGAGAAGCTGTTCGTCGGTTCCCTCATAGGGCGCACCTGCTGGTTCAACGAAAGAATTCGCAGCCCGCTGTCCACAAGCAGACAATGTCACCAGCGGCGAGACAAGGAGACTCATCCCGCAGATTTTCATCAATTCTCTTCGACTTAGGAGGTTTTTACTCGTCATGATCGTCCGATTTTATGGCGTAATCTCAAGCGTTTTTCCCTCGCCGTGCGCGGAATCCGGGCTTATCCACACCGTGAGTCGCGCGGGCTCAACCATAAATTTGTTTTGGTCATTCCAGAACGCGAATGCTTCGGGCCCCAATTCGAACGTCACTACTTGCTTCTCGCCAGGCGCAAGAGAAATCCGCTGAAAACCACTCAGCGCGCGAACCGGCAACGCAACACTCGTTCCCTGCAAGCGCATGTAGCACTGCACGGTTTCCTCGCCCGCGCGGGTTCCAGCGTTGGTGATTTCGGCGCTCACGCTCAGCGCCCGCTTCGTCTGCGGACCGCTCGCGCGAAGCTGGACATTCAGCGCTTTCGCGCTCAATTCCGGCGCGACGGTGGCGAACGGGCGCCTCGTCCGGGTTGATCCGTAAAGAAATTGCGTATACGACAATCCGTACCCGAAAGGAAACTGCGGAGTGTTTTGCTCGTCGATATAACGCGAGACGTATTTCTCATCACCGTTCTTTGGTGGACGGGTCAGATCGATGTTACCGGCCGGGCGGCCTGTATTCAGTGCGTTGTAGTACAACGGTTCCTGGCCGACGCTGCGTGGCCAGCTCACCGGCAGTTTTCCACTCGGATTCACTTCGCCGAGCAACGTTCGAACCAGCGCAGGCCCGGCCTGAATCCCAGGAAACCAAGCGGCCACAACCGCTGGTACGTGTTCGAACGCCCAAGGAAGCGTTAGCGGCCGGCCACTGAAAAGCAGCAACACGACGGGCTTCCCTGTTGCCACGATTTTTTCAAGCAGTTGCTGTTGGCGTCCTGGGAGTCCGAGATGCGCGCGCGACGCGGCTTCGCCGGTCATCTCCGGAGCATTTTCTCCTAAGACGAGGATCACGACGTCGGATTCTTCCGCTGTCTTCACGGCTTCGGATAATTGCTCGTCCGACCCGCCGACGATCTCGGCTCCCTTCGCAAAATGAACTCGATCCGCGCCAAGGCGCTGCGTGAGAGCGGTCCGAAGCGTGATGACGTCTTCGGGCCGGCCCAGGCCACCCCAGGAACCCAGCATATTTTGCTGGTCATCAGCGAGCGGTCCAATCAGCGCGACGCTTTTTGTTTGTGCCGATAATGGCAAGACTGGTGCGACGCCCGAGAAACTCGCATTCTTGAGTAAAACGAAAGACCGTTCCGCAGCATTGCGCGCCAGCACAACGCTGTCCGAGCGAAGCATGGCGCCGGCTTCTTTCGCTTCGTCGGCATAGGGGCGTTCGAACAAACCCAGTGCAAATTTCACACGCAATACACGACGGACGGATTCGTCCACTGCTGCTTCGGGAACCTGGCCGGAGCGCACTAATTGCACCAAGTTCTCGTGATAGAGGCTGCTCACCATGTCCATGTCCACACCGGCGAGAAACGCTTTGCGCGCGGCAGTCGCACCATCGTTGGCGATGCCGTGCGCGATGAGTTCTCCGACCGAGGTGTAGTCGCTGTCCACAATTCCCTGGAATCCCCACTCGCCTTTGAGAATCTGTTTCAGTGTGAATGCATTCGCGGTTGCCGGTACGCCATTCAGAGAATTGAACGAACTCATCAGCGTGGCAGCGCCGGCATCGATCGCGGCATGAAAAGGCGGCAAGTAAAATTGCCGTAGAGTATGTTCGGAGATTTCCACGGAATTGTAGTCGCGGCCGGCTTCCGCAGCGCCGTAGCCGACGAAATGCTTTGGGCAGGCGGCGATGCTGTCGGGAGCATCCAGGCGCGCGCCCTGGTAGCCTTGGACATACGCGCGAGCGATCGCCGCCCCCAGAAAGGGATCTTCGCCGCCACCTTCGGTCATTCGTCCCCATCGCGCATCTCTGGCAATATCCACCATGGGAGAGAAAGCCCATCGGATACCGCTGGCGGAAGTTTCACGAGCGGCAACGCGGGCCGTCTGTTCGATTAGATCTGGATCCCAACTGGAAGCCAGCCCCAGCGGAACAGGAAACTCTGTTCGGAACCCGTGAATGACGTCCAAGCCAAAGAGAAGAGGTATGTGCAGCCGGGACTGTTCGACAGCGATGCGCTCGTAGGCATTGACCTGGCGGGCCGTGGTGATGTTAAAAAGCGCCCCCACTTCGCCTTTGCGGATCATGTCGTCATAATCCGTGCGGCCGGTTCCCGGGCCCGTCGGCTGTCCGGCCGAATACTGGACAAGTTGGCCAACTTTCTCCTCAAGGGTCATTTTTTGCAGGAGCGCTTCAATTTTTTTCTCGGAGGCTGGATCCCTCAAACTCGAACGAACAGCGACGTTTTTAGGCAATACGGTGGGAGATTTGGTTTGCGCCACGAGGGACTGACAGCTGATCAAAATACAGGCTACAAACGCGGAACGAAGCTCCAAGGCAATCACGATTTAGACGCTCCCACGTGTCTGGCGAAGACTTAAAACAAAGCGCCCTTAAGGTCATGAACCCGAATCTTGAGATGTCCGACCTCGACTTCGGCGGTAGCATGCTAAACCGATTTAGCCCGCATATCAAGGGAGTGAATACGCGCAAGCGTGTCTCGGTCGGGAGCCATTATGGGGCTTGTCGCGGTACTGTCCTTATGCGAAACTATCTTGCAATTCACCCCTATGGCGCGTTCAAAACCCACCTTGGCCTCTAAGGCGCACAAGAACGCCAGAGAAAGTATCAGTCTGAAGACTCTCGCGGAACATTTGGGACTCTCGAAGACGGCCGTCTCTCTGGTGATCAACCGAGTTCCAGCTGCTAAATCGATTCCGCACCGAACCCAGGAATTGATTCGCGCGGCGGCTCGAGAGCTGAATTACAGACCGAATCACCTTGCTAGGTCCCTGAGGCAACAACGGAGCTATACGATCGGCGTGCTTGTTCCCGAGATCAGCGAGGGGTACGCGGCGCTGGTCATGTCCGGGATTGAAGACCATTTGCTCCAAGAAGGCTATTTCTATTTTGTAGTGAGCCATCGTCATCGCAATGAATTGATCGAAGAATATCCTCTCCTCTTGCAGCAGCGAGCGGTGGAAGGTCTCATAGCCGTGGATACTGCTCTTTCCGAGGGAGTGCAGGTCCCGCTCGTGGCCGTCTCTGGCCACCGGGAATTACCGGGCGTAACGAATATCGTTCTCAACCATGCACGAGGCGCGACGCTTGCGCTGGAACATCTTGCGAAACTCGGGCACCGCCAAATGGCCTTCATCAAGGGACAAGAATTCAGCTCCGATACGACTGTGCGCTGGGATTCCGTGCGCGGGGCTGCCGCAGACCTTAGTATCGAGATCAAAGACCGGCTGGTCGGGCAACTGGAAGGCGAATCGTCTTCACCAGAACTCGGATACCAGGTTGCCCGCAAACTTCTCGCCTCGGGCGAGCCGTTCACGGCTCTTTTTGCGTTCAATGACATCTCGGCGATCGGCGCCATTCAGGCCTTGCGTGAAGCAGGCCGGCGCATACCCGATGACGTTTCCGTCGTGGGTTTCGACGACATCCAAAGCGCTGCGTTTCAGAACCCCGGCCTGACGACGGTCAAACAGCCACTCCGCGAGATGGGGGTCCTGGCTGCGGAGACTGTTTTGGAGCGCATCAACGCGCCGGTGAAACAACCCTATCCCAAAGAAATCATCGTCGAACCGGACTTCGTAGTGCGAGGGAGCACCGGGCTCGCGCCGCGGAGTGGTCAGGAAAAGTGACGCCTTTGCACGAATTGGGCCACACCGATTTAGTTTTGTCTACGTGGGCAGCTATCTAACGCGTACTGGACAAACCATCCGCATGAGCAGTTTCTTTAGCAATACTCAATGCCGCGAACATGGATCTCGCATTACAATCGAACCCGTTTGTCCGCGTAGCCTTTGCTGAATTGAAGGAAAATTTTGCCAGTGAACTTGTCCTGGAGCTTTTGCTCAAAATTCTTTGTAACAAGAAATCTGAGGAGCACTTCATGGGTCATCCTCTTCTGGATCTCACAAACAAGACCGCGGTGGTGATCGGCGGTACCAGCGGGATTGGGCTGGCGCTCACTCGAGGACTGGCCCAGGCCGGAGCAGACGTTGTGCCCACGGGCCGCCGAGCGGAACAGGTTCGAAACGCCGCCGCGCAAGTCGTGGCGCTCGGCAAACGATCCCTTTCGCAAACTTGTGATGTCACGGACAACGCCAGTATCGAGCGGCTCTTGCAAGCCACGTGCACTGAATTCGGCAGCGTGCAGATCCTCGTAAATTGCGCTGGTCGCACGAAAAAAATGCCCACGCTCGATTTTCCGGAAGCCGAGTGGGATGCCATCCTAGAAACAAACTTGAAGGGCACTTTGCGCGCTTGCCGGGTGTTCGGCAGGCACATGATCGAGAAACGCTATGGCCGCATCATCAATGTCGGCTCAATCTCCTCACTGGTCGGGCTGTATCAAGTTGCTGCGTACGGTGCGAGCAAAGCGGGCGTTGCTTCGCTCACGAAAACGCTGGCCATCGAGTGGGCCACTTCAGGTGTTTGTGTCAACGCACTCGCCCCGGGTGTATTTCGCACGGATTTGAACGCCGCCCTGCTCGATGGGACCGAGCGTGGGCGGGAATTCTTGCTTCGCACCCCCATGAAGCGCTTCGGCCAGCTCGACGAACTGGCGGGCGCTACGGTGTTCCTCGCTTCCGAGGCCGCCAGCTTCGTAACCGGTCACCTGCTGGTGGTTGACGGGGGCATGCTGGCCAGTGGCGTCAATCAATAGCCCAGCCTGCCCCAATCGCAAATTGGACTTCTCAAGTGATTTTGGCTGGCTCCAGCCTGGGAGCTAGAGCATGTATTACCCCAAGCGCCACTAAATAAGCGGCGCCGGCAATCAAGAACGGAATCATGTAGCTGCCGGTCCATTGGAGTACATGGCCGACCACCCACGCGATAAGCAATCCGCCGATGGCGCCGGCCATCCCTCCAATTCCCGTCACCGAGCCGACCGCCCGTGCGGGAAACATGTCGGACGTCACGGTGTAAAGATTGGCGGAAAATCCCTGATGACATGCGGCCGCAAGTCCAATCAGCAATACGGCCGACCACGTACTTTCCACTCGATAGGCATATATCACCGGCGTGACGCCGATTGCACAAATAAGCATGGCAATCTTGCGGGCGGCGTTGATGTTTCGGCCTCGCTTAATTAGAAATGAAGATATCCACCCGCCGGCAACGCTACCGACGTCTGCGATGACATAGATCGCGATTAGCGGTGGGCCTACGCGCGTAAGTGAAAGGCCATGTTTAGTCTGGAAGAAACCAGGCATCCAGAAAAGATAGAACCACCAGATCGGATCGATAAGAAATTTTCCAGCGGCAAATGCCCATGTCTGGCGAAGTGGAACCAGGCTGACCCACTTGGTCTTTGCAAATTTATCTTGTGGATCGCTTCGGATGTAATCCAATTCCGCCTTCGAAACTCTTGGATGCTCTCCCGGCTTGCGATAAATCATCAGCCAGAACGCCAGCCAGGCAAAACCGAGAGCTCCGATCCCAACGAACGCACCTCGCCAGCCCCACCGTAAACTAATCCACGCCACCACAACCGGCGCAAGCATAGCTCCGACGTTGGTCCCGGAGTTAAAAATCCCGGTCGCCAGCGCGCGTTCTTTCTTCGGGAACCATTCGGCCACTGCCTTGATGCTGGCGGGAAAGACAGCTGCCTCGCCAAAACCGAGGGCGAATCGGGAGACGGCAAAGCCCGTGAGGGAACTTGCCAATGCTGTCCCCATCGAAGCCAGGCTCCAGAAAATCATCGCAAGCGCGTAACCGAGCCGAGTGCCCAGGCGATCGACCACCCACCCAACGACCAGCATGCCCAGCGCATAGGCAGCCTGGAAAACAATCACCAGATAGCCGTAGTCGATTTCATTCCAACCCAAATCGTGTTGCAGTGTTACGCGAAGCACTCCCAGGACGTTGCGATCCATGTAGTTCTTCGTCGTGCCGAGGAGTAGCAAGGTGCAAATTACCCAGCGAAAATATCCATGACGAAAAAGCATCTTTGACGATGCTGGTTCACCAACCACGGCTGCGGCTTGGCTCTGCGATACGGAAATCCCGGATTCGGAAGTGGGGCGCGCTGGGTCCATTGAGCAATCCTACCAACTGTGCATCGTCCCATCGAGTTTGCGGTTAATTGGCAAGTACGCGCGCCGATAGGGATACTTGGACGCGAGAGCTTCATCAAGATCGACGCCAAGGCCTGGCGCATCGCCCGGATGCATCATACCGTCGGAAAAACTGTAGGAATGGGAAAAGACGCGGTCCGTCTCTTCTGTGTGGTGCATATATTCTTGAATCCCAAAATTATGCACGCTCAAATCAAAATGCAACGCGGCAGCCATGCACACGGGACTCATATCCGTGGCGCCGTGGCACCCGGTCCGGACGTGATAGAGCTCCGCCAGGCTGGCGATCTTCCGCAGGTGCGAAATTCCGCCGGCATGCACAACCGCGGTCCGGATGTAATCGATGAGCTGCTCCTGGATGAGTTGCTGGCAATCGTAGATCGAATTGAAGACCTCGCCGATCGCGATAGGTGTAGTGGTGTGTCGGCGGATGAGGCGCAAACTCTCCTGCAACTCCGCAGGAACAGGATCTTCAAGCCAGAACAGGTGAAAAGGCTCGAGGCTCTTTCCCAGGCGTGCCGCCTCGATCGGCGTTAGCCGGTGATGCACATCGTGCAGCAAGGGAAGATCTTCGCCAAATTCTTTACGCAGCCGTTCAAATAAACGCGGGACAAAATTGAGGTATAAATCTGAACTCCAAGCGTTTTCGACCGGCGCATCTTTTTCCGCAGGCTCATAGTACATTTTGCCGCGCCCGACGCCATAGGTACTCTGCAACCCAGGTATGCCGCTCTGCGCGCGAATCGCTTTATATCCAAGCTTGCGGTACTCCGCGACCGCTTGAACTGTGTCCTCGATGTCCTGCCCGCTGGCATGGCCGTAAACCAGAACGCCGTCACGGGAAGCCCCTCCCAACAATTGGTACACCGGCACATTCAACGCCTTGCCCTTGATGTCCCAGAGTGCTGTATCGACTGCGGCGATCGAGCACATGGTGACGGGGCCGCGGCGCCAGTACGCGCCCTTATAAAGGTACTGCCAGATGTCCTCGATCCGCCGCGCGTCGCGCCCAATCAAGATTGGAATGACGTGGTCGGAGAGATAGCTCACCACGGCAACTTCGCGGCCGTTTAGTGTGGCATCGCCAAGACCGTGAATCCCGTCTTCTGTCGTAATCTTCAGCGTTACGAAGTTGCGTCCCGGACTGCAAACAATCACTTTGGCGTCAGTGATCTTCATCGTTGATAGGAATCCTTTATCTCGCGGCCAGCCCAGCAGCGAACGAAAACGATTCACGTCCCGCGGCTGGCCTGACCCATAAAATGAGCCTGCCTACTCTACTACAGCCTCAGCCCTCATCGGGAAACCCATCTCTTCGCCCACAACGTCCTTCGTTTTTTGGTAGAGTGGCCTCCATGCATTTGCGGTGCAGAGGCCCATTTGTCTGGAAGCGGTGAATCTGGGAAATGGCCTTTGACTGCATTACAACGATTCAAGTCACAAAAAACGCAGTTGGCATTTCTCGTCAAATGCCTCCGCGTTTTCACGGCCGTATCTCTTGGGAGAGGGTGAATGGACATCCACCAACTTGAACTTTTTCTCGCCGTCCTGGACTCTCCCAGCATGACCCGCGCCGCGGAAAAAATTCACCTGTCTCCCGGTGCCGTCAGTCTTCAGCTTCATAACCTCGCCGAAGAGCTCCACACCGAACTCTTCGTGCGTCGCGGAAAACGCCTGGTCCCCACGCCCGCCGCGTTGCGCCTCGCCGAGCATGCCAAAGAAGTGGTCAAGCGCATGGGTCACATCCGTCAGGAATTTGAAAACGATTTGTCCAAGGACGTTCGCCCTTTCCATTTCGCAACCGGTGTAACCACTCTTATCTATCAATTGGGCGGGCCGCTTCGTCAACTGCGCAAGCGTTACCCGAATGCGGAGATTAGCGTAACTGTCGGCGTGACCGAAGAGATGGTTGCCGGACTCCACGACCGCCGCTTCGATTTGGCGCTTATCTCTCTTCCCGTTGCTGAAGAAAACCTCAACATCATCCCCCTTTTTGAGGAAGAGCTTCTCATCGTCCGGCCTTCGTCAAACAAAGTAGGCAGCGGCCACGTCGGTACCTTACATGCTTCCGATCTTAATAATGCTCCCTTCCTGCTCTACCCCAAACGCAGCAACATGCGTCTGATCATCGACCGTTTTTTCAGGGACATTGGCGTTAGCCCGCATGTTGTGATGGAGGCCGATGACACGGAAGCGATCAAACGCCTGGTGGAATCAGGGTTCGGTCAGTCCGTCCTCCCAGAGCACGCCCTGAGGGGGAGATCGCACTTTTTCCAAAAGTTCCGTGTCGGCGGACATCGCTTGACACGAAGTCTGGCGCTCGCCATGGCTCGGACCGATTGTCCGCGCAAGCTGACGGAATCCATCGCCAGCTTTCTCAGGACTGTACTGGTTGGGGAGTGATGTCGCAGGAACTTTGGTAAAACCGGCACGCTTATCGCGCGCCCACGCTTGTCCAATTCTCGAAATTTGACCGGAATAGACGGTTCACGTCTCGCTGAATGTCTCGCCGGCTGATTCCGGCGCCATCGTCGTGAATCAGCTTGTAGGCGTTCGCTAGAATTGGCGCAAGCGTGCGCCGTGTGTTCCGCCACTTGTAAATGACCTGTTCGAGCACGCGCGCGTCGGAATGTTGCGGAATGAAACTGGTCCCCAGCAGTTCAATCCTCTCCCGCGTGATTTCCTCCACAATCGAAGGATTATTCATGAACCACCAGCATCCAAACGGCATCATATTATTGAATTTCCGCGCATACACACACAGTTCGTGCTGATTCTCGCGGCTGAGCACGCTCACTAAAAACCGGTTCTCCGGAAAGCTGCGGCACAGATTTTCCAGAGCGCGAAGGTCAGCCCTGCCGACGGCGTCGCCGGCGAGCCGCAACGCTGGATTAACCTGTCGACGCACCCCGACCATCAATGACATCGGCAGCCCGAGTTCGCGGCAGGATGGCAGCACCGCTTCGCCCAGGATCTTGCTGGTAATGCTGTCGTCCGGATAGAAAAACGCGTCTGTCAGCGAAACCGCCATATACAGCGGCCGCATGCGCTTGTGCCAATCGGCGAGAAACCGGCGAACCTCAGCGATCGACTTTCCGGACGCCTTCTCGTCAACGGAGTACCCCTGGCTCGCCAATTGCTGCCAATGCTTTGGCCATCCCCAAAGAATCCGGTCCAACCGCAGCACGGCGTGAAACTGAGCGTGATCTTGATCGCCGTTCGACCACACTCCCTGCTCTTCAGGGTCAAGCGGATCGTTGGTCATCACCACGTCGCTCACACCGGCAATCTCGAAGACTTTGCGAATGTGCTGTTCGATCGATTGGGCGTCAAAAAAGTCTCGCGCTTCTTCCAGTGCCGAAGCACCGGTGGGCAAGTCAAACGCCTGCAGCACCGCGATGATGCCGCGCGTCGATTCTGAAATCGGGCTATTTTCGACGAACAGCGCTCGCCAGATGGCGTCCGCCCGCTCCCGCTTCGAGAGCTTCCAATATTGCTCTGGCGAGGTGTTCGATGATCGGAAAAACTCCGCTTCCAGGTAGTGGTACGTCAGGAGCTCATCGATTCCCCAAAGCCCCAGCTTGCCAAACGCCGGAGAAAACAGGTGGGTGTGAATATCAATGAACGGCGTCGAGGCCAGAATCTCTTCCACGGCGCTATGGATCTGGTCCACCGATAGCAAGTCGGCAGGCAGGACTTTGCTCTTTAAATCCGATTGATTGAGTGAAGTAGCTCCCATACGTGGGTCTGCGCGGATTCTTCGGGTCCTTGCGCGTCCTTTCATGGAGTCAACCAAAGGCGCCCGAATCCGCGCTAGCATCCGACCGGTTGACGCTCTTATCTGCTGAGCAGGTGGAGAAATATGAATAAACGCAAGAGCGCTATAAAAGATAGAAGCCGCCCCCTCGAGGTGTCAAACCGAAAAAACTGATGTTAAAATTCAGTGGGGCTTAACGAAGAATTCGCGCGGCCCACAACGTTTGATTCACAGTGGGATGTTTTCCCGAGGTCTTGAGGCCCGCTTGTTCCCTCGGCTCAAATCAACCGTAATAAACGATTCCTTTAATAACTTTCAACGCTGGAAACTCCTGTCTTGGCTTATGATTGGCTCGTTTAAACGGTTACGAATCGCAACGCTTCGCGGCGCCCTGGGCCGAATCTGAACTGGAATCCCAGTGTAAAGGGCGTCGCAACTCATCGGCATTCGTGGAGGTTATATGTCATCACCAACAGCTTCCCGGCGGGACTTCCTGAAAACCACCGGCGCAGGTGTCGCCGGCACCGCCCTGAGCGTCTCTGCCTCAAGCTACGCCCGGGTCATTGGCGCAGGCGACCGCGTGCGAGTGGCAATTTGCGGCGTGCGAGGGCGCGGCAAAGATCACATCCATGGCTTCTCCCGTGTCTCGGGAGCGGAGATTGCTGCTCTGTGCGATGTGGATGAAAGCGTCTTGAACCAGCGCCTCGGCGACGTGGAGAAGCTCGGAGTGGCAAAGCCAAAACCCTACGTCGATGTTCGTAAGCTGCTCGAAGACAAAGATATTGACGCCATCTCGATCGCCGCGCCCAATCATTGGCACTCGCTAATGGCCATCTGGGCGTGCCAGGCCGGAAAAGACGTCTACGTCGAAAAGCCGTGCTCGCATAACTGGTTTGAAGGACGTCAACTGGTTCGCGCCGTCAAGAAGTACAACCGGATTTGCCAGCACGGCAGCCAGTCGCGCTCGAACCCAGGGATGATGGAAGCCATCAAGCATCTGCATGACGGGACCATCGGCGACGTGTACATGGCCCGCGCGCTTTGCTACAAGTGGCGGCCATCGATCGGGCGCGCTACTGAGGAGGCAGTTCCCTCCGGCGTTCATTATGACCTCTGGACCGGTCCCGCTCCTCTGAAGCCCTTCACCCGCAATCGCTTTCACTACAATTGGCATTGGATCTGGGACACGGGGAACGGTGAAGTCGGCAATCAGGCCATCCACGAAATCGATATTGCCCGCTGGGGCTTGGGCGTTGGGTTCCCCGCATCCGTCTCTGCCATGGGTGGACACTTCATGTTCGACGACGACCAGGAAACGCCCAATACCCTGAACGCCAGCTTCTGTTTCGAAGGGCCAGAAGGCAAGCGCAGGATGATGGAGCTCGAAGTTCGGCACTGGATCACCAACCACGAGGCGGAGATAGGCGCAGGCGCTTACGGCGCCAGTGGCGTGCCCGCCGCGGGACTTACCGCCGATGCGAGCAAGAAAACTGCAAGCCAGCAGCAGTCTTTAGGTCCAAAGGATGCAAAGACCAACACCGTCGGCAACATCTTCTACGGATCAAAAGGCTATCTCGCCATCGATGGATACGATGCCTACAAGACTTGGCTGAACGATAGTGCCGAACCCGGACCGCATGGCAAGGGTTCTGGCGACCATTACGCGAACTTCGTCGAATGCATTCGCAGCCGTCGCGCCCAGGATATTCATTCGCCGATTGAGGAAGCCCATATCTCGACGACTCTGGTACACCTTGCCAATGCCTCGTACCGTCTAGGCCGTACCGTGCGATTCGATCCTGCGAAGGAGCAGGTCATTGGCGATGAGGAAGCCAGTCGTCTCCTGCACGGCAGTTACCGCGCGCCTTACGTCGTGCCGGAAGAAGTTTGACCCTCATGGGAGGCGGAGGCCACAGTTAACCATGCGCGTTCCAATTGCTGTCGGTGTATCTCTGGTACTCGCCGCGGTCGCGGCGATTCTCGTGTCGCTCACAGCCGCCGGCCCTCATCCTCCTGATCGCATCTCCGTCACCGTCAACGAGCAAGCTCGCCGTGTTGACATCTCCATCGACGGCCAGTCCTTCACATCCTACATTTGGCCCACCACGCTCAAGAAACCTGTCCTCTATCCGCTCCGCACCGCCAAAGGCACCATCGTCACTCGCGGCTTCCCTCTCGAACAGCGCCCGGGCGAGCGCATCGATCATCCCCATCATGCCGGCCTCTGGTTCAACTATGAAAACGTCAATGGCATCGATTTCTGGAATAATTCCGACGCCATCAAGCCGGAAAACGCGCCTAAGATGGGCACCATCTTCCATCGCTCCGTCGTCTCCGCAAAAAGCGGTTCAGATCAGGGCGAACTCGATGTCGAATCCGATTGGGCTACCTTCGATAAAAAAGTTTTGCTCAAGGAACACACCCACTTCGTCTTCCGTGGCGGCCCCGGCTTTCGCAGCGTCGACCGCATCACCACTCTTCGCGCTCTCGATGAAAAAGTTGACTTCAAGGACGAGAAAGACGGCCTCTTGGGTCTTCGCGTCGTCCGCGCTCTCGAAATCCCGTCTGACAAACCCGAGGTCTACACCGACGCCAGCGGCCGTGCCACCACCGTCGCCAAACTGGACAACACGGGCGTCAACGGCACCTATCTCACCAGTGAAGGCAAGAAGGGCGACGCTGCCTGGGGCACTCGCGGACGCTGGTGCAATCTCAGCGGTCTCGTCGGCGGCGAGCCTGTCACCATCACCATCGTCGACCATCCTGCCAATCCCGGCTTCCCCACCTACTGGCACGCCCGCGGCTACGGCCTTTTTGCCGCCAACCCGCTTGGCCAAAAAGTTTTCAGCAATAGCAAAGAAGAACTAAATTTCTCTCTCGCCCCCAACACCAGCGCCACCTTCCGCTACCGCATACTAATCTCATCCGCGATCGCCACTCCGGAAGTAACCGAAGCCGCCTACAAAGACTTCGTCGCCGCCTATCACTGACTGGGGACCAAGGTCACTGAGCAACAACTTTCCAGGGATTGAAGACTCCCGCGCTCCTGACGGAAAGGATCTCAACGTCTACCCTTTGCGACACGTTCATTTGGAAAAAACCGAAATTCCAACTATCCTTCTTCTCTTACTGATCAATGATAACTTCCCATGACGTTCCACATCGGCCTCATCGGCGGCGGCAACATCACGGAGACCCACGCTCGCGCCGCCCGTGCCATCCCCGGCGTCGAAATCTCCGCCATCCACGGAACCAACGCCGAAAAAATCGCCCGCCTCTGCCGCGAGCACGGCGGCACGCCTTATCAAGACTTCGATGCGTTCTTAAAACATCGCCCCATGGATTTCGTTATCATCGGCTCCCCTTCCGGCCTCCACGCTGCACAAGGCATGGCCGCCGCCCGCCATGGCCTGCACGTCCTCACGGAAAAGCCTATCGAAATCAGCACCGCGCGCGCCGACGTCCTCATCGACGCCGCAAAAAAATCCAATGTCCAGCTCGGCGTGATTTTTCAGGACCGCATGAAGCCCCACATTCGCCAGCTCAAGAGCTGGCTCGATCAAGGCCTTCTCGGCAGGCCCCTCATCGTCGACGCCCGCGTGAAGTGGTATCGCCCGCCGGAGTACTACTCCAATTCCCGCTGGCGCGGCACACTCGCGCTCGACGGCGGCGGCGCTTTGATCAATCAAGGCGTCCACACCGTCGACTTGCTCCTCTGGTTGCTCGGTGATGTCGTTCGCGTGGAAGCTCGCACCGGCACGCTTCTTCATAAGATTGAAGCCGAAGACACCGCCGCCGCCATTCTCGAATTCGCCAGCGGCGCTCTCGGCGTTCTTCACGTCACAACTGCCGCCCATCCCGGCTATCCTCGCCGCGTAGAAATCTCCGGCACTGAAGGCAACGTCGTTCTCGAACACGACCGCCTCATCGCCGCCAATCTCCGCGATACCTCAGCCGCTGCTGGCCCCGCCGCTCTCGACGAAAACGAAAGCGCTTCCTCCGCCGCCGTCACCGATTCTCGCGGTCACCAAGCCGTCCTCGAAGATTTCCTCCAAGCAATCCAGCAGAATCGCGCCCCCGCCTGCGACGGCCTCGAAGGCCGCCGCAGCATCGCTCTCGTCGAGGCCATCTACCGCGCCGCAAAAACTCCCGACCGCGTCGCCACCGTTTAGGCAAAAGATATGTCGATCGCTACCTACCTTCACGAGTTCACTGGGCCATCATTTCGCGCCTGAGTCAGCGGATTCACTTGTGCGATTTGCAAGGTTCTAAGAGATGAGTAACAAATGAGATGAGAGTGCTATGCTTCCGTGTTTCGCGGAGGGAAAACCACAATGAGCCTACGCGACGACCTGCTGTCAGGCCTCAGTAGGGCCGGACTTAGCCCCATCGCCGCTGAACTAGCTTGTCTCGCCAAAGAGTGCGTTCGGATGCGCAGTACACCATGTGCAAACGAGAGTATCTCTACTTGGTGACTAACGGCGTGTACGCTGGCAATGCCAGTGGGTACAAGGACCCGCGCCGCGGAGAGCTAGAGCCTGGTGCTCACGATTGGACCCTGCTCCTGCAAATCGACTCGGACGATAATGCAAAAATGATGTGGGGCGACGCTGGCATGCTGTATGTCTGGATTCGCCGCCAAGGCGTCGCTTCCCGAGAGTTCGACAAGGCCTGGACCATTCTGCAGTGTTTCTGATGGAAATATCGCTTGCGGTCTTGTGACCTCGACTCCTGGTAAGCCCTGACTGCGTCTTCGACGCGTCGCTAGTGCCAGGAACTTGCCTTGAACGACTCCTTGATTTCAAAGGACTTATCAACAAGTTCCTGGAGAGTCGCATTACCAGACATCTCTTCCTTAAAAGTCTGCACTCCATCCGCGGATCGATCCAGGTCTTATTAGAACCGGAGGGCGACTCTCGGCCCCGTCGCTCATCTGAAGGGAATACCCATTTGCAAGATAGGAAGGGATGTCGCGGTCATCGCTGATCGGAATGAATGGCCCCGCCTTTCCCAAATGGACGTGGTATCGCTCGTCTTTGAATCGATGCGGAAACAAGCGCGTTCCGAGATTCTTCCCGCGAGACACCGTAGCAAACAGCATGGAGCTCCTCCCCCACATCTAAAATCTTTCTTATTCTACGAATGGGGAGGCTGTACTTGTAAGCCGCAACTCTGTGGAAAAATGTGCATTGTTTTGCGCGGCGGACGTCAGTCCCGATGCAGTTTCGGGCAGGCCCCGCGCCGGCAACTCTCCTGAGAGAGTGGCTGGCGCTTACGTTGTCTGTCCTTACTGCTTGGTATAGACCGAGTAGTTGCTGTACGCCTTGCCGTCCGGTGTCATTCCCTTTGACAGAAGCGTCGTGGTCGTTCCGTCCTTGGAAACTTCCGCTCCAGATTTCCCGACCTCTTTCCCGCCCTTTTTCAATGTTGCTTCGACTTTGTTGGTGGCGAGACGCGTGATCGCGATGGTATCTGCCCCGCCGGGCGCTCCCGCGCCCGTAATCGGGTAATCTTTGCCGTCATAATTAACCGTAAAGCTGTAAGCGAATGCCGTTCCATCAGCTCTGACTCCCTCAAAGCTATACTTTGCCCCTGCACCTTCCGCCACAACCGTCCTCGTCTGACTCTTCAGTGCTGGTCCAGGTTCGGATTTTGACTTTGCAGCGTCGAGTTTCCAGGTCCCCACAAAGGGATTATCTTGGGCTAACACTGGGCCGGCGGCAACAGCAGTGACAATCAGAAAAGAGAGCACGAACGCGAAACGTTTCATATGGAATTCTCCTTAGTCTCACTTCGGCCCCGATTTCTGTTTGCCTCAGCGGTGGCGCATTATGTTGTTCTCAACCTTTCGAAAGCAAGCTGTTTATGGTTGACTCCGCCCAAGACACCGTCGTTTCCGCCAATTCCCGCAACACCTCCGCATCGCTCCTTGCCGACTTCTTCAGCACATGAAAAGAATGATCCGCCGTTTCAATGACGTGCAACGTCGCCTTCGGCCCTAGCTTCGCGCACACCGGACGCAGCAACTGGAGATCGGCAAGCTCGTCCCGCGTCCCTTCTAGGAACAGCATCGGCGCTGTGACCTTCGCAAGATGGTCCGCCCGTTTGGTTCCCGGCTGTTTGGGAGGATGCAGTGGAAAGCCAAAGAACACCAATCCTCGCACACCATCCAGAGGACGTGCCGCCGCGGCCTGCGAAGTCATTCGCCCTCCCATAGACTTTCCTCCCGCCAACAACGGCAAACTAGGAGCCGCCTCCGCAGCCGCTTGGACTGCCGCCTTCACTGCCGCTGTTAACACCGTGGGCTTATCTGGAACTCGCCGCCGTTCCTCCATGTACGGAAACTGGTACCGCAATGTCGCGACGCCCGCGCCAGCCAATTCCTCCGCCAGCTTCTCCATAAACAGGTGTCTCATCCCCGCCCCAGCCCCGTGCGCTAGCACCAGCAGCCACCGCGCCTTCGCCGGTCGCAACAGCAGCGCCGACACCTCGCTTCCGCCCTCCACTCCAAATCGCAACTCTTCAACTGTCCCCATTTCTCCGCGATTCTAGCAGAACCTACCGTCGCGCTCTTCCCCTTCTACATGTTCCTTGCGCGCCACTCCGAATTTTCACAAACATTTTGACCGTATCCGTTTCACTTTTCGCTAGCTGGTCAGTTTCCGGTTTGCGCGTCATCCGTCAAGAATCGACTGCAAGCGCGGAGATCACTTCCTACGAGCCGACTTTTCGTTTCTGATCTGAACTCGATGAGTGACTCGGCGATTGTGCGCTCATTGAGAACCGGAGAGTTTCAGGTTGGGTTAAGCGAAGCTCGTTTCCGAACTCGTCGTGTCTCTGCCTGCAGCGCAATCGAAGGAGTTAATTCCGCGCAAGGCCGCAATTGGAAATCGCGTTGCGTTTCTCTTGACAAACCATAACCGTACGGTTATGGTTTTCTCTGTGACGCCGGCCCATGCCCATAACGTGTTCCGCGCTCTCGCCGATCCGACTCGCAGGGCCATTTTCGAAGAGTTGACCCGGCAGGGCGAACAAACCGTCCACGCATTGACTCGCTATGCGGGCGTGTCCCAGCCTGCTGTCTCCAAGCACCTCACGGTGTTGAAGCGGGCAAAGCTGGTGCGGCATCGCCGCCAGGGACGCGAAACTCACTATCGCGCGCAGCCCGATGCGCTGGCGCCGATGGTGGACTGGCTGCGTCACTACGATGCATTCACGCGCGCCGACTAAAACCGTCGCCTGGGCACCCTGCCTTAATATACCTTGACACGTATATGCTCTGTGGAGTATACACAGAGAATGGAATCTGTGTTCGAAATCATTGCGGAGCCGAACCGCCGCGCGATATTGAGCCTCCTGGTCTCGTCACAACAGTCGGTTGGAGAGATCGAGCGTCAGCTTCGTATGACGCAGCCGACCGTGTCAAAGCACCTGCGAGTGCTGCGCGAGGCCGGTTTCGTGGAATCCACGGTGGACGCACAGCACCGTCTCTACCGGCTGAAGCCGGAACCGCTTCAGGAGTTGGATGCCTGGCTGGCTCCGTTCCGTCGGTTCTGGTCCGCTCATGTGGATGCTCTCGAACGGCACCTCGATCGTATGGATGAGTCAACACGAACGAAAGAGAAGACAAGGAGAAGACGACGCGGCCCAAACCGCGGTCGTAACAAAGGAGAAAAGAAATGAAAATAAAAGTGACCAGCATCTACGTGGACGACCAGAGCAAGGCCCTGCGCTTCTATACGGAGGTACTGGGCTTTGCCAAGAAGACCGATTTCAGCCAGGGCGCCTATCGCTGGCTGACGGTGGCCTCGCCCGAGGAGCCGAACGGCACTGAGTTGCAGCTGGCGCTGAACAGCAACCCCGCGGCCAAAGCGTACCAGCAGGCGATGTTTCAACAGGACCAGCCGGCGGCGATGTTCTTCACCGACGACGTCAAGGGCGACTACGAGCGGATCAAGGCGCGCGGCGCCGAGTTCACGATGCCGCCCAAGGACGTGACCGGCTCAACCATTACGATGCTGAACGACACCTGCGGCAACCTGATTCAGCTGACGCAGCTGGCACGCTATTGAGGCTAAGGAGAAGATAGATGCTAGAGCG
>WNGO01000313.1_pt1 | contig 29326 bp, 19 predicted proteins | sample 5400511 | NCBI WGS metagenome assembly WNGO01 (sample SAMN13153380, study PRJNA577476) | soil metagenome | isolation source: 20 cm soil or saprolite under Garry oak tree replicate 2 | place: USA:California | collected 2016-06-15 | reverse complement strand
TTGAGCGCCATGAGCGCCTCCTCCCGCCGAGCGACGGTCGCGCTGATCCTCAGTCTTCTGAGCCGGTCGCTGCTTGGCCAAAGCGCGCCGGACAGCAGCACAACGCCGTCCCGCAGCGACGCCACGACGATCGTGCCGGAGCGTGGCGCTCGCAGTGTGACCGACGTCCTCGTCAGCCGGGTCCCCGATCTGCTGCTGGTCCCGGCCTCCGGTGTGAACGGCATGGGGTCGCGCATTCGCCTGCGGGGCGTGCTGAGCCTGGTGGCCGACCGCGCACCCGTCGTGTTGGTGGACGGCATGCGCATCGACGCGGCGGAAGACGCGTTCTCACCTGGCCCTCCGCCGAACCCGTATGTGTTCAGCTACCCGTATCCGCGGCCTGTCCCTCCCGGCCCGCTGCGGCTGGATGATCTCAACCCAGACGATATCGCGTCGATAGATGTACTCCCGGGCCCGACCTCCGCGGCCATCTACGGCCCCGGAGCCGACGCGGGCGTGCTCTTGATCCGCACGAAGCGGGGTCACCCTGGCCCGCCGCGCTGGGAGGGTTCCGTGCAGGGCGGCGTGAGCTCAGAAGCAGGCCACTGGCCGGCCAATTTCGGCGGCGTCGACAGCGACAATCCCAACCCCGCGTTTCAACACGGCGGCTGCATCCTCTCCGCGGTGGCACAGGGATTGTGCCGGCAGGATTACGTGCAACAGTTCAATCCGTTCGAGCAACGCAGCCCGTTCCGGGCGGCCTTGCGCCGGCAGTACGGGCTGAGCGTGTCGGGCGGATCCACGTGGGGTGACTATCGGTTGGCCGGGACGTTCGCAGGGGATGCGGGCCCGTACTCGTCGGGTGTGACGTCGCCCGACCCCAACTACTACCGTCGCTTGAACGGCAGAATGAGCGGCCACGTGCGCCCGTGGTCCACCGTCGAACTCGCTCTCAACGTGGCCCGCATGTCGAGCGACCTTCGCCTGCCACCGAACCTCCCTGCGCAGCTCGGCAGGCGGCGGCCGAGCGACAGCGCCGCCGTCGATTGGAGCCGGATGTTCCGACTCCAAAACACCCAGGGCGTGGACCGGTGGATGACGCTCGTTCAGGCACGCTGGAGCCCGCTGTCGGGGATCGCGCTCCGCGGGCTTGCCGGGTTCGATGCGCTCGGCCAGAGCGACGCCGCGCTCTCGCCCTACTCCGCCAACGACCCCAGTCCCTACGGGTCGTTGGCGAAAGGGAAGCTAGAGCAACGGCACCGCACGCTGGAGTTGGCGGCTTCCGCGACCCGCTCCCTTTCCGGCGCCGTCGTGTCGACGACCGCCTTCGGCGTGCAACAGCTGCGCGACAGTCTGAGACAGGATTGGACCGTGCAGAGCGATCAGGGAACCGGGTTCGGCAGCGCCTATTTGTCGGCCAGCGAGCTGCGGTGGGGCAATTCACTGGGTTACTACGTCGACGAGTGGCTCGAGGTCGGCCGCAGGCTCACCCTGGGCGGCGCGCTGCGTCACGACCGGTTCAAGGAGCTGGACCGAAGCGCGACCTACCCCAGCTTCCGTGTGGCGTGGGTCGCGCGCACGACGGCCGACTCGGCTCCGCTGAGTCGACTCGCGTTCCGTGCTGCGTGGGGGTCGGCGGGTCCGCGGCCGTTCGAGGGCATGCCGCTCGTGTTCGTGCCGATCGGCACGTCCGTTCCGCACATCGATCCCGAGCGTACGACGTCGACGGAGCTGGGTGCGGACGCGGCGCTGCTGGGAGGCCGGGTGAGCGCCCAGGTGACCTACTACACGATGCGCTCTCACATCTTTCGCGTGACCGCGATGCCTGGCGTCCCCGGAATCGACTATAACCCCGGCACCATTCGCAATCGGGGGATCGAAGCCACGATCATGGGAAAGGTGTTGACCGGTCCCGGCCCGGGTTGGGATGTCACTCTGTCGCTTTGGGGTAATCAGAACCGCGTGACGAGCCTCCAATACCCGTTCTTCCTCCAGGGAGGCGCCGCGGGGGTCCAGGCGACGGTGCCCGGGTATCCCGTAGGCGGGTATTGGGCGTACCCCATTCGCAGCTTCGCCGACGCGAACGGGGACGGCATCATCGCGACATCGGAGGTGGTGCCTGGGCCCGACCGAGTGTGGGCGGGCACGCCGTATCCGACGCAAGGGGCGATGCTCACGTCAGAGTGGACTTTGGGCGGCTCGTTCCGCGCGGCGGTCACTCTCGACTACCGAGCCGGACAGCGGCTGTTCAACCAAGCCGCCTATGACCGCTGCCGCTTCGGGACGTGCCGAGCGGCCGTCGATCCCCGGACGCCCCTCGCCGAGCAAGCGCGCGCCGCCGTGCTCGATCCCACGGTCGGCTACTACGAGAACGCCGACTACCTCAAGCTGCGGGTGATTTCGCTGTCGTTTTCCACGCCGCCCGGGCTGGCGGCGGCGCTGCGCGCCCGCTCGGCCACGATCACGCTGGCCGGTCGCAATGTCGCGACGTGGACCGGGTACTCGGGCGGCGACCCTGAGTCGGGGAGCTACGGCATCACCGTGCCCGGACAGCCGCGGACGATCGCGGACTACGGCACCCTGCCGGTGCCACGCGCGTGGACGCTGCGGCTCGATCTCGCGTATTGACTTGACAGGCCTCCGGGCGCGGCCTACTCTAGCGCCCGTCCCTCAGGCCGTAGCTCTCCCCCTCGCTCGAGGCGCGCATGAATCTGCTCCGACGGAAGAGCGTCACCGACCTGCAGCAGGAAGCCCAGACCGATCACAGCCTCAAGCGGGCGCTCGGCGCGCTCAACCTGACGATGTTGGGCATCGGCGCCATCATCGGCACCGGGATCTTCGTGCTCACGGGGACGGTCGCGGCGCAGAACGCGGGGCCGGCGGTGGTGCTGTCGTTCGTGTTGGCGGGCGTGGCGTCGATCTTCGCGGCGCTGTGCTATTCCGAGTTCGCCTCGCTCGTGCCGATGGCCGGGAGCGCCTACACCTACGGGTATGCGACGCTGGGCGAGCTGATCGCCTGGATCATCGGCTGGGACCTGATCCTCGAGTACGCCCTCGGCGCCGTCACCGTCGCGATCGGCTGGTCGGGCTACGTCGTCAGCTTCTTGAAGGACGTCGGCGTCAACGTGCCCTGCTCCATCGCCGCCGCGCGGGGCGTTGTCGCGCCGCAGTGCACCGAGCCCGCCGTGTTCAACCTCCCGGCCGTGATCATCATCGCGATCGTCACGACGCTGTTGGTGATCGGCATCAGGGAGTCGGCGAACGTCAATAACGTCATCGTGTTCATCAAGGTGGCCGTCGTGCTGCTCTTCATCGTGGCGGCGGCGCACGCGGTGAATCCGGCCAACTGGCATCCGTTCATACCGGCCAACACCGGCGACCGGGGCGCTTTCGGCTGGACTGGGGTGATGGCAGGGGCCGGCCTCGTCTTCTTTGCGTACATCGGGTTCGACGCCGTCAGTACCGCCGCGCAGGAGGCGAAGAATCCGCAGAAGGATATGCCGATCGGCATCATCGGCTCGCTGCTGATCTGCACGGTGCTGTACATCCTCGTGTCGGGCATCGCGACCGGCGTGATGAGCTACAAAGACTTGAACGTTCCCGACCCGATCGCCGTCGCGGCAGATCACGCCGGTCTCGGCTGGATGTCCTCCCTGATCAAGCTCGGCGCCATCGCCGGCCTGTCGTCCGTCATCCTGGTCATGCTGCTCGGGCAATCGCGGGTGTTTTACTCGATGGCGCGCGACGGCCTGATGCCGCAGTTCGTCAACAAGGTCCACCCCAAGTTCCAGACGCCCTACATCACCTCGATCGTCACCGGCGTCGCCGTCGCCATCGTGGCCTCCCTGCTCACGGTGCGGGAGGCCGGTAACCTGGTGTCGATCGGGACCCTGCTCGCCTTCGTGATCGTGTCGATCGGAGTGGTGGTGCTGCGCGTGCGCGAGCCCAACCTGCCGCGGGCCTTCAAGACGCCGGCGGTCTTCATCGTGGCGCCGCTCGGCGCCCTGTCCGCGGCGTACCTCATGGTCTCGCTGCCCTGGACGACGTGGCGGCGGCTGATCGTCTGGTTCGTGTTCGGGATGGTGCTCTACTTCGTGTACGGCATGCGGCACTCGAAGCTCGCTTCGAAGAGTTAGAGGCGTCGAGCAGAGACGTCTCGCAGGGGCGTCACGCAAAAACCGTCACGCGGAATCGTCGGATGGCAGACAGTCATGCTACGCGCGCACTGAAGTGGTTCGGCTTCTGGACGCTGCTCGGCCTCCTCGCGAGCGCCCAGCTTCATGTCGCCAATCAGCGATTCGCCGCCCATCCCCCTTCCTGGTGGCAGGCCCTCGCGACCGGCCTGCCGGACTGGTACCTGTGGGGTCTGCTGGCGCTGGTGGTCGCGTGGCTGGGGCGCCGCTTCCAGGTGGACCGGGCGAACTTCGGCCGCCACTTCTTCATTCATCTGGGCGCGAGCCTCGACATTGCGCTGCTGCAACTCGTGGCGGCCGTCGGCATCCAGGACCTGCTGCACGCGGCGGCGGGACGGCCGTATCCGTTCGCCCAGAAGCTGGTCGATGACTTCACGCTGTTCTTTCACTGGAATGTCCTGATCTACTGGGCGATCGTCGCGGTCGTCCATGCCTACGATTACCATCACGCGTTGGAGCAGCGCCGCGTCGCGCGGCCGGCCGATCGCCTGCTGGTCGAGGACGATGGCCGCAGCTTTTTCGTGCGTACCGCCGACGTCGACTGGATCGAGGCGGCCAAGAACTACGTGCGGCTCCACGTCGGCGATCGCACGCACCTGTTGCGGTCGACGCTGACGGCGCTCGAGCAGCGGCTCGACCCGGAGCGATTCCGTCGCGTCAACCGGTCGGCCGTGGTGAATCTCGACCGTGTGCGTGAGCTGCAGCCGTGGTTTCACGGGGATGCGATCGTGATCCTCGACCGCGGCGCCCGGCTCGGGCTGTCGCGTCGCTACCGCGCCAACCTGCTCGGCACCCCCGTCTCCTGAGACACGCACCCATGCGCCTTGCGAGCTCGGCGGCCCTTCGTCCCGCGACACGCGCACTCCTCACGTGCCTTGCGGCATGCCTGCTTGCCCGAGCTGCCCTTGGGCAGGGTCTGCCGCGCGCCCGCCCCGAGGCCGTCGGCCTCTCGGCGGCCGCGCTCGCGCGGATCGCGCCCGCGCTCCAGGCCTACGTGGACTCCGGGAAGCTGCCCGGCCTCCTGGCAGCGGTGGCGCGGCACGGCAAGCTCGCATACCTCGCCGCGCTGGGCCCGATGGACATGGCACAGCACCGGGCCATGAGCCCCGACGCCGTGTTCCGCATTTTCTCCATGACCAAGCCGATCACCAGCGCTGCCGTCATGCAATTGTACGAGCAGGGCAAGCTCCGCCTCGACGACCCGGTGTCCACGTACATCCCTGCGTTCGCTGGCGTCAAAGTCTACGCCGGCGGCAGCGCGGCGCACCCCGAGCTGCGCGAGCCGGAGCGGCCGGTGACGGTGGCGGACTTGCTGACCCATACGGCCGGCCTTACCTACGGCGTATTCAGGGACACGCCGGTGGACACGATCTATCGCCGCGCGAACCTCTACAACCCGCGCTGGACCAACGCGGAGCTCGCGGACACGCTGGCTCACCTGCCGCTCGTGTTCTCACCCGGCTCCAAGTGGAATTACAGCTACGCCATCGACGTCCTCGGTCGTGTCGTTGAAGTCGTTTCAGGCACGACGCTCGATCGCTATCTCGACAGCGCGCTGTTCCGGCCCCTTGGTATGCGCATGACCGCCTTCCACGCGACGGCCGCCATGGACGGGCACATCATGCCCGCGTTCTCCCGGGGCCCCGATGGCAAGCTGCAGGCGATGTCGCCTTTGCTCTGGACCGAGTACACCGCGGACGGCCGGCTGCTGTCCGGTGGTGGCGGGCTGTTGTCGACCGCGGGAGACTATCTGCGGTTCGCGCAGATGCTCTTGAACGGCGGCGAGCTGGAGGGACACCGTGTCCTGAAGCGCGAGACGGTGGCGCTGATGATGCAGAATCACCTGCCCGCTGGCCTGACGCCGATCACCATCGCTCCCGACTGGCCGCCCGGACGCTCGGGGTTCGGTTACGGCGGCGCCGTACGGGTGGATTCGGGCAGCGACATCGCCGGGTCGCCGGGCACGTTCCGCTGGGCGGGGTACGGGACGACCTTCTTTTGGATCGATCCCAAGACGGATCTCATCGCGATGGTGTGGACGCAGTACCTGCCGGTCACGGACATGTGGTCGCTCGACGCCAATTTTCAGCGACTCGTCTACGCTGCGGTCTCGGGGAAATGAGCTGCTTCGAACCCTAAGTCCCGCTCGTCCCGCCCGGACTCCCGCCTGTCCCAGATCGCTGTGTCGTTTGACAGGGGGTTCGGCAGATTCCGGCGTGCCGCTCTTCGCCACCAAACCCATCGCGACCCTCCGCGCCGAAGCCGAAGCCACCGGGGAGCACGCCCTGGTGCGGGCGTTAGGGCCGCTTAATCTCGTCACGCTCGGCATCGGGGCCGTCATCGGCGCGGGGATATTTGTGATCACGGGGCAGGTGGCCGCGCTGTACGCCGGTCCTGCCGTGCCGCTCTCGATGGTCCTCGTCGGCGTCGCGTGCGCGTTCGCCGGGCTGTGCTACGCCGAGATGGCGAGCGCCGTGCCGGTCGCGGGCAGCGCGTATACCTATGCGTACGCGACCATGGGGGAGTTCGCGGCCTGGATCATCGGGTGGGACCTGGTGCTCGAGTACGCCGCCGGCGCCGCGACCGTGGGCGTCGGCTGGTCCGGGCACTTCGTGTCGCTGCTGGGTCTGTTCGGCGTGCAGATTCCGGCGAGCCTCACGGCCCCGCCTACGCAGTTGTGCACGGCCGGGCAGGTGGCCGCCCACGCCACGGGATGCGCCCACGTGGGGCTGAACGCGACCGGCGCGATCGTCAACCTCCCGGCGGTCCTCATCGTCGCCGTCATGTCCGCCGTGCTGGTGATCGGAATCCGGGAGTCGGCGCGGGTCAACAGCGTCATCGTGATCCTCAAGGTCGCGATCGTCCTGCTGGTGGTGCTCGTCAGCCTGCCCCATCTCAACCCGGCCAACTGGTCGCCGCTCATCCCCCCGAACACCGGAGAGTGGGGCACGTACGGCTGGTCGGGCGTATTGCGGGGCGCGGGGCTCGTGTTCTTCGCCTACATCGGGTTCGACACCGTCTCGACCGCCGCGCAGGAATCGAAGAACCCGCAACGCGACATGCCCATCGGTATCCTGGGTTCGCTCGCGGTGTGCACGCTACTGTACGTGGTGGTGTCGGCCGTCCTGGTGGGCATGGTCCCTTACGGCGAGCTCAACCTCCCCGCGCCGATGGCGTACGCGATGCAGCGGATCGGCGCGCCGTGGTGGATTCGCGTCGCGATCGACGTCGGCGCGGTGCTGGGTATCGGGTCCGTGATCCTGGTGATGCTGCTGGGACAGTCGCGCGTCTTCTACGCGATGTCGCGTGACGGGCTGCTCGGCCGCTGGGCCGGCAAGGTTCATCCCCGGTTCCGCACGCCTTACCTCTCCACGATCTATACCGGTATCGCCGTCTGCCTGGCTACCGGGCTGTTGCCGCTGCAACTGCTCGGGACGTGGGTCAACATCGGTACGCTGCTGGCGTTCATGCTGGTGTGCGCCGGGGTGTGGATCCTCAGGCACCGGCGTCCCGACCTGCACCGCCCCTTCCGCACGCCGTGGGTGCCGGCCGTCCCCATCCTGGGCATCGCGTGCTGCTTCGGCTTGATGCTGACGCTGCCTGCTGATACCTGGATCCGGCTCGGCGTCTGGCTCGCGGTCGGGTTGGGAATCTATTTCTGGTACGGGCGAACCCACTCGAAGATCGTCTAGCAAAGGCGTCACGCAAGAACGTCACGCAAAGACGTCACGCGAGAACGTCTAACGCCTTCGTGTGACGCCTTCGTGCAACGCCTCCGCTTGACGTATCTTGCACGTATGCTGAACGGAGTGCCGGTTCCACCAGAGCGGGCTAGCGCCGCCCAGACCGTCGCCGCGGTGCTGACCCCCGGCCGCCGCGTCGCCCTGACGACGCACGTCAACGCGGACGGCGACGGCGTGGGGAGCGAGGTCGCCCTCTGGCATCTCCTCACCGCGCGCGGGCTCAAGCCGGTGATCGCGAACCCGACGCCCGTGCCGGATCGGTTCGTCTTTCTCCTGCCCGCCGGGGCCGATCACTCCGAGCGCGCGGCCAAAGAGATCGAGGCAGCGGACGTGGTCGTCGTGCTCGACATCTCGGAATTGAGCAGGCTGGGCGACCTGCAGCGCGCCATCAAGCAGTCCCAGACGGTGGCGTCTATCGACCATCACGTCAGCCAGGGGTCGCTCCCCGGCGGACCGCGGCTGGTCGCGCCGGAAGCGGCGGCGACCGCCGAGCTGGTGTTCGACCTTGCGAGCGCCCTCGACTGGTCGATTTGTCCCGAGGCGGCGCGCGCGCTGTACGTCGGCCTCCTCACGGACACGGGCGCCTTCCGCTTCGCCAATACGAGCCCGCGGGCGCTGCGGGTCGCGGGTGCGCTGCTCGAGTGCGGCGTCAACCCCGAGTCGATCTACGAGGCGGTGTATGCGAGCGCCCCCGAGGGCCGCGTGCGCCTGATGACGGAGGTGCTGCAGACGCTCGTGGTCGAGCCGGACGTCGGTCTGGCGTGGGTGACCGTGCCCCCGGACGCGCTGCAGCGCCACGGGGCCACGGCGGACGACCTGGACGGGATCGTCGAGTATCCCCGCTCGATCGCCGGCGTGCGGCTCGCGCTGCTGTTCCGCCAGATCGCGAACGGGCGGGTCAAAGTGAGCTTTCGCTCGATAGGAGACGTGGACGTGGCCGAGCTGGCGCAGCGGTTCGGCGGGGGCGGGCATGCGCGGGCCGCCGGCGCGTCGCTCGAGGGCTCGATTGCCGCGGCGCAGCAGGAAGTGCTCGCGGCGGCCCGGCGGTACCTGCGAGGGGATTAAGGCTCCCGCACCGCCACCGCCTCGATCTCGAACGTCACCCGGTCGGCGACGCGCACCGTGCCCGCCGGGCCTCCACGGAACGGCTTGATCCCGAAGTCGGTCTGCTTCACGCCGAACGTGGCCCAAGCCCGGAGCGTGTCTGACCCGATCGCCACGCGTACGTCCACCGGCACCTCGCGCGTCTGCCCCACCAGCGTCAAATCAGCCACGAGGCGAAACCCGCTGTCCGCGGGCGCCACGGTCTTCGATGTGAACGAGATGGTGGGATACTGCTCGACCCTGAGGGTTTCTGTGCGCATCGCCTCGGTCACCTTACGGATCTCCGCCGTGTCCGGGGGCGTGAGCACTTGCAGGCTGTCACTCCGCACTGTGAGGTCCACACGTGACGCGGTGGGTGCGCCGGGATAGTAGACGACGCGCCCGGCGAACCCACGGGCACGGATCAGGTGCTCGTGGCCGGCGAAGCCGAACAGGCCGGCTTTGCCGGTCCTGACCTCGAAGCGGCTGGTGGCCGAGACGCGATACACCACTGAGTCGCGAGCGCCGAGCTGGCCGGCGGCGGGGCAGGGGAGCGCTGCCAGCGCCGTCAGGAGAGCGAGGCGGCCCGAGATGGTGAGCACCTCGAATGCTACCCCGTCGCGCCCGACTCCGCCGCGCCGTTGACTCCTCGTCCGGACCGCGCCATCAATAAGCGCCGTGCCCCACCTCCTCACCGTCGGCTTGAAGCAGGGCCCGCCCCCGCCCCCGGGCGAGGCGGCGTTCCCGTTCTCCGTGCCGGCGATTCGTACGCTGCCGTCGCTCGACCTGTCGGCACGCGTGACGTGCTTCGTGGGCGAGAACGGCTCGGGGAAGTCCACCCTGCTCGAGGGGATCGCCGCGGGCGCCGCCCTGCCGACCGTTGGGGCGACCGAGGTCGTGCGGGACGGCACGCTCGAGGCGCAGCGGCGGCTCGCACGAGCGCTGCGGCTCACCTGGTCGAAACGCACCCACCGGGGGTTCTTCCTGCGGGCCGAGGACTTTTTCGGATTTCAGCGCCGGCTCGCCGTCGAACGCCAGGAGCTCGAGCAACGACTGCTCGACCTCGACGACGAGTACCGCGACCGTTCTGGCTACGCCAAGGGTCTCGCCGCCGGTCCGGTGCGCGCCTCGCTCGGCGACATGGAGCGCCGCTACGGGCGCGATCCGGACGCGCGCTCGCACGGGCAGGCGTTCCTCAATCTGTTTCAGGGCCGGTTCGTGCCCGGCGGTTTGTACCTGTTGGACGAGCCGGAGGCCCCGCTCTCTCCGCAGAACCAGCTCGGATTGCTGGCGATCTTGCTCGAGCTCATCGAGCGCGACGCGCAGTTCATCATCGCGACGCACTCCCCCATCCTGCTCGCGTTTCCAGGCGCCTGCATCTACAGCTTCGACCGCCTCCCGATCGCGCCGGTCGCGTACGCGGACCTGGATCACGTGGCCCTGACGCGGGCGTTCCTGAACGATCCCGAGACGTACCTGCGCCGGCTGCGCGACGGCGGCTGAGCCAAACCCTGCGCCCCCGGGCGGCATCCTAGGCACGTTCTCGGCGACAGTCTCGAACCCACGAGTCCTTCTCATGTCCCTCACGTCAACGATTGCCGGCTTCTGCCTCACCCTTGTGACGCTCGTCCCGTGCGGCCCAACCGCATCGGCCCAGAATCCGCTGCGGGATCACACGGAGGGTGTGGAGATCCGGTTCGCGCGCACCCAGCCAGTCGTCCGCTACACGCTGCGGGTCGACGCGGGCGACCTTTCCGGGTTCGACGTCGAGCTGCGGCTGCACAACCTCCCCGACACGTTCCGCGTGGCGATGGTCGCGCATCCCGAGTACGACGACCGTTATTGGCGCTACGTGGAGGCGCTGCGCGTCGAGACGCCGCACGGCGCGGCCACCGTGGCTCGCGAAGACAGCGCCCTGTGGCGGGTGGTGGCGCCGGGTGGAGAAGCGCTGGTGCGCTACCGGCTGCGCCTGCCGCCGCCCGAGTCCCCCCGCGCCGCGTGGCGTCCGTTTCTCGCGGCCACGGGCGGGCTCGTCGGCGGGCCGCACTCGTTCCTGTACGTCGTCGGCGCGACGCTCGCCCCGTCGCATGTGACGCTCGAGCTGCCCCCCGAGTGGCAGATCGCGACCGGACTCGAGCCGACCATCGATCCCCACACGTTTTTCGCGCCGAGTGTCGGCATCCTGGTGGACTCGCCCTTTCTCGTGGGGCGGTTACGGAGCTGGCGGTTCACCGTCGACGGCGTGCCGCACCGCGTGGTGTATTGGCCGCTCCCCGACGCGGCGTCGTTCGATAGCGCGGCGCTCGCGGGCAATATCGAGCGGCTCGCCCGCCAGGCGGTCGCGCTGTTTGGGCGCGCCCCGTATCGGGATTACTCGTTTCTGTTGCAGGATGGTGCCTACGGCGCGCTGGAGCATCGCAGCTCGGTCACGCTGGGCGCGCCGAGCGCGGAGCTCGCTCGCGATCCCAGGGCGCTGCTCACGGAGATCGCGCACGAGTACTTCCACACCTGGAACCTGATGCGTATCCATCCGGCGGAATACGGCGACGTGAGCTACCGGACGCCGCCGCGGGCGCGCGGGTTGTGGTGGAGCGAAGGGTTGACGATGCTCTCTGCAGACCTGCTGCTCCGGCGTGCTGGACTCCCTATGTTCGACTCGACCCGCATGACGCATCTGGAGGGGCTGATCGGACGTTACCTCGCCAGTCCGGGGAACTCTCGTTTCTCTCCGGAAAGTGTGAGCGTCGTCGCGTATGGTGCGGACCCCGGCTCGCTCGGCGACTACAGCGCCAGCACCCACCTCCAGGGCGAGCTGCTCGGCACGATGCTCGACCTGATCGTGCGCAACGCGACGCACGGCGCTCGCTCGATCGACGACGTGATGCGCGCGATGCTGGAGCGCTTCTCGGGGGCGCACGGGTTCGGCGGCCGGGACATAGAGCGGACGACCGGAGACGTATGCGGCTGCAATGTGCACGTCTTCTTCGAGACGCACGTGCGCGGACCGAAGCCGATCGATTTCGACCAGTACCTGCGACTCATTGGAATGCGCATCCAGGTCTCATGGATGCCCGCGCTGGGCCGCGACGGACAGCCCACGGCAGATCTACGGCTGTACGCGTGGCAGCCGCCGGCAGAGAGCGCGCTCAGCCTCGTGATCACCAACCCGGGGAGCACGTGGGCCAGGGCGGGCGTGCACACCGGCGATCGCCTCGCAGCGTTGAACGGGACGGCAGTCGCGACCGTGGCTGACTTCCGCTCGATTGTGACTCGCCTGCGGATTGGCGACACCACCGCGGTCGAGGTCCGACGGCCGAGTGGTGCGTGGCGGACGACGGTAGTGGTCGCCGGGTACGAGCGGCCGGTCGTGCGGCTCGAGGAGATCCCGGGCGCGACTGAGCGGCAACGCGGACTGCGGGCGGAGTGGGTCAGCGGGATGGTGAGTGAGCGTCGGCTGTTCCCACGCTGAAGCGTGGGCTCGGCGAGCCCATCTTTTAGGATGGGAAACGAGGGGCCCGCAGCGTCAGTCCACGAACGCCCACAACAGCGCCCGGCTCTGCTTATCGAGCCCCGCCGGATCGCGCACGTGGTACAAGTCCCCCGCCACGTCGCGGATCAGGAGGCCGCCGTGCGGCAGCACCCGCGGCCAGGCGTCGAGCCGAGTCTGAAACGAGCGCGTGCCCTGGCGGGTGTCTACCCGCCAGTGCCGGATCTCCACTTCCTCCTCGATCGCCGTCACGCGCGTGACCTCGAAGACGAACCCCGCGGCCGCCATCGCCTCCTCGAGTACGCGCCGCGAGGCGGGGTCGAGCTCGGCGGGATCGCGCACCAGCGCGAATTCCGCTTCATCGTCGTCCCGCAGCGACATGAACCGCGTGGGCTCGGACCATGGGAAGCAGCGACGTACCCACACGGCGCGCTCGACGTCACCCCGTACGGCCCAGAGGCGGCCGTCGGCGCGGCGCTGGAGGTGGAGCTCGCCAGTCAGCTCCGGTGCTGGCTCAATCTCATGTCGCCTGATAGCTGTCGTGTCCATGTTTCCTCCCCGGGGCTCGGGCCTCGGGGCTAGGGGCTCGGGTGTTCACCCCCGAATCCCGAGCCCCGAACCCCGAGCCCCGCCTCATGCGAGTTCCACCTGCATCTCGTACAGCCTCCGATACTTCCCTTTCGTCTTCGCCATCAGCTCCGCATGCGTGCCGCTCTCCACCAGCCGCCCGTCCGCGATCACGAACAGCCGCGACGCCTTGCGCAGCGTCGACAGCCGGTGGGCGATGGCGAACACGGTGCGTCCGGCGATGAGCCGCTCCAGCGCCTCCTGAATCGCTCGCTCGGTCTCCGTGTCCACGCTCGAGGTCGCCTCGTCCAAGATGAGGATGCGCGGGTCGTGCAGGATCGCCCGCGCGATCGACACGCGCTGGCGCTCGCCGCCCGAAAGTGTGTGTCCCCGCTCGCCCACCACGGTGTCATAGCCGTGCTGCAGCTTGCAGATGAAGTCGTGGGCGTTGGCGGCCTTCGCCGCCGCGACCGCCTGCTCGAGCGAGGCTCCGGGCAGTCCGTACCGGATGTTCTCGAGCACGGTCCCGTGAAACAGGTACGGGTCCTGCAGCACCATCCCGATCTGGCGGCGGTAGTGTCCGGTCTCGAGTCGCCGCAGGTCCACGCCGTCGATCCGGATCGCGCCGCCCGTGACGTCGTAGAAGCGCGCGATCAGGTTGACGATCGTCGTCTTGCCTCCGCCCGAAGGTCCGATCAGACCGATCAGCTCGCCCGGCGCCACCTCGAAGCTCACACCACGCAGCACCTGGCGGACGCCGTCGTAGGCGAAGGTGACGTTTTCGAACGTGACCCGGCCGCGGACCGGCTCGAGCCGCACCGGGCGTGGCGCGTCGCTGACCTCGGGCTCGGTATCGAGCACCTCGAACACGCGGTGCGCCGACGTCGTGGCGCGCTGCATGGTGCGCGCCATCTGACCGATGACCTCGATCGGCCCCACAAACATCGTCGTGTACAAGAGGAACGAGACGAACGTTCCCCCCGACAGCGCCGGCCCGATGCCCAGCAGGCGCGGCACGGCCAACACCCACACGCCGAGCGTGGTGGCGTGCACCGCGAGCATGAGCAGCGGCCAGAACGTGGTCCACAGGCCGTGCAGCCGGTTGATCTCGTCCGTCACGTCGTCGTTGTGGCCGTCGAACCGCGCGACCTCGCGCGCCTCCTGGTTGAACGCCTTGACGACGCGAATCCCGGGCATCGTGTCCGACAACACGTCCGTCAGGCGCGACCACTTGCGCCATACCCGCAGGAACACGCGGTTCAGCGCTTCGCCGTGCCGGTAGATCGCCCAGCAGAACAGCGGTACGGGCAACGTCATCACCAGGCCGAGGCGCCAGTCGAGCGACACCAGCACGGCGCCGAGACCCGCCAGCATCACCAGCGAGAGCGACACGTCCACCACACCGAACGCCAGGAAGTCCCACAACCGGTCGGTGTCGGCCGACACGCGCGTGATCAGGCTGCCCGTGCGCTTGCGCGAGAAGAACGCGAGGCTGAGCCGCTGCAGGTGCTCGTACAGCTCCGCGCGCAGGTCGCGCGCGACCCACTCGCCCAGCACGGCCATCAGCCGCAGCCGCACCAGGGCCGCCGCCTGGCGCACCACATACACCAGCGCCATCGCGGCCACGGCGAGCCAGGCGATCGTTGCGGCGCGAACGCTGTCGAGCCGCCCCTCCTGCGCCGGCCGGACTACGCGGTCGATCACGTACCCCGCGAGGTACGGCGGCACCAGGCTCACGAGCGTGATCAATGTCGCCGCCGCCATACCGAGCGTGAGCCGGCGACGATAGGGCGCGAGGTAGCCGAGCAGCCGGCGGATCACCGCGACTTGGCGACCGGCCACCAGGGCCTGCGCGTCGCGAATCGGGGCCGCGACGCTGGCCGCGTATTCCTGGTCCGCGTCCGGGGGCGTAACCCTGCGCCCCTCGAGCGCCTCCTCGAGCACGAACTTCAGGTTCTCGAAGGCGCGCCGCTGGCGATGACTGTAGCGCAGCACGGCGAGCGGCGGATCGCCGAGGCGCCCGAGGATGGTGAGCGTGCTGGCGGACAGACCGGGCGCCTCGCGCACCGCCTGGATGCGGGCGCGCTCCACGCTGTCGATTTCCCACTGCGCTCCACGATCCACCGGGCGGGCCACGCTCAGATGCCCGGGGCCGAGCGCGAGCCACACCTGCGTGAGCCGCAGGGCGTGGTCCAGGTCGGCGAGGGCGTACAGCTGCACCGGGGCACCGCGCCAGGACGCCTCGATCTGCCGGCGTAGCTCGGCCGGCATCCGGGGCGGCTGGTCGGTGTAGCGCGCCACAATCTCGGCGTCGAGGTTGTGGAGGTGCTGGAGGCTGTGAAGGTCAGTAGACATGCACGTGATCCCGTGTTCCTAGTGTCCAGACAACAAGAACGGCCTCCCGGGGTTCAGTAGCGCACCCCGGAAGGCCGGATCACGGCAGTGGATCCTATCCTTCTAGGGGGCTCGTCGGCGCCGCACCGCGGCGTCGTACGACGCAATACGCCCACCGCGCTCCATCAGCGGCCCGGCCCGGTACACGAATTCCCGGGTGGCCCAGCGGAGCGTGAGTGAGGCGGCGCGGATGCGGATCATCGGAGCAGAGTCCTTTGCGTTAGTGCCGGTGATGCTGCTGCCGCAAGCTAAGAAGGGGGCCTTGGGGCTGGCAAGGGGGCTCTTTCCTTGTTTCGCTGAGCGAGCGACCTTGTCATCCTGAGCGCCGCAGGCGCGAAGGAGGTTCTCATGACCGCGAATAGTGACGACCTGGACCGGCGAGACGCGCTGAAGCTGATCGCCAGCGGGCTCGGCCTTGCCGCCCTCGGCGGGACTGCGGCCTGCGCCCCGGCCGTGCGCGCTGCGTCGGCCGCGCCGCGGCCGCAGGCCGGACTTGCACCCGAGCGGTTCCTCGCGGCGCCGCCGATGGACACGGTGCGGATCGGTTTCGTCGGCGTGGGCGGACAGGGGAGCGCGCACGTGCGCAACCTGCTCCACATCGAGGGGTGCGTGATCAAGGCGGTGGACGACATCGTGCCTGAGAAGGTGACCCGCATCCAGGACCTGGTCGAGCAGGCCGGCTTCCCACGCCCCGCGGGCTATTCCCGCGGCCCCACGGACTTCGTCCGCATGTGCGAGGAGGAGGACCTGGATCTGGTCTTCAACGCCACCCCGTGGGAGTGGCACGTCCCAATCTGTCTCGCGGCGATGCGCAACGGCAAGCACGCCGTCACCGAGGTGCCGGCGGCCTACACGATCGACGACTGCTGGGCGCTGGTCGAGGGCGCGGAGCAGTACGGCAAGCACTGCATCATGATGGAGAACTGCACCTACGGGCGGATGGAGATGATGGTGTTCAACATGACCCGCCAGGGCGTGTTCGGGGAGATCCTGCACGGCGAGGGCGGGTACCTGCACGACCTACGGTCGGTGAAATTCAGCCCCGAAGGCGAAGGCCTGTGGCGCCGCGCGCATTCGATGCAGCGCAACGGCAACCTCTACCCCACGCACGGCCTGGGCCCGGTGGCCAACTGCATGGACATCAACCGGGGCGACCGGTTTGCGTCCTTGGTCTCGATGAGCAGCCCGTCGCGCGGGCTGCAGCTGTACGCCCGCGAGCACTTTCCGGACGGTGCCCCGCAGCGGCAGGAGCAGTACGTCCTGGGTGACGTGAACCTGAGTTTGATCCTGACGGCGAACGGGCGGACGATCTGCGTGAGCCACGACACGAACCTGCCGCGCCCCTACAGCCGGGTGCACGTGGTCCAGGGCACCCGCGGGCTGTTCCAGGGCTATCCGGACCGCGTCTACATCGAGGGGCGGAGCAAGCCGGACGAGTGGGACCAGGCGGAAACCTACCTGGCTGAATTCGATCACCCGCTGTGGAAGCAAATCGAGGAGAAAAGCCGGGGCGCGGGGCACGGCGGCATGGACTACCTCGAGGACTACCGGCTCATCAAGTGCCTGCGCGAAGGCGTGCCCACCGATATGAACGTCTACGACGCGGTGACCCTGAGCGTCGTCACGCCGCTCTCCGAGTCGTCGGTGGCGAATGGGAGCCGGCCCGTCGAGTTCCCAGACTTCACCCGCGGCCGCTGGAAAACATGGCCGCGGTTGGGGATCGTCACGGCTTGACCGGCGCCGGGCCGCGGGCGCTGGTGACGGGTGGAGCGGGATTCATCGGCTCCCATATCGTCGAGCGCCTGCTGGCGGACGGCCACGGCGTGTGCGTGGTGGACGATCTGTCCACGGGATCGGCGCACAACGTCCCGCCGGGTGCCCGGTTCCGGCAACTCGACATCTGCGATCTGACTTCGCTGCGTGAAGTCTTCAGCGACTTCAGGCCGGAGGTGGTGTTCCATGCGGCGGCGCAGACGGACGTGCGCCGGTCGATTCGGGAGCCGGACTTCGACGCGCGCGTCAACGTGCTGGGCGGCCTGAACGTGCTGCGCGCGGCCGCAGCAGTCGAGGCGCGGCGCATCGTCTACGCCTCGTCGGCCGCCGTGTACGGCCAGCCGCAGCGCCTGCCCGTGTCCGAGGTCGACGCGACGCGCCCGATTTCGGAGTATGGCGCGAGCAAGCTCGCGGTCGAGCATTATCTCAGTGCCTACGCGGCACGCGGGCTGATCGAGACCGTGGTGCTGCGATACGCCAACGTGTACGGTCCCCGGCAGCGTGCCGATGGGGAGGCCGGAGTGGTGGCGATTTTTGCGCGACGGATGCTCGCCGGCGAGCCCGTGACGATCTTCGGGGACGGCACGAAGACACGCGACTACGTGTACGTGGGCGACGTCGTGGAGGCGACCGTGCGCGCGGCAGCCGGACCGTCGGGCGTCGTCGCCAACGTCGCGTGGGGGCGGGAGGTCGCGGATCTCGAGCTGTTTCGCGAAGTCGCGGCCGCCACGGGCTACCCCAATGGCCCGACGCACGCCGCGGACCGGCGCGGCGACATCGCGCGGATCTGTCTCGACCCCACGGTCGCGGGGCGCACGTGGGACTGGCGTGCGTCCGAGTCGCTCAAGGACGGCGTGCGACGGGTGGTGGAGGCCGCGAGAGCCCGGCTCGAGCTCGCGAGGTAGGCCATCGGCGCGCCCGCACTGGTGATCCTCGCTGCCGGAGTCGGCAGCCGTTACGGCGGACCGAAGCAGATCGAGCCACTCGGACCCGCCGGGGCCACTCTGCTGGATTACAGCATCTACGACGCCGTGCGCGCGGGTTTCGGGACGGTCGTCCTCGTGATCCGAGACGATCTCGAGGCGGCGGTCCGCGCCACGATCGGCGCGCGCTGGGGGAAGAGTGGCGGTGTACCTCTCACCTATGCCCGCCAGCGGCTCAGCGACGTCCCCGCAGGCGTGACCCTTCCGCCGCGTACGAAGCCGTGGGGCACGGGCCACGCCGTGCTGGCGGCGGCAGCCGAGGTGAGCGGCCCGTTCGCGGTGGTGAACGCGGACGACTTCTATGGCCAGGACGCCTTCGCGCGGGCGGTGGAGTTCCTCGGGGCCGGGCACACGGGCCAAGCCTCCGCGACGTTCGCCAACATCGCGTACCCGCTGCGCGATACGCTGAGCGCTGCCGGCGGGGTGAATCGCGCCGTGTGTCGCGTCGATGGCGACGGATGGCTCGAAACCGTCGAGGAGATTCTGGACATCCGGCGCCGGGAAGACGGCGCGTATGAAGGAACCGATCCCCGTGGCCGGGTGGTGCGGCTCGCCGCCGACGCCCTCGTCTCGATGAACCTGTGGGCCTTCACGCCCGCGGTGTTCGCCGTGCTGCGACGTGGATTCGCGGAGTTCGTGCGCCAGGCCGATGCCGGGCGCGGGGAGTTCTTGATCTCGCACGGGATCGGGGACGCGGTGCGCCGGGGCGAGGCGCGGGTGCGGCTGCTGGGGACGCAGGGCCGCTGGCTCGGCGTGACCTATCCGGATGACCGCCCGCGCGTCGAGGCGGCCTTGCGGCAGCTGGTGGCCGCGGGCGAGTACCCGGAGAAGCTCTGGGGGTGACAGGCTCGCTGCTTCCCGGGCTTGACGCCACCCCTCCGAGACAGCATCACAAGGGCCATGAAACTCGACACCCTCGATTGGATCGTGCTGGCGCTGTACGGCATCGTGTGCGTGGCGATTGGCCTGGCAGTGGCGCGCCGCGCCGGTCAGGGCCGCCAGGAGTTCTTCCTCTCCGGACGCCGGCTGCCGTGGTGGCTACTGGGCGTGTCGCTCGTGGCCACGACGTTCTCGACCGATACGCCGAACCTCATCACCGATCTCGTGCGCACCGGCGGCGTGAGCCAGAACTGGGTGTGGTGGGCCTTCGCGGTCACCGGGATGTGCACCGTGTTCTTCTACGCCAAGCTGTGGCGGCGCTCCGCGGCCCTCACCGACATTGCGTTCTACGAATCACGCTACTCCGGCAGGCCGGCGGCCTTTCTCCGAGGGTTCCGGGCGATCTACCTCGGCGTGTTCTTCAACGTGATGATCATGGCCTCCGTCAATCTCTCCGCGACCAAGATCGCCGGCGTGATGCTCGACTGGGATCGCCACACGTCCGTGCTCATCGGCGGCGGCGTCACCGTGCTGTACGCCGCAAGCTCCGGGCTGTCGGGAGTCGTCTTGACCGATTTCGTCCAGTTCCTGATCGCGATGGTCGGGGCCGTGCTGGCCGCCGTCGTGGCGCTCAAGCTCCCCCAAGTCGGCGGCCTGGCGGGGCTGTTCGCCCACCCCGCGGTGGCGGGACGCCTCTCGCTCCTGCCCGACTTCTCGGACTGGAGCACGGCGGCCGCCGTCCTGATCGTGCCGCTCGCGGTGCAGTGGTGGAGCACGTGGTATCCGGGCTCCGAGCCGGGAGGCGGGGGCTACGTGGCGCAGCGCATGCTCGCCGCGCCCACCGAGCGCGACGCCATGCGCACGACCCTGCTGTTCAACGTGCTCCACTACGCCGTGCGCCCCTGGCCGTGGATCATCGTGGCGCTCGCGTCGCTGATCGTCTATCCCGACCTCGCCTCGATCGCCGCCCGGTTTCCGCACATCGACCGGGCGATCGTGCGGAACGACCTGGCCTACTCCGCGATGCTCGTGTATTTGCCGCACGGGCTCTTCGGCCTGATGATCGCGTCGCTCGCGGCGGCATACATGTCCACCATCAGCACTCACCTCAACTGGGGCGCTTCCTACGTGGTCGAGGACTGCTACCGCCGGTTCGTGGCGCCCCACAAAGACGAACGCCACTACGTCATGGTGGGGCGCGCCGTCACGGTCGGCTTGATCGTGCTCGCGTCGGCCCTGTCGCTCTGGCTCCAGAACTCCTACCAGGCGTTTCGGATCCTGCTCCAGATCGGCGCCGGGACCGGGCTGATCTTCCTGCTGCGCTGGTTCTGGTGGCGGGTCAACGCGTGGAGCGAGATCGCCGGCATGGTGATCTCTTTCGTGATCGCCGTCTACTTCCAGTTCGTGCACGGAGCGCTCGGGCTCGCGCCGCTCGCCCCCACGCTCCAGCTCGTGATCGGGATCGCCATCACCACCGTCGGGTGGCTGGCCGTGACGTTCGCGACGCCGCCCACCGACCGCGCCACCCTCCAGGCGTTCTATGACCGCATTCGGCCCATGGGCCCGGGCTGGAACGGCGCGGTGACGACCCGGCCGGCGAACCCTGGGGAAAGCGTGACCGCCGCCTTCCTGTGCTGGTTCCTGGGCTGCGCCGTCATCTACGCGGCGCTGTTCGGCACGGGATACGTGTTGTACGGGAAGCTGCTCCCCGGGATCGTGTGCCTGGTGGCCGCGGGCGTGGCGGGGTGGGGGCTGTTCCGGGCGCTGCCGAGGGTCGGGTTCGAGTGATTTGGGGGTTGGGACGCGCCTGCCCCGTTATATCGGTGTGCACCCCGAAGACGAGCGTCTCTATCTCCTGTTGGACCGCTACCTGGCCGGCGAGACCTCGACCAGAGACGCGGAGGCCGTGCGGGAGTGGCTCACGGAGGACCCCGAGCACGCCCGGCTCCTGGATGACCTGCGGCTCATCAAGCGCGCCGTAGCCGAGCCGGCACCGCACAGCAGCGCCGACGCGGCCTGGGCGAAGGCCATCACAGCCCTCGAGGTCGTCCCCAAGCCACGTGTGTCGCGGCGGCTGCTCGTGGCGGTGCTTGCCGCCGCAGCGGTCGTCATCGCGCTGATCGGGACGCGGGGCGTGCTGCTACGGACGCCGCAGTGGCGTGAGTACGCCACCGCGGCGGCGCAGCGCATGGTCATTCGCCTGCAAGACGGCACACAGGTCACCATCGCGCCCAAGAGTCGCGTGCGCTATGCGGCCGACTACGGCACAACGCACCGCGACCTGTACCTCGACGGCGAAGCCTATTTCCAGGTCACACCCGACTCACAACGTCCGCTCCGCGTCCACACCGCCGGCAGCCTGACCGAGGATCTGGGGACGGCGTTCGTGGTCAGGGCGTATGCCGATCAGATCGCGATCGAAGTGGTCGTGGCCGAAGGACGGGTGGCGCTCTCGCGGGCCGATACGGCCGCGGCTTCCCGCCCGCCCGCCCTGGTCCTCGAGGCACGGGACCTGGGACGGCTCGATGCGAGCGGTGTCGCCACGCGGCGACGCGGCGTGGACGTCGAGCGGCAGCTCGCGTGGACCAGGGGAGTGCTCGCCTTCGACGGCGCCCCGCTCGGCGACGTGGTGCGCACGCTCGGGCGGTGGTACAACGTCGACATCCGTCTGGCCGACAGCGCGCTCGCCGCGCGCCGGCTCACGGCGTCATTCCAGAACGAGCCGATCGACCTGGTGCTGCACCGGATTGCGTTGACCCTCGGCCTGCGGGTCGAGCGCGCCGGCGGGGCCGCGTTGTTGCTCCGGAACGGGAGTTAACCATCATGCCCGTCTGCTCGGGGAGTAGGCTTATGTACCGCGTTGCGTTGTCTCTTCTCGTTGCTGTGGCGGTGTTCTCGCACGGCACCCCTGCGCAACAAGTGGGCGACCCGAGCGAAAGCCGGGGCCCGCGCTTCCTCCTGGCCACGGCCGAGCGCTCCCGGCCGGTCCCCGTCGATCTGAGGCGATCGGCGGTGTTGCGCCGGCCGCTCTCGCTCGCGTTCGACGGCGCCCCGCTCAAGCAGGCGCTGGCCGAGATCTCTCGGCAAGCCGGCCTCAGCCTCGTCTACGCCGACGACGTCTTACCGGCCGCGACGCTGGTGAATCTGCGCGCCGACCACATCACGGTGGCCGCGGCGCTGATGGACGTGCTGCTCGACGCAGGCGTGGACGTCGTGTTCACGCCGGAGGGGCGGGCCACGCTGGTCAAGCGGCCGCCGGGGCCCGCTGTGCAGCTGGGCAGGATCGCCGGAACGGTGACCACGGCGGAAACCGGCGCGCCCCTGGCGCGCGCCACCGTCGGCGTGGTCGGCACGCGGCTCACCGCCGAGACCGATGCCGAAGGGCGGTACGGCTTGGCCGGCGTGCCGGTCGGGACGCAGCGGGTGCGGGCCCGGATGCTGGGCTACGCTCCCGCCGACACCAGCGTGGTCGTCGCGGATGGTCAGGAGACCGTGGTGAACCTGCAGCTCAAGGCGCAGGCGATCGAGCTGGAGGCGGTTGTGTCGGTTGGCTACGGTGAGAAGAGAAGGGAAGATCTCACCGGGGCGGTGGGTTATGTGGGTCCCGAAGCGCTGACGGATCGCCCGGTCGCGAATACCATATCGGCCCTGCAAGGGGCGATGCCCGGATTGATCGTGCAGCGGTCTTCGGGACAGCCGGGGGTGGAAGACTTCGATCTGAATCTGCGGGGTGTTTCATCGGCCAATGGGGGGAACACGCCGCTGGTGCTGATCGACGGCGTTCCGGGCAATCTCGATCTCCTGAACCCCGCTGACATCCAATCCATCACGGCGTTGAAGGATGCCGCTGCGTCGATCTATGGCGCGCGTGCGGCCGACGGAGCGTTGCTGGTTACGACCAAGCGCGGATCGCGCACGGCGCCGATCTTCACGTACAGCAACAACACAGCCGTCAGCAAGTTAACGGGAATGATGGACACGCCCAATAACTATCAGATGGCGGTCATGGACAATGAGGCGAACATCCACAACGGTGCGGCCCCGATGTACACCCCGGACCTGCTCAACCGGGTGCGCATCGGCGATCCCACTCCCATTCCGCATCCGCTGTACGCCAGCTTGGGGTGGATGCTCTTCTTTACGAACACTGATTGGCGCAAGGCCCTGTTCGAAAACGGATTCGAGCAGAAGCACACCCTGTCGGTCTCGGGCGGCGGCCAGAATTCCAGCTACTATGTCTCGGCGGCGTATGCGAATCAGAACGGCGTGATTCGCTACGCGAACGACAATAACCAGCGCTATCAGCTCAGGCTGAATTACGATTACGACTTCTCCCGGCGGGTCCGGCTGGAATCCCGCCTCGCCTTAGAGAATCAGGACCGGTCGGACATCGGCGGCCTGAGCCACGCTTCCTGGTGTGGCTGCCCGTGGGTCGTGGTGGAAGGGATCTTCGGCATGCCCAATCATCCGATCTACACGCAGAGTGGTCAGCACTTTTTTGCGCAGGGTGGGTGGGACAACGCCGTGGCGCAGGCGAAGGAAGGCGCGACGGCCACGTTTGACACACGCGATGTCAATACCAATTTCAAGTTGATCGTCGAGCCGCTGGATGGACTGAAGCTGAATTTCCAGTCCGGCATCGATTACCGCTCGGATAACAACAACGACATCGGCAAGTCCACTCCGTTATACCGCTGGGATGACAGCAGCATCGTCTACTATTCCATAACGAATCCCGATCGAAACTTCGTGGACCGGCGCGATTTCACTACCGTACACCGGAACTACGTGGGGTATGCGGAGTTCAGCAGAACGTTTGCCGGCCGGCACGCGGTCGAGCTCATGGCAGGCGTGTCACACGAAGACTACGACATGGACTCGGTCCGGGCGGCCAGATACGGCTTCACGAGTCAGGACGTGTGGGACCTGAATCTCGGCACCGGCACCATGTTGATGGGCGGGGGGGGCCAGCAGTGGGCGATCCGATCGCTCTTCTCCCGTTTGAGTTACGGCTTTAACAACAAGTACCTGCTGGATGCCACGCTGCGCTACGATGGCAGCTCCCGCTTCCGCCCCGGGAAGCGCTGGGGGTTTTTCCCGGGCGTGTCGCTCGCCTGGCGGATCTCCGAAGAGCCATTTGCGCGCCGTCACCTCGGCACATTCGATGACCTGAAGCTGCGCGCCTCGTACGGAGAAACCGGGAACCAAGAGGGCATCAATCTCTACGACTACCTGCAGCTGATCACCATCGGCCGGGGGTATCCATATCCCTTCGGCGCCGGCGGCCAGGATCAATCGGCATTCCTGTCGGGAATGGTTGCGAAAGACAGAACGTGGGAAACGATCGCCACGACCAACGTGGGATGGGACGCGACGCTGTTGTCATCCCGCCTCAATGTGACATTCGACTACTTCGTCAAGCGCAACAAAAACATGCTGGTGCCCGTCACCTATCCGGCCCTGCTCGGGGCAACAGCGCCGTACTCAAACGCGGGTGAGCTCAAGACCTGGGGCTTCGAAACATCGGTGGGCTGGAGAGGGGTGATCGGCGGGGGCGGGGGCCTGCAGTACTCGGCGCGGCTGTTGCTCAGCGACGCCAAGAACAAGGTCGTGAACTACGGAGGACAGGACACCTACGTGTTGGGCCTGAACGCCGTCTCGGATGGACGTATCCGGGAAGGCTATCCGGTCAATTCGTACTTCGGCTACGTGTTCGACGGGCTGATCCGCAACCAGGCGGAGCTCGATGCCTATAAGCTGATTCCGGGCGTGCCCAGCGACATCGGGATCGGCGATGCGCGTTACAAGGATGTGAACGGAGACGGGAAAATCAGTTTGTACGGCGATGCCCCGGGTCAAGACGGGGATGTCGTCTACCTGGGGAATACTTCGCCACGGTACACCTATGGCCTCAATCTCGACGCCAAGTGGCGGAGCTTCGATGTGAGCGTCTTCCTGCAAGGTGTCGGGAAGCGGTCGCTTTTCAGAGAGGGCGACTACCGCATGCCTTGGAGTGACTGGTGGAGACAGCCCCCGCTGTTCTACTACGGGCAAACCTGGAACGAAGATCGCCCCACCGCACCCTATCCGCGGCTGACGCACGGCGACATCCGGTTCTGGAATTATCAGCCGTCGACATTGCAGGCGATCAATGCGGCCTACCTGCGGTTGAAGAATCTGCAGATCGGGTTCTCGCTCCCGGAGCGTCTGATCGCGCTGGCTCGCATGACGCGCGCTAGAGTGTATTTCAGCGGGTTCGATCTCTGGGAGAAGCACAGCGTGAAGGGCGGATGGGATCCCGAGTCGATCGCGAACGGCTTCAACTATCCGTTCCAGCGGCTGTACTCCTTCGGCATGGATATCACTTTCTAATGGGGCGCCCATTCATGAACCGGCTCACTGTCGCATATACCGGCGCCCTCCTGATGCTGGCGCTGGGCTGCAAGGACCTGAATCTCGGTCCGAAGGATCAAGTCTCGGACGCCTCCTTCTGGAAGAACCCGGACCAGTTCCGACTCGCAGCCAACGATTTCTACTTCGCGCTGCGCGGCCCCGACCAAGGGGGGGGTGCACGCGGTACCTACGTCGAGCTCAATTCAGATATCGCCACCGGCAGCGGGAGCGCGGAGATGTCGTCGATGAGCAACGGGTCGTATCTGCCGGCGGCGAATTCCGACCTGTGGACCAATTCCTATGCGGGGATCCGGGCGACCAACTATTTGCTCGCGAAGGCCACGCAATCGGGGTTGGGATCGCAAATCGATCGTTGGGTAGGCGAGGCCTTGTTCTTCCGGGCGTATCACTACTGGAACCTGGTGAAGACGTACGGCGGTGTGCCGCTGATCACCACGGTGCTCGACGTCAGCTCGCCGGAGGTGTACACACCGCGAGCGACGCAACAGGAGATCATCGACTTCATCATCGCCGACCTCGATAATGCCATCCCGAAGCTCCTCAAGCAGAGCAAGCTCAGCGCCGCAGAGATGGGCCGGGTTACACAGGGCCCGGCGCTCGCGCTGAAGGCCCGGGCGGCGCTGTATCAGGGAACGTGGCGCAAGTACCACGCCGAAGGTGATCCCACCGCGATGCTCACGGCAGCCAGCAATGCCGCGCAGCAACTGATTACGTCCAATGAGTACGATCTGTATACCGACCACGGCACAGACAGCAGTTACAAGTTCCTGTTCATCCTGCAGGGCGATGATAGTAAGGAAGTGATCTTGGCCAGACGGTATTACGCGGGTCGCGCCACCCACAACTGGACCAGAGAACTGTGGTTCAATTACATGATTCCAACGAAGAAGCTGGCGGACATGTACCTGTGCAAGGACGGCCTGCCGATTACGATCTCGCCGCAGTTCGCAGGGTACGATTCTCTCGAGACCACGGAATTTCAAAACCGGGACCCCAGAATGGCGATGACGTTCATCGTCCCGGGCAGCGACGTCTTCAAGGAGAGTGGGTTCCTCCCGGTCATTCCGGGTTTCTCGGGCACTACCGCCACCCGCACCGGCTACATGCTGCGTAAATTCTTGGACGAAACGGTCGAGGCGGCGCACTTTGCCGGTCAGTACGATTTCAAGGAGTTTCGTTACGGGGAGGTGCTGCTGATCCTCGCCGAGGCCCTGTTTGAGCGCGATGGTGTGATCTCCGATGCCGACTTGAACCGGACGATCAATCTGCTGCGCGCCCGCGTCGGCATGCCCGCGCTGAACAACGCTTTTGTGACCAGCAACGGGTTGGACATGCTGACCGAGATCAGGAGAGAGCGGACCGTGGAGCTGGCGTTCGAAGGATTCCGGCGTGACGACTTGAGGCGCTGGAAAACGGCGGAACAAGACATGCCGCAGGCCATCAAGGGCGTCAAGTTTGTCGGCACGGAATACCAACACCGGGATTCCACCCTCAAGGTGGGTACGGACATCCAGGTCGACGCTAACGGCTTCGTTGTCGCTGAAGCGGCCGGCTCACGCCAGTTTCTCCCGAAGCACTATCTCGATCCTATTCCCTTGCAGCAGATTCAATTATCACACGGCACCCTCCTCCAAAACCCGGGCTGGTGATGCGCCGGATCCTCGCGGCCTGTTGCCTCTCCTGTCTCGCTACCGCCCCGCTTCGGGCACAGGACGGACAGGAACGCCACGCGCTCATCGCGCCCGGCAAAGTCCCCGTCCCGCCGTACCACTTTCAGCCGGAATACACCTTCGATGCTCCGGGCGACCCGTTGCGGTGGGCCAAGGAGCCCAAGGGGCTGAGTGTGTCGTTCGCGTCGACGGATCAGGCGTACTTCAGGAGCGAGGTCCCTGACCTGCCACAGCCATCCCAGGTGTGGGAAGCAGCGGGATGGAAAGGCGAACGGTTGAATACCGAGCTGGTCGTCTGGTCACCGGATACCGTGAACCAGATACGCGTCGCCGTGAGCGATCTCGTCAACGGGAACGGCCGTGTTCTGGCCCGCGCCAATGTGCACGTGTATCTCGTTCGCTATGTCGTATCGAATTACCCGTACGGGGCCAACCAGGTGAGCTGCGGGGCGACCGATTCGAACCCCCCCTACCTCATGCCGGACCGCCTGGAGCCGTTCCAGCGGTTCGATCTGCCCGCGAGCACGGCCAGGCCGATCTGGGTGTCGTTGGATATTCCCGCCGCCACGCCACCCGGCCTGTACCGAGGGACGATCGACGTCAGCTCCGATAAAGGCCGCGCCACGCTCCGCACCCAAATCACAGTTCAAGACCAGACGTTGCCACCACCCGCTGATTGGAAGTTCAGGTTGGACTTGTGGCAGAATCCCTGGGTCATCGCCTGGTACTATCACGTCGCGCCTTGGTCGGAGGAGCACCAAGCGCTGCTCAAGGAGCATCTCCGGCTGTATGCGAACGCGGGTGGGAAATACATCACCACCTACGCCGTCCATTCCCCGTGGTCCGATAATTCTTACATGATCGAAGGGACCATGATCGAATGGACCAAGCGGACGGACGGGACGTGGAAATTCGATTACGGCATCTTCGACCAATACGTGCGACTTGCAATGGCCGCCGGCATAACCAAGGCGATCACGATCTATACGCCACTTCCCTGGGGGAACCGGTTCCGGTACTTGGACGAGCGATCGGGAAACTACGTCTACGAGACGTGGGCACCGGACTCCGGGACATTCGCGTCGGTGTGGCGTGCGTTTCTCAGCGATCTCAAGCTCCACCTGGAGCAGCACGGCTGGTTCAATCGGACCTACCTCGGCATCAATGAAAACGAAATGCCGCTCACGCTGGCCGCGATCCGGGTGATCAAGGCGCATTCGCCAGGGTGGAAGATCACCTATGCCGGCAACTGGCATCCCGAGCTGGACTCGCTCCTCAACGATTACTCTCCGATCATCACCAGCGAGCCGAGCCAGCAGGAGGTCCGAAGCCGTTCCGCCCGAGGGTCCACCACCACGTATTACGTGTGCTGCACTCCCCAGAAGCCCAACACGTTTGTGTTTTCGCCACCGATCGAAGGCCGGTATATCGGGTGGTATGCGGCGGCGTACGGGTATGATGGTTTCTTACGCTGGGCCTACGATGCCTGGCCGGCCGATCCGGTGCGCGATGCCCGCCACGCGTTGTGGCCCGCAGGGGATGAGTTCCTCGTTTATCCGGGCGCCAGCAGCAGTGTCCGGTTTGAAAAGCTACGCGAGGGAATCGTGGATTACGAGAAAATTCGCACGCTGCGAGCGCTGGCATCCCGATCAACGGATGGCACGATCAAACGGCAGCTCCGAGAACTTGACGACCACTTGAGCACATTCGTGGGAGATCGCGACTACAGTAAACGGAACTACGATCAGACGAGAATCACGGAAGCCGTCCACACGGGGATGCGGATGCTGGAGGCGTTAAGCGAGCGCCTTGCGAAATAGCGGAGTGGTCTGCAGCGAAGCTCAGGAGTACGTCCCCACCCACGAACTGATCCCCGCCGGTCCGGTTCCGACCGCGTTCGATCCGGACGGCGTCTATCCGTACGTCAGCTACTCGGAGACCTCCCACCGACCGGTGCTCAAGCAGTACCGGTTGGTCGCATTGGAGAATGACAAGATCAAGGTCGTGATCTGTCCTGACTTGGGCGGCAGAGTCACATCAATAGTTCATAAGGGATCAGGCAAGGAAGTGCTGTACGTTCCGGACGTCATCAGGCCGACGCGCATCCTGCCGCGGTTCGGCTTTGTCGCCGGCGGCATCGAAGTGAGCTTCCCCATCTCGC
>WNGO01000312.1_pt1 | contig 29361 bp, 29 predicted proteins | sample 5400511 | NCBI WGS metagenome assembly WNGO01 (sample SAMN13153380, study PRJNA577476) | soil metagenome | isolation source: 20 cm soil or saprolite under Garry oak tree replicate 2 | place: USA:California | collected 2016-06-15 | reverse complement strand
GTGCTGGTCGTCGAGGCTGTCCGCACCGGGATCAGGATGCGGCGAACCCGATGGCCCGCATTTCATTCCGCCGACATAGAAGAGCTGTCGATTAAGTGGTCGGCGATTCGATTCGTCCGCGAAGTGGCGATCGGACGACCGCGGCCAGCAGTCGCGTTCGTGTTAGAGGCGCGTGGTCGTCGCTTTGCTGTCTGGGCCGCCCCCAGAGAGTCCTACAAGATGGCGGGTCTCCTGGATCGCCGACGCGGCGACTTCGAGACCCTAGAGGCCTGATAACACCAGTCGTTTCGCAGGCGTTTCGCTCCAGTTAGTAGATCGCTTCGCGGCGAGCATTCTCTGAATTGCGCGGTAATGGCAGCGTCCACAGACGTTCGGCCGGGCATGGTGGCAAATGAGAAGATCGCGACTGATGACCACCGAGCCTCGAGTGACCTTACGGAGAGAATAGGGTTCCTGTGGCAACGGGTCGACCGGTTACGCTGGCGCTCCTAGGTACCGGTTCGCGGGGCCGCACATTCTCCAGCTTTGTGCAGCGGTATCCGGACCGGGCTCGTGTGGTCGCCGTGGCCGATCCGCGCACCGATCGCCGTGAAACGTTGGCCGACCAGCTCGGGGTGGCGGCCGACAAGCGGTTCGACGACTGGCGTGACCTGGCCGCGCGGGCCCGGCTCGCGGATGCCGTGATTGTCACAACTCCGGACCGGGAGCACGTAGGCCCCGCGTGCCGCTTCGCGGAGCTGGGCTACCACGTGCTGCTGGAGAAGCCGATCGCACCAACCCGGGCGGGGTGCGTCGAGGTCATTGACGCTGTCGAGAAGGCTGGGGTCCTCCTCGCGGTGTGCCACGTGATGCGGTACACGACCTACACGGACCAGGTGAAGGCGATCCTGGCCAAGGGTAGGATCGGCGAGCTCGTCGGCGTCGAGCACCTGGAGCCGGTCGGATGGTGGCACTTCGCCCACTCGTTCGTGCGGGGCAACTGGCGCCGCTCGGACCAGGCGGGGCCAAGCATCCTGACCAAGTGCTGTCATGACCTCGACTGGCTGCGCTACATCGTGGGCCGGCCGGCGGTCAGAGTATCCAGCCGGGGCGGGCTGCATCACTTTACTGCCGCCAACCGGCCGGCCGGCGCGGCCGACCGATGCCTGGACTGTGCCGTGGAGCCCGACTGCCCGTACTCCGCTGTGCGGCTCTACCTTGGCTGCCTGGGTGACCCGGAGCGGGAGCGCTGGCCTCTGTCCGTCGTGACGACCGACCTGACTGAACCGGGGGTACGGCGTGCGCTGCGCGACGGCCAGTACGGGCGCTGCGTCTACGCGTGTGACAACGATGTAGCCGACCACCAGGTCGTGACCATCGAGTTCGAGGGCGGGGTGACGGCCACACTGACGATGAGCGCGTTCACGCCTCTCGGCCGGCGTCGGACGCGGATCATGGGTACGCGAGGTTTTCTGGAGGGCGACGGCGCATTGCTCACCCTCACCGACTTCGTCACCGGAGAGGTCGAGTCGTTCGACCTGACGGATTCTGGAGCGGATCCTGGGAATGGCCACGACGGAGGCGACTTCGGTGTTATCGGCGCGTTCGTAGAAGCTGTCTCGGTCGGGGATTGGTCATTGGTCCGGTCGGGGCCCCGCGAGTCGCTAGAGAGCCATCTCATGGCATTCGCCGCTGAGCGGAGCCGGTCGACTGGACTTCCGGTAACCGTCTGGGACTAGCGATTTCCGCTGGCAAGCTCGGGAATCGAAGTGCGCGTCTGCCGGCACTCACCGGCTTGACGAGCCGCCATTTCCCGCCGCTGCATGCAGTGGAGGATTTCCGGTTACGCAGGCTCGGCGTGTAATACCTCGAGCACGTCGTTCCCGTACTTCCGCAGCTTCGACTCGCCCACTCCCGACACGCGCAGCAGCTCGGTCAGATTCGCTGGGCGCGCTGATGCGATCGCCGCGAGTGTGGCGTCGTGGAAGACCACGTAAGCGGGCACGCCGCCGGCGCGGGCGGTCTCGAGCCGCCAACGCCGCAAACGATCAAGCGTCTCAACCGGCACATCGGTGTGCTGGACAGAAGTGGCCTCGGCTGGCAGCGTGAGCGAAGGGGCGGCGCCCTGCGCCACCGCGCTCCGGCCGGCGGGGGTGAGCTCTACTACCGGGTATTCGCCCGAGCTCTGACGGGCGAGACCGCCTCTTATCAGCTCCGCGAGGAGCTGCCTGATCCGATCCTCTTTCCACCGATTCAGTGCTCCGTGGAAGGGCAGCTCCTGGACCCAGGGTTGCGCGGTCGCCCATTTCGTTCGCCGGCCGCCGAGCACCGCCGCCACGTTGGCAAGTCCGACGCGCCCGCTGAACCTGGCGATGGCAGCCAGCCCCGCCCGCACGGCCTGTTCCGGCACGGGCTCCTCAGGGGGCGACGCGGTGAGGCAGTTGTCGCATGCGGTGCAGCGCCGCGCGACGCCATCCTCGCCGAAATAGTCCGCAATCCGGGCGTGCCGGCATTCACGCATCTCGGCGTAAGCCATCATCTGCGCGAGCCGCGCGTACGCATGGTCTTTGAGCGGCGATCCGTCGTCCAAACCCGACTGCTCGATGAAAAATGATTGGAGCTCGCGATCCGCCGGGCTGTAAAGCAGCGTGCACTCGGCAGGCCTACCGTCGCGCCCTGCGCGTCCAGCCTCCTGGTAGTAGGCCTCCAGGCTTCCGGGCAGGTGATAGTGGATGACTCGCCTGATGCCGGCGATGTCGACGCCCATCCCGAACGCGGAGGTCGCGACCACGACCTGTGTGCGTCCGGCAGTGAAGTCGTCCTGGATACGCCGCCGCAGGTCCGCCGCCTGCCGCCCGTGGTAGCAAGTGACGCCGAGCTCGGCGGCCAGCTCCTCGGCCGCGGAGACGGTGCCGACATAGACGAGAGCTTGTTGCCCGGTCGTTCCGAGCAAACTGCGGAGCCGATCGCGCTTTGCTCGCTCGCCCCGACAACGTATGACGGCGAGCGTCAACGCCGGCCGATTGAATCCGCTGACCGAGATGAATGGATCGCGCAGCCCCAGGCTGCTCGCGATATCGGTTCGAACCTGTGGAGTCGCGGTCGCGGTGAAGCCAGCCACCGGCGGACGGCCGCAGGCTGCGATCGCCGCGGACAGAAGTCTGTAATCAGGGCGGAAGTCATGCCCCCACGTGGAGATGCAATGCGCCTCGTCGACCACGATCCGCCGGATGCGCAGGTCGGCGAGCCGGTCCATGAAGCCTGGGCGGCCGAGCCGCTCGGGCGCCAGAAAAAGCAGCCGGTAGTCGCCCGCAATGGCTCGCCGGAGCCGCTCGCGCTGCTCAGATGGGTCCACCGACGAGTTGATGAAGGTGGCCGCGACGCCGCAATCCGTGAGGCGGTCGACCTGGTCCTTCATGAGCGCGATGAGCGGCGAAACCACCATCGTCAGCCCGCCCTCGACAACAGCCGGCACCCAGTAGCTGATGCTCTTGCCAGAGCCGGTCGGCGCGACCGACAGCACGTCGCGTCCGCCCAGCATCGCCTCCACCACTGCTGCTTGTCCCGGCCGGAATGCATCCAGGCGGAAGACGTCTCGCAGCGTGAGTTCGGCTCTTTCGATCACCTCTCGGGAGTCTGACGGAATGCCGCGGCGCGGTCAGCCCCTCTTAACGAGGCGACGGGATGGTTGAGACTAGGCGCGACGTGTCGCCACAACTCTCGAAATCACGCCCCAACCTGTATCAGAGGATTCGCGGTTCTCTTGGGAAAGGCAAGTTCGGATCGCGGGTGGAGGAATTAGAGGCCGTGAGTGAAGCCACCGTCGAACTTGCCGCCCAGGCTCTTGACGCCCGTGACCTGGCGATCGCAAGCCACTGTGGTCGTGTGGCAGAACTCGCCTCGCTGCTGGCGCAGCAGTTTGATCTGAGCCGTCGAGATGTCGAACTTATACGCATGGCAGGCAAACTGCACGATCTCGGCATGATCGGCGTCCGAGACGACATCCTCAACAAGCCCGGACCACTGAGTGAGGACGAGTGGGAAATCATGCGGCGCCACCCCGACATCGGGGCTGACATGATCAGATGGCACCCTGACCTGGCCGCCGTTACGCCGCTTGTGCGCCACCACCACGAGCGCTGGGACGGCAGCGGCTATCCAGCTGGACTGAGAGGCGACGTCATACCCGTCGGCGCTCGCATCCTGGCTGTGGCCGAGTCGTTCGACACGATCACCAACGAGCGGATCTACCGCGCCAAGACTTTGAGCTCGGTGGATGCGATACGGGATATCAGCGAGCACGTCGGCTCGTGGTACGACCGAGCCGTGGTGGACACCCTGCGCGCTCTCTACCGGTAGGCAGGCATGACCCGGCACATCGCCGCGCCAGTATCTCGCGATGAGATGGAAACCTAAGCAGGCACTTCCGGGCGACTCGCGATGCCGCGGATGATCAGGTTCGGTGATTGATATCTCCACAGGGCCCACCCAAGGCCCGCAGACCACAGGCAGTACGCGATCGCGGCTCCCGCGGCGACCGTCGTCGACAATTCCTCCGCGCCCGACCATATCGCGACGCTGATGGCGACCAGGCCGGCGCCGGTCAGCAACCCCAGGACATCGACCACCTGGCCGAAAGGCGATTCTCCGAAGCCGGTGGCCGAGGCGACCAGGATCCAAATGCCGATGATGGCCAGCGGCCAGGCCACCCATCCGCTATAGGCCGAGCCGTAAAGCAGTCCGGCGACCGCCAGGCCCTGAAGCACGATCAGCCCGATCACCGCCACGGTGCCCCAGAAACCGACGAACAGACCCCACGCCGGCCCCCGCATCGGATGGGTGAAGAGAGCGATCGCAACCCCGAGCAGCAACACCGTCCAGAGGAGCAGAAGCGAGTCGCGGCCCTCGATCCAGCCGGCGTACTGGCTCGACAGCGAGCCCAGAAGGGCCAGCACTGAGAGTAGGACCAGGACACTCGACCACCGAAGTGGATGCCACCAGTTGCGAGCCAGAAAAACGACCACGGGTAAGGCCAGAACCAGGCAGATGACGAGCAGCCAGCCGGTCCAACCCAACCACCGACTTAAAAGCAGTGTCGCCACGACCATCGCGGAGAGATAACTGAAGACGCCTGTCCACACCATTCGTAGCGGAGGTTAAAGGATCCAGACCCGTAGCGGCATGGCGATTCGAGAGTCGTACTGACCGACCGCTCAACATGACTCGCCACCTTGCGCTCGGGAGCAGGACTGCTTCCATGCTGTCGAATCCGCCACACCCCGTTCGTCGTACGAAGTGACCGGCTGAAATCACAACAGGAGAAATGAAATGGCCCGCTACATCTTTCTGCAGTACGTCGACGAGTCGAAAGCGCCACACCCGGGTTCACCCGAGCTGCATGCGCAGATCGACGCTTTCGCAAAATACCTCGACGAGGTGAAGGCGGCAGGCGCGTTCAAGGATGGCGACCCGTGCCAACCCTCGGCAGCCGGCTTCAGCGTCAGTGTCCAGGGCGGTCACGCCAAGACCAGCGACGGGCCGATGCACGCCCAGTCGCCGTGGCTCAACGGCTACTTCGTGCTCGAGTGCAAGGACCGGGCCGAGGCGGAAGCCTGGGCGGCCAAGAACCCGGCGGCGCACGGCGGCACGGTTGAGGTTCACCCGATCCTCTCCCTGTAGCCTTGGGCGGCCGGATGAACACGGCCGCTGAGTTTGCCATCCGACCTGCAACCGAGGCCGACCTGGACCGCATCGCGGAGATCAAGGTCGCCAGCTGGGCGGACACCTACGGCTCCCTCGTCGAGCCCGCGGTGCTCCGCCCTTTCCTGGATCGCGATCGGCAGCGCGACTACGTGCGGCAGTCCCTGCTTGAGCCGGACTCGCTACTCCTCGTCGCGGAGACAAAGTCACGACAGGTGGTCGGCTTCGTGCTCGCGTTCCTCGACCGCGAGCCTGAGCCCTGGCTGGAGTCGCTCCACGTGGCCGGCGAATCTCGCGGCCGCGGCGCCGGCACTCGGCTGATGCGCGAGCTCGCCGCCCGGATCGAGGAGCGCGGCCACAAGAGCCTTCGCCTGGGCGTGGTCAAGGGCAACGCGGGCGCCGGGAGGCTCTATGAGCGCCTTGGGGCGATGGTTGTGGGAGAGGAACCGGCCTCATGGGCGCTCGGGGTCGACCACGTGATATATCGCTGGCCGGACCTTGCCCCCCTGACCAGCGCGACTTACAATCCCGCCGATGACGAGCGTCGGTGACAGCTTTGCATGGCCCTTCCAGGACCCAGGCTGGTTCGGCAAGATAGTCCTCCAGGGTCTGATCTCGATCATCCCGATCGTCGGCTGGATCGCGTTGGTCGGCTGGCTCATGATGACCATCGACAACTACCGGGCCGGTCGCCGCGAGCTGCCTCCGGCAGGTTTTCATCTCGAGCGCGGGGTCGGCCTGTTTGTGGTCCTTCTCGTGTACGGCATCGTCTTTTCGCTGCCGGGCGGCCTCCTCAGCGGAATCGGCAGCCGAAACCACGGCGCGGGACTGGTCGCGCTGGGCCAGCTGATCGGATTCCTCCTGAGCCTGCTGCTCGCCTTTCTGTCACCCGCGATCATCCTGCACACCTATCGCACGGGCATCGCGGGCGGGTTTGACGTCAACTCGATCTGGCAGACGGCAACCGCGCACACTTCGACCACGGTGGTTGGCGGCTTGCTGATCTACGTGGCTCGACTCATCGGCGGACTTGGTTTCTTCCTGTGCTGCGTCGGACTGCTCTTCACGATCCCCTACAGCGTGGCGATCACCGCCGGGATCGTCACCTGGTACGAGCGAGAGGTCGCCGGCGGTCCGGCACCGCTGGGTCCGGCCGCCCCGACCACGACCTAGCAGCGATCCAGCCGAGGGACACGTTGTCCCCCGGCGGATCTCCCCCTCTGGCGCGGTGCGCGAGTTTTAGCGGTTCGACAGCCAGGTCATCATCAGCTCGCTTCGCTGCTCTCGGTCGGCTCGGTGGCTTCGGCCTCGTCGGTTGAATCGGCTGTATCGGTGGCATCGGCTGTGTCGGTTGCGTCGGTGCCAGCCGTTCGAGCCGTTTTCGACGCCACGCAAGCCTTGAATGCCTGATGCGCGGCTGTCTTCGTCGACTTGTCGGGCTTGCTGCCTCTTGCGGCCCGTTCGGTCGCCTTGCACGTGGCGACGCTGTTGGCGTGGGCTTGGCCATTGGCTGAGGCGATCGCGCTCACACACTGTCCATGCACCCCGTTGGCACCGTGGGGACACGTTGTGCGGGCGGCAGACGAGACGACGTCGCCGTGCGAGCCAGGATCTGCGCCGCTGGCGCCTTCCTGCATCGCCATCGCGCTCGCCGCGCCGAGCACGACGGCCGCCGCAGCGGCAAACAACGCGAATCGAAACTTGAGCATTCCTTCCCTCCTGAATCGGGTGGTTTGGCGTACCCCGTTCTCTCGGTGAAAAGCTCTAACGCCGGCACCCCTCCAACTAACCAAAGTCTGGAAGGCGCAGGAATTTAGACGTTTTGTCGTTGACCTCCCTAGCGGACCCAGAAACCCGGAGGCAACATGGCAGCATTACGTCGCAGAAACGTCCTCGCAACGTTCAAGCAATTGTTCTGGACAGGCAGACGCTCGGCGTCGCTGTCATCCGGTCCTGGCTGCACCTGCGAAAGCTGCGTGCAAGCCTGGGACCGGCATCAAGTCGAACAGCCGTCGCCACCGCCCCAAGCTCGACGGCTACGTCCAGGCCTTTACTGACGCCCTCCTAGCCCTGGATCGAACCCAGCAGCGCGGCGTTGCTGAGGGCGACGCCGGCCAGACAGATCGTCACCGCCTGGACCGCGAGCAGAGAGAGCCGAAAGGTGAGCACCGAGAAGCGTCGCGGGTCTTTGCGGACGTTGTGTGCCGCTGCGATCAGCGCCGCCGTGGCGGCCGCGACGATCATCACCTTGAACACCCAGAACAGGGCGATGCCGCCGACCTCGAGCATCTGGGCGCTGATCGGCATCGCTTCCACCGCGCCGCGGGCTCGATCGATGGCGGTGGTCAATGTGTCAGCCGCCTGGCTCCCCAACAGCAGACCGCTCCAGAGCATGGCCTGCCGGACTTCCACTTAGGTACAACGCCTCGACCTCGCGGGCTGGCTTCGCATTTGACGTTGCGTTACGTCATTTTTTGTGATGGCGCCTCCGGGTCGATGTCCTGGGGTTGGCGTTCCTAATTTGGAGGTGCCGAATCACATGGATACAGGAACCCTAGTCACGATCCTCGTCGTTGTCCTCGTGGTCCTCGTTTTGCTCTTCCTGGTGCGGGCCGCCGGCGTCGGCCGCCGGAGGCCGAAGTTGCGCCCGCTGCCCGCTGAATCGCGAGAGCGCTACATCGGCGAGTGGGACGAGATCGAAACCAAGTTCGTCGACGCGCCTGAGCAGGCCGTGCGGGAAGCGGAGTCGCTCGTCCTCTCGATGTTGCGCGAACGCGGGCATCCGCTGACCGAACGGGATCTTCCCGACGAGGTACGGCGAGCGCACAAGCTCGGCTACTCGTCGCGGGACAAGACCGAGGGGATGCGCCAGGCCCTGCTTCAGTACCGCGCCCTGATGGAGCGGATGATGGGCTCGACGGCGGGCATGACCGCACGCGACGAGCGTCGCCGGGAGATGGCTTAACCCGTCTAGAGGGCGGGCGCCGTCACCTTCGGCCAGACGTCGCTGACCGTCGAGAGGCGTGACGTTATCTCCGACGCGCCCGCGATGCTGTAGATGTAAGTGACGCCAGTCGGCGTCGGCTGGCCCCCGAAGCACGTCGAGCACGCCTGCTCGCCTAGGTACCAGACGAGGTCGTTGGTGAGGAACCTTGGGCTGGACCTACCCGCCGCGAGCGTGCGCGACACGCTGTTCGCCTGCACGCTGTAGAAACCGATTCCGCCCAACCCGCTGGGCGATCTGTACACGTACGCGATCCACCGGCCGTCCGGCGACTGGCGGGGCCTTATCCAGTGGAGCGTCGTGATCGAGCCGGCTCCTTCGCTCGCGTCCCAACGCCGCACGCTGCCGGTCGCATCGCGGAAGAAGAGCCTGCTGGGCAACGAGGCCCAGACCGCCATGGTCACTCCCGAGCTCGAGTAGAGCAATGACCCATCGCTCGCGCGGCGGATCTGGTCCGGCCCGGTGGCGCCGCTGCCCCCGGTGTGAAAAGTCTGAAAGTAGGCGATGTACAGGCCGTCCGGTGAAAAGCTCAGGAAGCTGTCGTCCTCGTCGGGGCTGATGCCGCGGGCCGGCGCCGCGGGCAGCGTGGCGAGGACTCGATTTCCCGACGGACCCACCAGACGCCATGCGTTGTTGTCGATGTACGTCAGCAGCTGGCCGTTGGGACTGAACGCGTACCGTCCCGAATCAAAGCCGCTTGCGTACGTCGCAAGCACCGTCGCAGTGCCGCCGTTCAGGCTGGCGGTGAGGATCTGGTTGTCAGAAGTCTCGTATGCCACGGTGGACCCGCTGACGAACTGTGGAGCCAGCGCGGCCGCTTCCAACGCGCACAGGTTTCGCGCGTGCGCCGGATCCTGGATGTCGCGTACGACGACGGTGGCGTCGCCCGCCACGGTCCCGATGACGAGGTTGTCGCCCGCTGGCACCGCGGTCGTGCAATGGACCAGCGATCCGATCCCGGTAGACGGCGCCGGAGTGCCACCGCCGGACGGAGTGGATGAGTCGGTTGCAGTAGGGCTTGAAGGGGACGGGGAAACGTGCCCGCCGGTCGATCCCGAACCGCCGCACGCGGCGAGCGTCAGGATCGCCATCAAAGCCGCGCCGCTTGCGCGCACGCGGTAACAGTAGCCGTCGCCGCGCTCACATCGATCAGTCGAGGCGTTAAATCACTATGGCCACCACAAAGCAGAAAACAGCGGCAAAGCGCAACGTCAAGAAGGCTGCGACGGCGGCGCGCAGGAAGCGAACGATCTCCAAGCTGCCGAAAAGCACGCGCACCGCCCTAGGGAAGCAGGCGAACAAGGTCAAGCGCCAGAAGTCGCGTTAGCTCCCTTGATCCGGCCTACGGCGATGCGTCGCGCAGCCGCGTCGGTGCTGATTCCTTCGCTGTCAGCTCGGCGCAGGATCTCGAAGACCGCGTCGCCGACCCCGGCCAGCCTTGCGTCAAGGAAGTCGCGCGTCCAGTGCTGCTCCTCGAGCCCGCCGCCATGCAGCACGCCTCCCGCGTTGATCACGAAGTCGGGTGCGTAGACGATGCTGCGTTCGCGCAGGAGATCCGCGTCCTCAGGACGTTCGAGCTGGTTGTTGGCGCCGCCCGCGATCACTCGACAGCGAAGTCTCGGAATGGAACGGGCGTTGATGATGCCGCCGACCGCGCATGGCGCCAGAACGTCGCACTGAGTGGTGAGCGCCGATTCCGGCGCGACAACCTGGATTCCTTTCTCGCGCAACGCGGCGAGACGCCTTTCGTCGACGTCGGTCGCCATGACTGTCGCGTCGGCCTCCATCAACAGGTCGATAAGGTGGCCGCCCACGCCCCCCGCGCCCTGCACGAGGATGCGTCGCAAGCTCAGGTCGTCGGAGTCGAACGCGTGGCGGCACGCCGCGCGAATGCCGTGGAAGACGCCGACCGCAGTGTCGGGAGCCGTGTCGCCAGAGCCACCCGAGGCCTCGGTGCGGCAGAACACGAATGGTGTGACCTCGGCGATCACGTCCATATCGAGAGCCGAGGTGTTCATATCAGGCGCCGCGCTGTACAGGCCACCGAGCGAGTTGACGAAGGCGCCGTACTCGCGAAGCAAGCGCCGGCGCGCCGCACCCTGCGGGATCTCCGGGGTCGGCAGTGCGATCACGGCTTTGCCGCCCCCATGCGGAAAGTCCACGCTCGCGAACTTGAGGCTCATCGCCTCGGCGAGCCGCATGCCGTCGGCGAGCGCGTCGGAGAGTCGAGGATAGTGCTTCATCCGCGTGCCTCCACCCGCCGGCCCAAGGCGGGTCGAGTGGACGCAGATGAACATCCAGGTGCCTGTTTCGGAGTCGCGATGGATCGAGACGGATTCGCCGTCCCACTTCGCAATCAACTCCTCCACGTCGGAGGAGTTTAGTGCTGTCCTACGCCCCGCTCCCTAGCCCTCTCCCCACGAGGGAGAGAGGAATCAGGCCGCCCTTGGATGCTCGACCACCGCGAGGACTCGCGGTGCGACAAACCGAGCAGTGCGGACGACTCCCCCGGTGCGTGTGAGCTCGCGGACCTCGACTGTAGTGCGCGAGCTGCGGACCTCGACCGTGCGCCCGGCCCTGGTCGCCTCGACCACGTACTCGCGAGCTGAGCCGCCGCCGGCGTCGACCAGGACCTCGACGAAATCACCCTTTGCCATACCTATGTGTTATGCCCAATTCGACTCCAATTCATGCGTTCTATAGACGTGACGGCGCAGCCTCCGGACAATCCTCGGAACGTCGAGGAGCTCAAAGAGGCGGCGGCCGCGTGCCGCGGTTGCGACCTGTGGGAGCAGGCCACGCAAACCGTGTTCGGGGAGGGCGCCGAGCACTCCCGGATGATGCTGATCGGGGAGCAGCCCGGGGACCAGGAAGACCTCCAGGGCAAGCCGTTCGTCGGACCCGCCGGGCGGCTGCTCGAAAAGGCGCTGGACGAGGCCGGAATCGACCGCCGCCGCGTCTACGTGACAAACGCGGTGAAGCATTTCCGGTGGACTCGGCGCGGCAAGCGCAGGCTGCACGAGAAACCGAATGCAGGCCAGGTGCGGGCGTGCCGGCCATGGCTCGAGGCTGAGATCGAGGTCGTCAAGCCCCGGATGCTCGTCCTGCTGGGGGCCACCGCGGCCCAATCCGTGATGGGGCCGGCGTTTCGGGTGAGCAAGCAGCGCGGTGAGGTCCTGGAGTCGACATTTGGGATTCCGGTGCTCGCCACAGTTCACCCGTCGTCGATCCTGAGGGCAACCGACGACGAGTCGCGCGACGCCGCGTTGGCGTCGTTGATCGCCGACCTGAAGGTTGCGGCCAGTAACGCATAGGGTCACAATGCCGGCTGCATGGCTCAGACGCGAGAACGCGCGGTGCTTCCGCTCTCCGTGCAGAACGCGTATCGGGAGCGCTACCGCGCGATCCGTCCCGGGTGGAAATCGAGCGGCGACCAGCTCGAGGCGATGGTGCGCAGCCACGTCACAGCCCGCAGCCGCATCCTCGACCTGGGCTGCGGCCGGGGCGGTGTCGTCGAGCTCCTCTGGCGCGAGGTCGAGCTCGCCGCGGGCCTCGATCCCGACTCGCCGTCGCTGTCCGAGCATCGGGCGCAGGGCATGCCGGTGGTCCGCGGCGTCGGCGAGCGCATGCCGTTCGTCGACGAGTCGTTCGACCTGATCGTTTGCCTGTGGGTGCTCGAGCATCTCAAGGATCCCGTCGAAGCGTTCCGGGAGGTTCGTCGAGTCTTGCGGCCGCGGGGACATTTCGTCTTCGTGACTCCGAACATGCGCAACCCGTTGATGGTCGCCAACCGCATCGGCAAAGCCCTGCCGTCGCTGCAGCGGCGGCTCGTGCCGAGGTTCTATGGACGCGGGGAGGCGGACACGTTTCCCGTGCAGTACCGCGCGAACACGGTGGAAGCGGTCAGGGGGCACGCGGAGGCGGCAGGCTTGCAGGTTTACGACCTGCGCGTCGTGCCAGACCCGACCTACCTCGCGATGAACAGCCTCATGTTCCAGGCGTCGGTGATGTCAGAGCGATTGCTGCCCAAGGGGTGGGGCATGCATCTGCTGGGCGACCTGGTGCGGGTTTAAGCCCCACTCCTGCCTTGCTCCCTGAAGGGGAGAGGAAACCATCTAGTCCGGGCCCAGGAAGTAGCCCCATGCGTCGTGGGGTGCGCGCCAGCTGTGAGACGAAGAACGCTGCTTGCCCGCCTGAGGGCGTGTCCAGTCAGGTTGAGGCGGTCGGGGCCTGTCTGCATCGCGCTAGTCTGGCGGCGTGAGGTTGGATGCGTACACGATCGTGCTGCTGCGCCGGCCCGACAACGCGCCGGTGATGAGCGAGGCCGAGCTCGAGGCGCTGCAGGGTGAGCATGTCGCGTTCAACACGCGGATGCGGGAGGCGGGCCATGCCCTGGTCAGCGGTCCGTTCGCCGGCCAGCCGCATGAGTCCTGGCGCGGAATCAGCGTCTTCCGCACCTCGGTCGAGGAGACTCGCAAGTTGATGGCCGGCGACCCGTCGGTGCGCGCCGGCCGGCTCGAGTTCGACGTGTTCACCTGGCTGATGCCGGCGGGCTCATTAGGTGATCGCCCGGCGGCCACGATCGTGGAAGATTGACGCCATGAGTTTGAGCTTCAGCGTCATCCTGGTCATCCTCGCCTTGGTCGCCTTCGTGCTCGCCGCTATCGGCTGGACCTACCGCAAGACGGACCTCATCGCGATCGGCCTCGCCCTCTGGTCTCTTTCGATCCTCATCTCCCGACTGTCGCACCTCAGCCTCGGCACGATTCTGCTGTTGGTGGCGTTTCTTGCGTTCGTGGCCGCGGCGGTCGGCTGGCGATACCGAAAGGTCAACCTGATCGCGATTGGCCTCGCCGCCTGGACGTTGACCTATCTAGTGGCCTGAGGAGCGGTTTCCAGGGGCCAATCTTCGGATAGTCCGGACGAACCCGGCAAATGCCTTGGGCGGAATCTCGGATAGTCCGGACTATCCGAGAGCCTCGTAGCTAGCGGGCGGCGGGAACCCTCGCGATGCCGCCTCCACCCGTGAGGCGAGCGGCGATCACCACCGGGATGACCGTGATCAGGATCACGAACGAGACCACCACGTTGACTTCCGGCAGCAACACCCCGTGGCGGATCTGGCCGTAGATCCAGATCGGCAGCGTGCTCTGCGAGCCGGCGGTGAACGTGGTCACGATGACCTCGTCGAACGAGAGCGCGAAGGCCAGCATGCCGCCCGCCACGACCGAGGTTGAGATGAGCGGCAGCGTGACGTCGCGGAACGCCTGAAATCCGTTGGCCCCCAGGTCCATCGCCGCCTCGAGCAGCGAGCCCTGGGTCCGACGCAAGCGTGCGAGCACGTTGTTGTAGACGACGACGATGCAGAAGGTCGTGTGGCCGATCACGATCGTCCACAGCGAGAGCGAGATCCCGTTGAAGCTGAAGAAGGCGTTCAAGGCGAGGCCCGTGATGATCCCGGGTAGGGCGAGCGGGAGGATGAACAGGAGGCTCACCACCTCACGTCCGAAGAACGGCGTGCGATGGATGGCGAACGCCGCGCACGAACCGAGCACGAGAGCGATCACGGTCGCGGTCAATCCCGCCTGAATGGAAACGACGAGCGCCGAGCGGACGTTTTCGTCAGCCCAGGTGGCGCTGAACCATTTGACGGTCAGGCCCGGGATCGGCCAGCTCTGGATGTTTGAAGTATTGAACGCATAGAAGAAGATCAGGAGGATTGGAATGAAAAGGAAGAGCAGGATCAGCACGACCCAGATCCGCAGCACCAGGCGAGTCCCGAATCCCTCCATCCTTCAGAGCGCCTCGAACGCGCCGAGGCGGTACGCGATGAAGAGGTAGACGGCCATGATCCCGAGAGGCACCATCGAAAGCGCGGCGGCAAACGGGATGTTGTTCGCGATCCCGACGTTGGCGTAGACGACGTTGCCGATGAACGTCGAGCTCGCTCCGCCGACCAGGATCGGGGTGATGTAGTCGCCGAGGGTGAGCGAGAAGGTGAAGATCGAACCCGCGACGACGCCGGGGGCGGCCAGCGGCAGCACGATGTCGAGCAGCGTCCGCCATCTACGAGCCCCCAGGTCCGCCGCCGCCTCCAGCAGCGATTCCGGCACGCGCTCGAGCGCGGCGTAGACGGGGATGATCATGAACGGCAGCCAGATGTAGGAGAACACCAGCCACATCGCCGTGTTCGTGTACCCGATGTTGGCGGGCGGCAGTCCGATCGACTGCAGGCTCCAGTTCAGCACCCCGCTGTGGTTGAGGATCAGGATCCATGCGTACACGCGCGCGAGGTAGCTGGCCCATAACGGGAGCAGGACCGCCGCGAAAAGCAGCGTCTGCGTCCGACGCGAGGCAACGCGGGCCATGAAGTATGCGAATGGAAAGGCGAGCACAGCGTCGGTGGCCGTGACCAGCGCTGCGATGCCGACGGTCCTTCCGATGATCGACCAATAAGTCGAGTCGGTGACGATGACCCGGAAGTTGTCGAGGTTCCAGGACTGAACGATCTGCGTCGTGAAGGGGTCGATGGCCCAGAACGCGGTGATGAGCAGGGTGACCAGCGCCGCGAGGTAAAGGATCACAAACCAGCCGAGTGGAGGCGTGAGCAGAACGACCGGGCGTAGCCAGGGCACGCGCCAAAAGAGGGATTGAACGCCAGCGGCCCCGCCCTTTGTGGGGCGAGGCCGCCTGATTCGCTCTACGGACGACAACCTAGCCCTTGATTGAGGTCCAGGCTGTGACCCACGTCGCGTACGGGATGCAGGTCTTGCTGCCGTTGCCGCAGTCTGCGAGCGGCGTCTTCCAGAACTTGACGGTGTCGAAGTAGGCCGCGCCGGTCTCGTCGGCGTGGTACTGGTGGCAGGTGCCGGCCTGCTGGGCCTCCATCTCGGCGCACGCCTTGGAGTTCACCGGCGTCTCGCCGAACGAAAGGGCCTGCTGCGCCTGCACCTTGGGGGTGCTCACCCACTTGGTCCACAGGTAGGCGCAGTTGGGGTGCGTCGCCTTGGTGGCGAGCATCCAGGTGTCCGCCCATCCGGTCGCGCCTTCGGTCGGGATGGTGTCATCCACCGGCGCGCCCGCGGCCTTGAGCTGGATCGTCTGATACGGCCATGCCGCGCCAACCTGCACGTCCCCATTCTTGAACAGGCTGATCTCGTCGGTAGCCAGGCCCCAGTACTTCTTGATCAGGGGCTGCTGGGTCTTGAGCAAGTTCACCGTCGCGTCGAACTGCTTTTGCGTGAGCTCGTAGGGGTCCTTGATGCCCAGGCTGGGTTGGGTCTTGCTCAGGTAAAGGGCCGCGTCCGCGATCTGGATGGGGTTGTCGGGCACGGTGATCAGGCCCTTGTTGGCCGGGTCGTAGATGACCTGCCAGCTCGTCGGCTTGTTCGGGAACTTCTTCGTGTTGTAGAGCAGGGTGTTCGGCCCCCACTGCAGGGAGACGCCGTAGTGCACACCGTTGATGGTGTTGTAGGGAGGGTTCTTGAAGTAGTTGTCGAAGTTCTGCCAGTCGGGGATCAGGTCGACATTCATCGGCCTGACGTCTCCGGCATAGATCAGCCGAAGGTCGGCGTCACCGGACGCTGACACCATGTCCCACTGGCCGCCCCCGCCGTCCTTCATCAGGCTGACCATCTCGTCCGACGACCCGGCCGGGTGCAGGTTGAGCTTGCAACCGGTGGCTGCCGTGAACGGATCGGCCCAGCTCTTGTCCGCGTACCCATCCCACAGGACGAGGTTGAGCTGACCTTCGCCTGCGCCGATCGAGGTCTGGGGCTTCATGTTTGCGGTTGGCGGTGGAGACGATGTGTTGCCGGATGGCGTACCGGTCGATCCGCATGCGGTGAGGACCACCGCGGCGACCGCCGCGAATGCACCGAGCTTCATGCGACTTCCTTTACCTCCCCTTGTCGAGAACGTATGTCTGATCGGCCGTCCAGGCCAGCCTCACCGGCCGGCCTTCGAACTTCTGGGCGTCGCCCAAAGCGTCCATATTCTGACGTACCGCCACGAGTTGCTCCCCGCGGTCGAGGCGCACCAGGTAGCGGGTGCTCATCCCGACGTAAACGACCTCCTCGACCTGGCCCTGCTCGACCGTCATTCCCGGCTCGACCTGCTCGCCAGCGGCCAGCATCCGGATCTTTTCCGGACGGACGACAAACCGCACCCCGTCGCGCTGGAGGACGTTCGAGATGCCGATGAAGCCGGCGACGAACTCGGTCGCGGGCTGCTCGTAGACCTCGACCGGCGGGCCGATCTGCTCGATCAGCCCGTTCGACATGACCGCCATGCGGTCGCTCATGGTCAGAGCCTCTTCCTGGTCGTGCGTGACATAGACGAACGTGATCCCGACTTCCTTCTGAATCTGCTTGAGCTCAATCTGCATCTCCTGGCGCAGCTTCAGGTCGAGCGCACCGAGGGGCTCGTCGAGAAGTAAGACCTCGGGCTCGTTGATGACGGCGCGGGCGAGCGCCACGCGCTGGCGCTGGCCGCCGGACAGCTGGTTCGGCCGCCGGTTGCCCAGCGCCGCGAGGCGGACCATCTCGAGCGCCCGCTGCACCCTCTTCTCGCGCTCCCGCCGCGGCACGCCCTTGATGCGCAACCCATACCCAATGTTCTGGGCCACCGACATGTGCGGAAACAGCGCGTAGTCCTGGAACACGGTGTTGGTGTCGCGGGCGTACGGCGGGAGCCCCGTCACGTCGCGCCCGCCCAGCTCGATCCGGCCGGCGTCGGGTCTCTCGAAGCCCGCGATCAGCCTCAGCAGCGTCGTCTTGCCCGAGCCGGATGGGCCGAGCAGCGTGAAGAACTCGCCTTCATCGACAACCAGGTCGATCCCCGCGACGGCGACGACCTGGCCGTAGCTCTTACGGATCCCCTGGATTCTTAGCGCAGGTTTCTTTTTTGGGTCGCCCAGAGGCGCGAACGGAGGTACCTTCGTCCGCGTCTCAGTCAAGCGACGCCATCACATGCTTGATCTGCGTGTACTCCTCGAGCGAGTACACGGACATGTCCTTCCCGTAGCCGCTCTGCTTGTAGCCGCCGTGAGGCATCTCGTTGACGAGCGGGATGTGGGTGTTGATCCAGACCGTGCCGAACTGAAGCTGGCGCGCCATGCGGAGCGCCCGCCCGACATCCCGCGTCCACACCGACGCCGCAAGCCCGTAATCGACGCCGTTCGCCCATGCGAGCGCCTGCGCTTCGTCACTGAACCTCTGCACCGTCACGACCGGACCGAAGACCTCTTTGTTCACGATCTCAGCGTCGGGTCCCGGCGGCACCACAACCGTCGGCTCGTACCAGGAGCCGGCCTTCTTGATGCGCGCTCCGCCGGTCAGCACCTCGGCTCCGGCCTTCCGGGCGCGGTCGACGAAGCCGGAGACGCGAGTGAGCTGCTCCTCCGAAACGAGCGGGCCCATCTCGGTGTCATCGGACAAGGGGTCGCCCACCTTGATGCCGCTGACCACCGGCACCAGATCGCCGAGCAGCTTCTCGTGAATGTGAGGGCCGGCGAGGACGCGAGTTGCCGCGGTGCAGTCTTGCCCCGCATTGAAGTAGCCGCCGATCTTGATCCACTCCACGACCTTCTCCAGGTCGGCGTCGTCGAACACGATGACTGGAGCTTTGCCGCCAAGCTCGAGATGAACGCGCTTCAAGGTGGAAGCGGCGTTGCGGGCGATCTCTTTGCCGGTGGCAACGTCACCGGTCAGCGACACCATCCCGACTCCTGGGTGACGCACTATGCCGGCCCCGACGGGTTCGCCGTCGCCGGTGATCACGTTGAGCACGCCGGGCGGGAAGATGTCTGCGGCCAGCTCGGCCAGCTTGAGCGCCGTGAGCGGTGTCCACTCCGACGGCTTGAGCACCACGGTATTGCCGGCGGCGAGAGCCGGGGCGATCTTCCAGGTGGCCATCATCAGCGGGTAGTTCCAGGGCGCGATCGAGCCGACGACGCCGATGGGTTCGCGGCGCAACATGCTGGTGAAGCCCTGCATGTACTCGCCGGCGGCGCGCCCCTCGAGGGTTCGCGCGGCGCCCGCGAAGAAGCGGAAGCAATCCACGGTCGGAGGAATCTCCTCGGACTTCATCACCGCCAGCGGTTTGCCGACGTTCTCCGACTCGAGCTGGGCGAACTCGTCGGCGTTCGCCGCTATGGCATCTGCCAGCTTCAACAACCGCTCGCTGCGATCGCGAGGCGTGGTGTCGGACCAACCGCCGTCGAAGGCCTTGCGGGCTGCCGCAACCGCGTGGTTGACGTCGTCCTCCGTCCCCTTCGGCACATGCGCGATGGCCTTGCCGGTGGCTGGGTTCACGATCTCCTGTGTCTCGCGGCCGGCGCCTGGCGTCCACTCGCCGCCGATGAACATTTCGTGACGTCGCAGCGTCGTGCTCATTACGTCCTCCTTGGGTTCAGCGGCCCGCGGCGACTTCACCCAGCGCCGCGCCGAGTATGTCCAGGCCCTCGTCCAGCTGCTCGTCCGGGATCGTCAGCGGCATCAGCGTGCGGACCACGTTGTGATGCACCCCGCAGCGCAGGACGATCAGGCCCTTCTCCCGCGCCACGCCCAGGAGTCTGGCCGTCTCCTTGTCCGCGCCTTCCTTGGTCTGCCGGTTCCGGACCAGCTCCATGCCCGCCATCGCACCGACGACCCTCACGTCTCCGATGAGCTCGTGCTCGGCGGCCCAGCTCTGCATGCGCTCCTCGACGACCGAGCCGATACGCGCGGCGCGCTCGGGCAGTTTTTCGTCGCGCATGATGTCCATCACCGCGAGGCCCGCGGCGCAGGCGACGGGGTTTCCGCCGTACGTGCCCCCGAGGCCGCCGGGGTCCGGCGCGTCCATCACGTCTGCCCGCCCGACGACGGCGGACAGCGGAAAGCCGGCGGCCAGGCTCTTGGCGACCGTCATCAGGTCGGGCTCGACACCGGAGTGCTCGATCGCGAAGAACTTGCCGGTGCGGCCGAAGCCGGTCTGGATCTCGTCGGCGATGAGCATGATGCCGTGCTGCCTGGTCAGCTCGCGCAGCCTGCGCATGAAGTCGAGCGGCGCCGGCACAAAGCCGCCTTCGCCAAGCACCGGCTCGATGACGACCGCCGCCACACGCTTGGGTGAGATCTCCGCCTCGAGCAGGTTGTCGAGGTCGGCCAGCGCCGCCTCAGTGTTCCAGCCGCGGTACTCATAAGGAAAGGGCGTCTGGTATACCTCGGCCGCGTAGGGTCCGAAGTTCTGCTTGTAGGGCTGGACGCTGCCGGTCAGGCTGAGGGCGAGAAGGGTGCGGCCGTGGAAGCCGCCCCGGAAGCTGATCACGCCGGGACGGCCGGTCGCGGCGCGCGCGATCTTGACCGCGTTCTCGATCGCCTCGGCGCCGGTGGAGAAGAAGACAGCCTTCCTTGCGCCCCCGATCGGCGCGACCTCGCACAGCCGCTCGGCCAGCCTGAGGTATGACTCGTAGTGGACGACCTGGAAGGACGTGTGGGTTGCCCGCTCCAGCTGGTCGTGCACCGCCTGCATGACGCGCGGATGGGCATGCCCGACATTCATCACGCCGATGCCTCCGGCGAAGTCGATGTAGCGCTTGCCGCTGATGTCCCACAGCTCGGAGCCTTTGGCGCGGTCGGCCGTGATGGGGTGGGAGCTGCTGATGCCCCGCGGGATGTACTTGGCGCGAAGCTCGGCGAGCTCGGCCTCCGTGGACGCGTGGCGCACGCTCAGGGAGGTGGCAAGAGCCCTCCCCATTCATGGGGAGGGGCAGGGGTGGGGCTCACGCGGCCATTCAAGCAGATACGATCCGGGCCTGGTGGAAGGGGCTCGCGCGGCCGTCGCAAGACTCTGGCCTGGCCGCGCTGCGAGTGTTTCTGAGCTGGGTGGCGGGATCACCAACCGCAACTTCAAGGTGGACGTGGACGGCGAGGTTTTCGTCCTCAGGATGGGCGGAGCGAAGACCGATCTGCTGGGTATCGACCGCGCTGTCGAGTACGCCGCAGGCCAACGCGCGTTTGAGGTCGGAGTGGGTCCGGAGGTAACCGCTTTCGTGCCGGAGGAGGGCTGGCTCGTGGCGCGCTTCATCGACGGCCGAACCATCTCGTTGGACGAGATGCGGCTGCCCTCGATGCTCACGCGAATCGCGACAGCCTTGAGAGCGTTCCACGAGGGCCCTCCAATACCTGGTCGCTTCAGCGCCTGGGCGGTGGTGGATGGCTACCGGGCGCTGGCGCAGGCCCATGGCGTTTCGATCCCGGCGGAGTTCAACGAGGCGCGCGTGATCGCCGACAGGATCAGCTCGGCGCGTGGGCCTCAGCCGAGCGTCCCGTGTCACAACGATCTGCTCAATGCGAACTTCCTCGATGACGGATCGATTCGAATCGTGGACTGGGAGTACGCCGGGATGGGCGATCGCTTCTTTGACCTGGCGAACTTTTCGGTCAACCACGAGTTTGGAGTCAAGGAGGACCGCGGCTTGCTGCACGCATATTTTGGTCCGGTAAACGAGAGCGACCTTGCCTCGTTGCGCTTGATGCGGTTCATGTCCGACTTCCGGGAGGCGATGTGGGGGGTGCTGCAGAGCGGCATCTCCGACCTGGACTTTGACTTCAACGGTTACGCCGCCAAACACTTCGCTCGCATGGAAGCCAGCGCCAGGGAGCTGCAACTAAACGCATAGCCTCCGTCAAATGGGCGGCGAAGTCCTTGATTTCGCCGCCGGGACGTTTGAAGATGCTCGCGATGGCCCAGCTACCCCCGCCGGCGAATGTGGGCCTGGTCTCCGGCGACGGGAAATGGCGTTGGGACGGCCGGCAGTGGGTGCCCAATACGCCCGTGCTGGCCGGCGGGGCTTATGTCGTTCCGGCGCCGCCTGGGGCGATGGTCGTCGCACCCAAGAATCCGGCGATCAGCCTGATCGTTTCGTTCTTCCTTCCAGGCGTGGGATCGATGATCAACGGCGACTCGAGCCGCGGCATCCTGATCCTCGTCCTCTACGTGGTCGGCGTGCTCTCCGCCGTGTTGCTGATCGGCGTGCCGCTGGCAATCGGCGCGTGGATCTGGGGACTGGTCGACGCGTACCAGGGCGCGCAGGCCTGGAACCGCGCGCACGGGATCCTCAGCTAGCTCGGCTGCCACTCCCGTCCGATCGGCTGAGCCTATCGGTCGGATCAAAACAATTGATCCCTCCTATCGCCGAAATCGGACTAGCTTGTCGTTACTACATTGACGATGGGCGAGAGCGAAGCGGTCCTGTACGGGTCCGACGAGTGCAACGAGTCAAAGGCGATGGCCGACTTGCTGCGTGAGCTGGGTGTGGAGTTTCGCTATCGCGTCGTCAACCGGGACTCGGTCGCGATGCGAGAGTGGGAACAGCTCGACGGCGAGCGCGTTCCCATGCTGCGGATGGGCAACCACACCATCGTGCGCGGCCTGGACCGGATCCGAGTCCAGCAGCTCTTCGGCTGGGTAGGCTGCTAGCAAGCCCCAGCCCCTCCGGCGGCTCCGCCGCCACCGCCCCATGAATGGGGAGGAGTTAAGTCCTTAGCTGCGGACTCGTGTGCCGAGCGGGTCGTACAGCGGCTCTTGGACCACGCGGCCGCCGACCCACGTGCCGAAGATGTCGATCTCGACCGGCGTGCCCACGGCGCACCGGGACGGGATGTGCGCATACGCGATCGACTGCCCGACCGTGTAGCCGTAGCCGCCGCTGGTGACGCGCCCCACCACCTCACCGTCGATCCTCACGGGCTCTGAGCCAAGCGCGACTGAGCGAGCCTCGTCCAGGACCAGGCACGCAAGCCTCGCGTCGGCCGGAGCCTCGCGCTTCTCGATCAGCGCGGACCGGCCGATGAACTCGCCCTTGTCGAGCTTGACACAGAACCCGAGGCCCGCCGCATAGGGGTCGACCTCCGGTCCGATGTCGGCGCCCCACACCCGGTAGCCCTTCTCCAGGCGCAGCGAATCGACAGCCTTGTAGCCGCCCGGCACCAGGCCTTTGTCGTGACCGGCCTCGCGGATGGTGTCCCAAAGGCGAAGCCCGAACTCGGACGGGCAGTAGAGCTCCCAGCCCAGCTCACCCACGTACGTCACGCGAAGGGCGAGGCAGGGCACCGAGCCGATCGCCAGCTCCCTCGCGGTCATGAACCGAAACGCAGTGTCGGTGATATCGGTGGGAGTAAGCCGCGCGAGGATCGCTCGCGCCTGCGGTCCCCACAGGCCGATGCACGCGTAGGCCGAGGTCACGTCTTCGACGTACACCGAGCCGTCGCCTGGCGCGTGGTCGCGGACCCATGAAAGGTCGTGCATGCCGAACGCGGTCCCGGTGATGATCCGGAAGCGATGGTCGCCGAGCCGTGTGATCGTGAAGTCGCATTCGATGCCGCCGCCCTCGTTGAGCATCTGCGTGTAGGTCAGGTGACCGACGTCGCGGGCGACCTTGTTGTCGGCGAGGCTCTCGAGGAAAGCACCCGCCCCACGACCGCCCACCTCGATCTTGGCGAAGGACGTGAAGTCGAACATGGCGGCCGCCTCCCGGCACGCTTGGTGCTCGACACCGATGGCCGGCGACCACAGACGCCCGGCCCAGCCGTGCGGCCGCAGCGATTGGTCGCCCTGCGTGCCGTTTGGCTCGAACCAGTTGACGCGCTCCCAGCCGGACTTCTCGCCAAAGGCCGCGCCGAGATCGGTCAGGCGCGAGTAGACCGGCGAGACGCGCAGCGGTCGCCCGGCGCTCCGCTCGTGGCCGGGATACTTGACGTCGTAATACGTCGAGTACACCTCGTACGTGCGGGCGAGCGTGTAGTCGCGGCTCAGATAGGCGTGGCCAAAGCGCCGCGAGTCCATCTCCCAGGTGTCGAGGCTTGGCCTTCCGTCAACGATCCACTCCGCCACCAGGCGGCCCATTCCGCCGGCGCCGGCCAGGCCGTGCGCGCAGAAGCCGGCGGCGATCCAGAATCCGCGCACCTCGCTCGGCCCGAGGATGAACTCGTTGTCGGGCGTGAACGCCTCCGGGCCGTTGACCAGGCGCACGACCTCCGCGTCCTTGAGAGGAGGAGTCCGCACGATCGCGTTGGTCATCAGCGGCTCGAAGCGGTCCCAGTCTGGCTCGAGCAGGCGGCCGTTGAAGTCGCTCGGGATGCGGTCCAGGCCCCAGGGCTTCGGCTTTCGCTCGTAGCCGCCCATGATCAGGCCGCCGGATTCCGGGCGGTAGTAGACGAGCAGCGACGGATCTCTCATCGTCGGCATATCGAGAGGGAGGCCAGACGGTCGCGTAATGAGGTATTCGTGGGCGAACGGAATCAGGGGCACGTTGACGCCCACCATGTGGCCGATCTCCGGCGCGAACATCCCGCCCGCGTTCACCACGAGCTCGGTCTCGATTTCGCCGCGATCGGTCACCACGCGACGGACGCGACCATCCGCCACCTCGATTCCCGTGACCCGGGTGTCCTCGCAGATCTCTGCCCCGCGGCGCCGCGCGCCCTCGACAAGGGCAAACGTCAGCTGGCTCGGGTCGATGTAGCCATCGGTCGGCAGGAACGCGGCGCCAAGCACGCCATGGGTCGACATGGGCGGGAACATCCGCTGTGCGTCGTCCGCCGAGATGAGCTCGAGCGGCAGTCCGAATGTCTTCGCCCACGCAGCTTGCCGCGTCAGCTCCTCCATCCGCTCCTGGCTCGAGGCCAGGCGAAGCGACCCGACCTCGTGCCAGCCGGTCTCCAGCCCGACCTCTTCCTTGAGGGAGCGGTAGAGATCGACCGAGTTCATCATCATCCTGGTCAGGCTGAGCGATCCACGGAGCTGGCCGACGAGCCCCGCGGAATGAAACGTCGAGCCGCTCGTGACGCGCGAGCGCTCCACCAGGACGGCATCGGTCCAGCCGAGACGGGCCAGCCAGTAGAGGATGGACGCGCCGCCGACACCGCCCCCGATGACGACGGCGCGCGCCCGTTGCCTCAAACGCCCCTCACCCCGACCCTCTCCCCTCGAGGGGAGAGGAGATCACGCCCGCGCTTCGGCCGTGGCGGCGCTCGTTTCGGGCGCACGCCGCTGGGCGATGGCCCAATAGATCACGCCTACCAGCAGAATGACCGCGAGCGTGCCCTCGAAGAGCGGGATGCTCCCGATCGGCCCCAGATTGGGCAGGTTCGGCAGGGTGCTGACTGGCGGGTTCTGGTTGCCGACCGCCAGATTCCTTGGCCAGAGGAAGTTGACCTCCATCGCAACGCCCCAGATGAGTCCGAGGATGTTGATCCATAGTCCCCACTGGCCGAGCTTGAAGGGCGCGGCCTCCTTCGGCCAACCCTTCAGCCGCGCGAGCAGAATCGCGAGGTTGCCGAGGATGTAGGAGAGGTAGATCATGCCGGTCGCGCCGATCGCAATGAGGCCCGCCCCCGCGTAGTAGATCAGCGGAAGGCCGGCGACAACTCCGATCGCGACGCAGGCGCCGATCGGCGTGTGCAAAGTGGGGTGCACAGTGCTCAACACCCGGGAAAGAGGCAGCTTGCCGTCTCGCGACATGCCAAACGCCAACCGGATGGTCGAGGTCTGGATGGCGAGGCAGCAGACGTAGATCGCGGCGAACACGACGAAGAGATAGAGGTTGGCGGCCCACCCTGGGAAGTTGGCCTCGATGATCGTGACCAGCGGGAAGGGGTACTTGCCGGCGCCGGTGTCGGCGACGAACTGGCTCATCTGGCCTGGGATCGCGATCACGACCGCGAACAGGAAGATCGCGCCGATGATCGCGGCGCCGATGACCGCGGCGATCACGGCGCGCGGCGCCTCGCGACGCGGGTTCTTCGTTTCCTCGGCCAGCGTGCTCGCGGTGTCGAATCCGTAAATCACGAACAGCGACATGAACATCGCGGCGAGGAACGTGCCCGTCTGGTTGCTCGTGCCGAGATAGCTCGTGTCGGTGAACACCGAAACCGACTGGTGGTGATAGAAGAGGATGAGGATCAGGGCGAAGACGACCATGCCCAGGATCTCGAACACGACCCCGGTGTTGTTGACGAGCGCGACCAGCCGGACACCGAAGATGCTCAGCAACGTCGTGCTGAGCAGGACCAGGGCGGCGACGTTCCGGTTGGTGTCCGTGTCCGTGCCGAGGTTCATGCCCAGGTTGTTGAGTAGCGGGATGAGGACGAGCGGGACCGTAGCCACGACAGCCGCGACCGTTAGAACGCCCGCGAAAAGGTAGATCCAGCCTGTGAACCAGGAGTAGGTCCTGTTTGAGAGGTACTTGGTCCACTGATAGACGGAGCCGGCGACTGGGAAGTGCGAGCTGACCTCGGCGAAGTTCAGGGCGATGATCAGCTGGCCGACGACGACGATGGGCCAGCTCCACCAGAAGAAGGGTCCCGCCAGGGCGATTCCGAGAATGAACAGAGTGAAGATGCCCGTCGACGGCGAGATGTAGGAAAAAGCGACGGCAAAGCTGGAGTAGACGCCTAGAGCGCGGCGAAGCTCCTGCTTGTACCCAAACTTCTCAAGGTCGCGAACGTCGGTGTCTTGTGCCGATTCCAAGTGCTTCCCCTCCTGAACCCAAGCCGGCCGCCGGTGGTGGCGCCGAAACTATCACCCGTTGCGGACCGCGTCAACGCGTGCGTTGCGCGCAACGAGCGGGCGGCCTTCCAGGTCCGCTTGTGCGGAACCTCATGGGACAAGCGCCCATGGCGTGGGCGCAGGGCGGTGGGTGACCGGTAGCGCCGGACACTTGGAAATTCGCGAGTGGAACTCGGCAATTGGAGGCAAAACAGGTCGCCTCGCTCGGCGGTCCCGTTGGAAACTCGTGAGGCAAATGTCCCATGGCCCCCCGGCCGTGGTTGCCGTAATTTGCCCACCCTAGCGATGTACCGGCAACGTCGCGTTGTGTATCCGTTGGCGCATGAGACCACGAGGAGGGTGTGGGAACGCCTCGTGGTCTTGGGCGTCGGCTTCCTGGTGGTGGCCCAGACGCTGGCCCCGGCGGCGGCGATTGCCGCGACGATCCAGACCGACCTCTTCGTGTACCAGAACGGGGACACGGTGACGGTCACAGGCGACGGCTTCGGCTTCACCGAGACGGTCAGCCTGGTGACAACCGACCCCGCGACCACGGTCGTCGACCAGGGGACGGCTTCAACCGATGGACAGGGCAACTTCAGCTACCAGTTCACCCTGAACGCGACGGTGCCGGGTCTCTACGACGTAAGGGCGACCGGTGAGACGTCAGGGCTGACGGCTTCGACCCAGTTCGACCCGCAGGATAAAACAAGCCTGGACCTCAGCTTCTCCTCACCAGGTTCGTACGGGACCGCCGTAGTGATGTCGGGAACCTTGACCGATGACGCAACAAACCCCAGCACCCCGCTTGGCGGAGCGACGGTCACTGTCGCGACATACGGAAACAGTTCGTCGTGCGCACAGGGTCAAAAGTCGCCGGATCTCGGGTCGGCGACAACGGGGACAAACGGGCATTACACGTTCAACGCGTTTCCCGCAGTCGGAAGCTTCTATGTCGAGGCAGATTATGCCGGCGACAACACTCACATGAAGAGCTCGAGTGCGTGTGTGGCGCTGACCATCAGCGCTGCCACAGCCACCACCGTTGCTTCGGCGTCCCTGAGTTCGATTACGCCTTCCGGTCAGACGCTCGTCAACTGGACGGTGTCCTCGACTAGAGGCGTCACGAGCAAAACCGCTACCGGCACCGCTAGCGTCGTGAAAGATAGCGGCTCCACAAGCTTCTCATGCTCGCCGACGAGTGTGCCCGTCAGCGCCGCCCAGACGACTGGATCGGGATTCAGCTTCACGGCGAACACCGGCCAGCAGTTCACTTGCTCCGCGACTTCCCTGGGAAGCTACAGCTACCACGTCCACTTCGCGGACTCGGATGGGAACTACTCAAACTCGGACAGCGGATCGATTCCCCTCACTGTTGTCAGCGCCTCGACGCTCACCGTGCAGAATGCCAGCGGCACGTATGGCGGCAGCACAGTCAGCAGCCTGCAAGCCACGCTTTCGTCGAGTGCGTCCGTCACTGGCAAGACAATCTCGTTCGCGCTGAATGGAACTTCCGTTGGGACGGCGACCACAAACTCTTCAGGCGTCGCGACGCTGCTGAGCGCGAGCAGCCTCGCAGGCATCAACGCCGGAACGTATGCGTCCGGCGTAAGCGCCACATTCGCAGGCGACTCGTCGATAGCTGCGGCGTCGGCCACTGCCTCGCTGACCGTCAACGCGAAGTCGGTGACGGCCTCGGTGACTGCCAACAGCAGGGGTTATGACGGGACGACAACAGCGACGATCGCTACTTGCTCTCTAAGTGGTGTCGTGGGTTCCGACAACGTGACCTGCGACACGTCCACCGCGTCGGCGAACTTCGCCGACAAGAACGTCGGCAACGCCAAGACGGTGACGGTCACCGGGCTGAAGCTCGGCGGCGCGGCGGCCGGCAACTACGTGCTGTCAGCGACGACCGCGACGACGGCAGCGAACATCACCGCAAAAAGCCTGACCGTCAGCTTCACGACCTCCAACAAGACGTACAGCTCGACAACCAACGCGTCGATCATTGGCTGCACTTTCGGAGGCGTAGTCGCCACGGAGGATGTGAGCTGCGTCTCGAGCACCGCGACCGCACAGTTCGCCGACAAGAACGTCGGCAACGGCAAGACTGTGACCGGGTCTGGGTTCACGCTCTCTGGGGCAGCGGCCGGCAACTACTCGATCGGGACAGTCAACACCAGCACAGCAAACATCACGCCGCGCGATCTGACGGTGACGGCGACCGGCGTGAACAAGCAGTACGACGGCAATTCCACGGCGACCGTGACGCTATCGACTAACAAGCTAGCCGGAGATGCCATTTCGGCGAGCTACGCGAACGCCACGTTCGCGAACAAGAATGTCGGCACCGGTAAGGCGGTCAGTGTCAGCGGGATCGCGATCTCCGGCGCTGACGCCGGGAACTACAACCTGACAAACACGACGGCGAGCACCACAGCGAACATCACAAGCAAAGGCGTCGTCATCAATTTCACGGCGCAGACGAGACCCTACAGCGGAAACACCACCGCGACGATCAGCGGCTGCTCGGTCATTGCCGTGACCGGCGATGACGTCACTTGCGACCGCTCGCTGGCCACGGCAACGTTCGCCGACAAGAACGTGGGGGTCAGCAAGACGGTAGCGGGGACCGCGTTCACGCTCGCGGGCGCAGACGCGGCGAACTACTCGTTCACGACCAACGCAACCACGGCGAGCATCACACCTCGAGACCTGAACGTGACCGCGACCGGCGGCGCTAAGACCTACGACGCGAGCTCGCTCACGACCGTAACGCTGAACACGGACAAGGTCCCCGGAGACGACCTCACGACCATGTACACGATCGCTTCGTTCGGGGATAAGAGCGCTGGCTTGGACAAGCTCGTATCCGTGAGCGGAATCTCGATCTCGGGCGCCGACGCCGCCAACTATCACCTGGTCAACACCACGACGACGACCACGGCGAACATCTCACAGCGCGACCTGAGCGTCGCCGCGAGTGGCGTGGACAAGGTCTATGACGGGAACACGAGCGCCGCGGTGACGCTGTCGACGGACAAGCTGCTGGGCGACTTCGTGACCCCTGCCTACACCACGGCCTCCTTCGCAGACAAGAATGTCGCCAACGGCAAGGCGGTCTCGGTGGGTGGAATCACGATCGG
>WNGO01000768.1_pt1 | contig 29426 bp, 24 predicted proteins | sample 5400511 | NCBI WGS metagenome assembly WNGO01 (sample SAMN13153380, study PRJNA577476) | soil metagenome | isolation source: 20 cm soil or saprolite under Garry oak tree replicate 2 | place: USA:California | collected 2016-06-15 | reverse complement strand
GAAGACCGACCGGTCACTCTTCATGGCGCGGACCGAGGTCCGGTCGGCCCACGCCGATTCACATCTGGGCCACCTGTTCGACGACGGCCCGGCACCGACGGGCCTGCGTTATTGCATCAACTCGGCCGCGCTGCGCTTCGTTCCGGTGGAGCGCCTGCAAGCAGAGGGATACGAGCGCTACCTGCCCATGTTCCAGACCGCGCGGCGCTGATCCGGTATCCCCGATCCCTCGGGGGCGCCGGCACCAGCCGTCGCGCTATCGTAACCTGACCCGGTATCCTCCCTCTCCATCGTCCAGACCCCATTGGCTCACCAGCGCCCGCAGCTCACCCTGTAACAGAGTCTTCACCAGCCCGCGTAACACGGGTGCGCCGGGCGAGCCCTTCCCTTTCCCGGTGACGATATGGACCACCGCCCCCGCCCTGCGGCGCCGCCAGCTCTCGAGGAATGCGCGCACCGCGGACCGCGCTTCCATCGCGCCGAATCCGTGCAGGTCGAGCTCGGCATCGGCTCGCGCGTCGAGCAGCGGGTCGCGCGCATCGAACGCGGGGTGGCGACCTTTGCGTCGCGGGCCCATGACAGACGCTAGGGCTGAGCGAGCTCGAGCAGCCGCCGGACCTGTGCGAGCAGCTCGCTCGCGGTCCAGGGCTTCGTGACGAACGCCACGCGGGGATCATGGCCGACGGTCTTCCGGAAGTTCGGCGCGGGAAAGCCGCTCATGAACAACACCCTCACGCCGCGCGATTCCCCCCGGATGACCTCGTACATGTCGAACCCGCTGAGCTTCGGCATCACGACGTCGGTGATCACGAGCTGAAGCTCCGCGCGGTGGGCGCGGAAGGCGTCCAGTCCCTGCTGGCCGTCGACGGCGGTGACGACGCGGTAGCCGACCTTCGACAGGAGCTGCTGCGCGGCCACGCGCATGGTTTGATCGTCCTCCACCAGCAGGATCGTTTCCGTCCCGCCGGGCAGGCTTTCGTCGGTTGCCGCCTCGAGCTCCGACATCCCCTGGTCGCGGACCGCGGGGAAGTACACCTTGGCGGTCGTCCCCTGCCCGACCTCGCTGTAGATGTGGAGGTATCCGCGGTGCTGCTTCACGAGACCGTAGGCCATCGACATGCCGAGGCCGGTGCCGACACCCACGGGCTTGGTGGTGAAAAACGGCTCGAATACTCGAGCCAGGGTCTCCGCGTCCATCCCCACGCCGGTGTCACTCAGGGCGACGCTGACGTAGGATCCGGGCTCGACCCAGGCGTGGAGCGGACGATCCGCGGCGCCGAGGCGCGCGCGCCGGACTTCGACGTGCAGGGTGCCGCCCTTCGGCATGGCGTCGCGGGCGTTGGTCACGAGGTGCAGCAGGACCTGCTTCACGGCTGCGGGATCGGCTTCGACCACGCCCCCTTCCTCGTCCGCCTCGAACTGCACCTCGATGTTGGCCGGAAGCCCGCGGCGCATGATGTCGAGCGCGTCGCGCACGAACTCCGTCAGGATCAGCGGCTGGAGGTCGAGCACGCGGTGACGGCTGAAGCCCAGCAGCCGCTGCACCAGCTCGGCGCCGCGCTGAGCCGTCTCTTTCAGCGCATCGAGGTCGCGGTTCGGAGGCAGCCCTTGGGCCAGCGCGGCGGTGCGCGCCAGGATGGCGCCGAGGAGCTCGTTGAATTGCTGCGCGATGGCGCCCGTCAGCCGGCCGATGGTCTCCATCTTGTCGGCCTGCTTCAAGGCCCGCTCGCGCGCGAGCTGAGCGGCGACGTCGTCGGCGGTCACCGCTCCCTTATATTCCGAGGCGCCGGTGTCGTCAAGCTATTGCCGCCGCTTCGATCCCAGCAACGAATGCTTCACGACGCTTTCCGGCGCCGTGGTTCCGGGCCGCAGCGTGAAGACCGCCCTCCGACTGAACCCGAGGTCGATCTCCACCACGATATGACTCCGGTCGCGCGCCATGCGCCAGGCGCGGGACGCCTTCGGCCCCCCACCCGTCACGGCTCGCGCGGCGCTGACCACCTCTTCCGGCGGATCGGCGATCGCCGCCAGCTGGACGCAGGTCGCGCAGCGGCCGGACTGCTGCACCAGGTCGGTCGTGCACACCTGCCGGCCGCAGTACCCGCACGCCGCCCGATGCGCCGCGCAGGCGCTCTTGCCGCACACGGGACAATCCTCGACCTCATCGGAAGCGAAGAATGCCATGGGCTCCTCGGCGCAGCCGGCCCGATGCCTCGTGCAGACCAGGCGACGCGACGCGTCGGTGTGGCGCAAGTGCCGCGAGCAGTGCACCCGCCCATCCACCGCGCACACCGCCTGATGCGCCGTGCACACTGATTTGCCGCAGGTCGCGCACTCTGTTACCTCGTCCACGCCGACCGGCTCGCTGGTCCCACCCTCACAGTACTTGAGGCACTCCGTGCAGAGACGACGGCTTCCCTTCGGCGCATCCGCGCCACTCTGCTCCGCGTGCCGGTTGCAGACTACCCGACCGCAGCTGCCGCACGGTGCGAGGCACGCCGAGCAGGCGGTATGCCCGTCCTCGGCGCAGACACCCTCGTGCGCCGTGCAGTGCTGGAGCCGGCAAGAAGGACACACGCGCACGTGCTCGTCGCACGCCGGCTGCTCATCCACGCGACAATGCGCGATGCCGTGGTCGGCGCAGAACCCCTCGGCGCACACGGAGCAGCGCGACGTGCAGCTCTCGCAGCCGCAGTGGTCGTGCCGGCAGATCACCAGGGTCGCCGGCGGGCGACCGCAATGCGGACATGCCAGCATCCAGGCCGACCCGCCACTGAGAGAACGCTGAGCGCTGAAGGTCGCATGACGTCCTTGCGCCGACTCGAGCCGCCACTCGGCGCGCTGCATCAGGACGGCCGCCTCGATGAGCTGCAACGGATGCACGATGGCCTTCACCTGGCCGCGCCGGATTTCCTCGGTGCGGCGACGCTCCGCGAGCGCCGTCACGGTTCCAATGGCTTCGGGGTCGGTCTGCTCCGCCAGGATCGATTCGAAGTAGCGGTCCAGTCGGCCAAGCTCGGCGGCGAGCGCCTGCTCCGCCGCGGCGCGCCGCGCGGCGACCCGCTCGGCCGACTTCTCCTGGAGATGGCTCAAGAGCAGGCGGAGCAAGTCGCCGGGCTCCCGCGCCGGGACCGGGCCTGCGTCCGCTGCCACCGATTCATCCGCGGGCTCGATGCGGCCTGCTTCCAGGTCCCGGAATGCGCCGGCCAGGTCTTCATCGAGCGATCGCTCGCGGCGCTCGGGGCGATCAGGCCCAGTGACAGCCGCGCGGCGCGCGCCCGGATCGCCTGGATCAGCTGCGACAGGAACGGGCTGCCGAGCACCGCGATCTCGGCGTCGGGGTCGCGCTCGAGCGCGTCGAGCGAGAACGCCACGCGCAGCGAGGCGCGGTCCCTGAAGAACGGTCGCTCGGCTTGAGGAAAGCGCAGCTCGGAGTGATCCGGACCGAGCGCGGCGTGCTTCACCCGGGCGAGGCCGCAGTAGCGCTCGAGCAGCGGTCGAATCCGGGCGTCGGCGAGTGGATCGGCGTCGCCGCCCGGCGAGGCGCGGCGCGGCTCGTTTACGGGCTGACGCCGAGCCGCGAGTCTCCTCGCGCTCCTCGGGCCGGGTTTGCGTTGCGGTTTGCGCGGCGACTTGCGGCGTTTCACGCGGTGCAGTTCCTCCCCTTGTCCCCGAAACACATGTTCCTCACGCGATCGTGCGCCGCCCAAGAGTCGCGGCTGAAGCCGCGGCTCGGCCCTACCGGTGAACCGGTAACGGCAAGCCCGTTTACGGGCAGACGCCGAGCCGCGAGTTCACTCGCGCTCCACCGCGATGTCCACGAGCGTGAGGGGAAGGCGGTCCACCTGCGCCACCAGCGTGATCGTGCGCCCGGCGCTGGTCATGCCGGTGAGCCGTACCAGCTCACCGTACTCGGGATGAGTGCCGGCCGGTTGCGTCGTGACGCCCCCCCCTCCGATCGGCTCGATCGACTCGAGCGCCTCGAGCACGTCTGTCACGTGTAGGCCGAGGCGGAGGCGCTTCGCGTCCCAGCCGGCAGCTTTGACGACCTGGCTCGTGCCGAGGCCGAGGCGCAGGCGGCCCGGAACCGACAACGTCCCGAACCGGCGCTCGAGCCGCATGGCGTTGTCGTCCGGCGCGATCAGGGAGTTGAGCGCCTCCTGCTCCTTCCCCACGGCGCTGCTCTTCTCGATGTCGGCGCCCAGCGTTGCGACCCGGCGCGCGAAGTCCTCTTCGCTTTCGGCGGCGAGCCACTCTTCCGCCAGCCGGCCCTCGAACTTCTGGGCACCGCCGAATTCGCCGAGGATCACGTCCAGCTCGCCCACCACCAGCTCGAACAGCTTGATCTTCTGATCGAGCAGCTGGAGGATGTACGACTCGATGGTCCCCGCCGCGGCGAGGTTCACAATGTGGACCTCGCGCTTCTGCCCGATGCGGTGCAGCCGTCCGATGCGCTGCTCCACCACCATCGGGTTCCAGGGCAGGTCGTAGTTCACGAGCACGTTGCAGAACTGCAGATTGCGTCCTTCGCTGCCGGCGCGGGTGGCGATCAGCACGCTGCGCTGGTCCTCATGGAAGGCGCGGATGCGCTTGTCCCGCTCGGCCGTCGAATGAGCGCCCCAGTACACGATTGGCTGCCGGCCGAGCTTGGTGACGCGCTCTTCGATCAGCTCAATCGTCGGGCGGTGATCGCTGAAGATCACGAGGCGATCCGGGGTCTCCTTCAGCAGTTTTGTCAGCACGTCCAGCTTGGCGTGCGTCCTGATGCCCTGCGCCCGCTTGGCGAGCTGTTTCGCGATGTTGCGGTATTCGGGGCTGATGCGCTCGCTCTCTGCCAGGTGCGTCAGCGACTCGGCGAGCGCGCGCGAGGAGGAGCACAAGCGCTGGCGCAGGTGGATGACGGCGAGCTGCAGAATCCCCTTCTTGGTGGTGCGGCGTCGCGGCGCCCCGTCTTCCGGCTCTTCCTGCTCGGCCGGCTGGATGAAGCCCTCTCGATACAGGCGCCGCAGGAAGTCCGTCGTCCGCTGGTACAGGTCCGCTTCGGCGCGCGTCAGCTTCACCTCGGGATGTCGGGGCCGACGCGGTGGCAGGTCCAGGTCGAGGGCGACGCTCGAGCGGCGCGTGCGGATCATCACCTCGTGCGTCAGGGCGCGCAGCGCTTCAGGGTCGCGTGGCTGGCGATGGTCGCCCGAGACCAGGTGCTCGCTCTTGAACTCCTGCCAGGTGCCGAGCTGCCCGGGGCGGAGCAGCGTGATGAGGTTGTACAGCTCTCGCAGGTCGTTCTGAAGCGGCGTGGCGGTGAGCAGCAGGATGAAGTCCCGCTCGATTTTCTCGATGAACTGGTAGGTCGCGCCCCGGTGGCTCTTCACCTTGTGCGCCTCGTCCACGATCACCAGGTCCCAGCGGTGCCGTAGGATCTCCTCGGCGTGCCGGCGCGAGCGCGCGCGGTCGTGCGAGATGATCGCCCTGGTGATGGTCCCGCGTTGCCAGTCGTCGGGGTCGGTCGGGGTCTCGAAGCGCTCGAAAAACTTCTCCTCGAGCTCCCCTTGCCACTGGCCCACCAGTGACGCCGGCGTGAGGATCAGCGCGCGGCGGGCCAGCCCGCGGACCGCGAGCTCCTTGTAGATGATGCTCGCCTCGATGGTCTTGCCGAGACCCACCTCGTCGGCGAGGATGGCGCGGCCGCCCATGTCGCGCAGCACCCGCTGGGCCACGTCGATCTGGTGGGGCAGCTCCTTGATCGCGTTGGCGTCGAGCGTGATCAGCCGGTCGAACCCGGGGACCAGGGCGATGCGCTCCGCCTCGCGCCGCAGCTCGTACCAGGCGCGCTCGGCCGGCGGCTGCTGCAGCGCATCGACGAACAGCTCGAGGGAGCGCTCGTCGACCGCCCAGGAGTCGTCGAGGAGAGGGTTGGCGACGGGCAGCGTCACGCGGTGCCTTGAGAGTAGGGGTGGCAATATAGGGAATCCAGCCTGTTTGCAGGCTGTCGGGGCCACTGGTGATGCACATCACATCTGTGCAACCGCACGCACGGTATCCTCACCGCCCTTGCGCGGACATCCTGAGGTCGGGCAAGGCGATGGACAATGCGCCCTGGAGACCCACAACTCCCTGGAGGTCACATGAAGGGCACGCTCCCTCGCACGGCCCTTGCGCTGGCAGTGATCACAGCCTGCCTCGCGGGTAGTGCGCTTGCTCAGCAACCTCAGCAGCATCGGCAGCCGCAGCTCCGTCACGGATTCTGGTTCAGCGGCGGTCTTGGGTATGGCTCACTCGGTTGCCAAAACTGCAGTGGCCGTACGGGCGCGCTGAGCGGCAACATTTCGCTCGGCGGGACGCTGAGCCAGAAACTCCTGCTCGGGGTTTCGACCAACGGCTGGACCAAGTCGGATAGCGGCGCGACCCTCACGGTCGGCACGCTGACCGCGGCGGTTCGCTTCTACCCCTCGGCCACCGGCGGCTTGTTCCTGACCGGTGGGCTCGGCCTCGGCACGGTCAGCGCCGGCGTTTCGGGTTTCGGGAGCGCCAGCCAAACGGGCGTGGCGGCTCTGCTTGGCCTGGGCTACGACATCCCTGTCGGTCGCAGTGTCAGTCTCACCCCGTATTGGAACGGCTTCGCGCTCAGCTACTCAGGTGGCGACGCGAACGTCGGCCAGATCGGCTTGGGCATCACGGTGCATTAAGGCCGTGGTCTTGCTCAGACAGATGGCGCGCGCCGGATTCCCCACTGGTCCGGCGCGCGGTGTTTGTGGCACGATCCGAGTGTCAACTCGCTCCCTGGTTTCGGTCATCCCCGGGCTGGCGCCCGGGGTCAGTCGAGCTCACCCGGCGCGCTTGCGACGACGGTAGGCCCATCCGCTCCCGGATCTCGGCAAAGCGCGGATCCTCGCGGAGCCGTGCCGTGGTCGGGACGCCGTAGAGCGCGAATATGAGGAAGGGGTCGTGCTCGTCGCACGCCTGGTGCAGCAGCGCCAAGGCCTCATCTCGCGCTCCCACCGCAGCGGACAACATGGCCAGGGTCGTGGGCTGGACGTATTCGCGCTGAGACCTTCTGACGAGCTCATCGCGGATCGCCCGCGCCTCGTTCGGCTTGCTCGCGTCCGCATAGACGACCGCTTGGCCCGCCGCCCCCCAGGGGTGTCGCCCCGAGATCGCGAGGGCGCGCTCGTACACCGCTAGAGCGTCCGCCAGTCGCCCGGCCCCATGGTACGCCGCCGCCAGGATGATTTGCGAGAAGTACGCGTCGGGATCGAGTCGCGCGGCCCGAGAGGCCTCCTCCACGGCATCAGCGTGGCGGCGTGCGCCGGACAGCGCCAGCGCCAACATCGATCGCGGGTAGGCGTCCAGCGGCTCTATTTCGACCGCGCGCGCCGCCTCCGCAATCCCCTCCTCATCCCGGCCGTGGACCCACTGAAGGTTGAACATCCCGTGCCAGCAGCGCGCTTGCACGTAGCCCGGGTTGAGCTCCAATGCCTTGCGGAACTCCCGGTCGGCGCCGGCCCAGTCCCAATCCCACAGCCGCACGCCCGCCACGGCATTGTGGGCCTCGGCGAGCTCCGGGCCCAGCTCGACGGACCGCCGCGCGGCGGCCCGCGCGTGCGGGAGCGCGTCGCGCGGACTGAGAACACCGTACATGCCCAGGAGCGTATAGGCGTCGGCCAGGCCGGCGGAGGCGAGCGCGTACTGGGGATCGAGCTCGAACGCGGCGCGGAACGCTTCGAGCCTGTTGATGAACCCACGGCCCTTGAGATACAGCTGGTAGGCCTCGAGGTTCTCCGTGTGGGGCCGCACCAACGTCATCTGGTCGCTGCCGGCCAGGCTGACCTGCAGGCGCTCGGCGATCGTCCGGGCGATCTCCTCCTGGATCGCGAACACATCCTCGGGCTCGCGGTCGAACCGCTCCGACCAGAGGTGATACCCATCCGCCACATTGACGAGCTGCGCGGTGATCCGCAGTTGTGCCCCTGCCTTACGCACGCTGCCCTCGAGCACCGTGCCCACCGAAAGTTTGTCCCCGATGACGCGCAGGTCCTCACGCTTCCCCTTGAACGAGAACGCGGACGACCGACCCGCCACTCGCAGCCCCGGCAGCTGAGCGAGGGCGTTGATGATCTCTTCCGCAATGCCGTCGCCGAAGTACTCGATCTCCGGGTCGGAGCTCATGTTGGTGAACGGGAGCACGGCGATCGACTTGTCGGTCGGCACTTCGCGTTCGGCCGGGCTCCCCGGCTCCGGCGCGATCAACGCCGCGGCGAGCTGCGCGGCCGTGGCGTAGCGTTCCGCCGGGTCCCGCGCGAGCGCTCTGGCGACGGCTCGACTCCCCCAAACCGGGACGCCGTCGCGCACGCTCGACACCTCCGGCGGGCGGTGGGTGAAACGCATCGCGATGACTGCCTGCGCGGTGGACGCGGTGAACGGGGGTGCGCCGGCCCACATCTCGAACAGCACGCAGCCCAAGCTGTAGATGTCGCTGCGGCCGTCCAGCTCCGAGTCGCCGGCCGCCTGCTCCGGGCTCATGTACGCGGGCGTCCCGAGCAGGATGCCGGTCTGCGTCACGGTCTGCGCCCCGGCGGCTTGAATCGCGCGCGCGATGCCAAAATCGGCCACGACCGCGTGCCCGGCCGAGATGAGAATGTTCTCCGGTTTGATGTCACGGTGGACCACGCCGTGCTGGTGGGCGTACTCCAGGGCGTCGGCCACTTCGCGGGCAATGAGCAGCGCCTCCTCCACCGGCAGCTGCGGCTCCCGGACGAGCCGGTCGCGCAGCGACTCTCCCTCGACGTAGGGCATGACATAGTAGAGAAAGCCTGCCGCTTCTCCCGAGTCGAGTAGCGGCAGGATGTGCGGATGGTTGAGCCGGGCCGTGAGCTTGATCTCCCGCAGGAACCGCTCGGCGCCCAGGGCGACCGCGAGTTCCGGTCGCAACACCTTGATCGCGACGAGCCGTTCGTGTTTCGGGTCTCGTCCCAGGAATACGAGCGCCGTCCCACCGTGGCCGAGCTCGCGCTCGATCGCGTACCGGCCAGTGAGGGCACCTTCCAAGCGACCAGCGAGGTCGGACACGGGGCCTTCGACGCCTGGGACGAGTCCATGATACGGGTGTCGATCGAGTCCGACCAGATGCCATGGACTTACTGCCCCGCGGCGCCGTCGTACACACGCCGGAACTCGATCGAGCGGCCCCGTCCGCCCTCGAACTTGACGATCACGAACAGCTGCTTGCCGTCCTGGGAGCGGAGATAGTCCTCGGTGACCTTCCCGCCTCCCGACACCTTGCGCTCGACCACGAAATCGTTGCCCAGCCAACGCCCCTTGATCTCGACGTCCCCGCCTCCCTCTACTTTCTGGGTGACCTTCCGGCCGTCGGTGTAGAGTAGCAGCGCCGCGCCGCTATCCGATCCAACCGCGACGCTCGAGTCGGTCTCGGCGATCGTGAGTGCGGGGGGCGCATCGAACGCGAGCTGCATTGTCTGGTGCATCCGCTGGCGCTGCTCGTCGCTCATTCCGGCCCCACCCCCGCCTCGCGACCCGCCGCCGCGCCCGCGGCCGAAGCCCCCGCGTCCACCAAAACCGCCACGACCCCCACCACCCGTTCCGGGGTACCCGCCCCCCGTCCGGCCCCCGCGCGACTCGTCGCCGCTCGAGTCGCGGCCCTGGAGCATGTCCCGCGGATTGTCGCTCTGCGCGGCGTTGAACGTCCACTGGCCGGAGAGATCCGGGTGCTGAGCCGTCACGGGGGTCGCGGCAACGAAAAGCACAACCGCCATCGTCAGTCTCATGGTGCAACTCCTCGAGTTGAGGGCGTACACGCCGATGAGCTGTATACGAACGGCCGTCGGCAGCGGTTGACGCGGCGCATCGCAGTCAGCGAACACGAACCGCCGATCGTATCCCTGTCAGTGAGGAGTGCGCCGTCAACGATTCAGGTCGGAACTGGCTCGGGGAGGCCCACTCGTGATCGGCAAGATGCGGCAGGCGTTGGCAGCAGCACTGGCGGTTCCAATATTGTGGGTGAGTACCGCGGCGTTTCCTCTTATGGGCCTGATGTATTGTCTGGCGATAGTTGCGCTCGACGGCATCGAGCACGTCGTGCGCCGACTTACGGATCATAGGTGACCGATGGTGCGTCTGGTCGTGGCAGGGGTGGGTTGGCTGCTCCTCGTACCGGTCGCGGGGAGGGGGCAGGCGTGCGCCGAGCCGCACTATCGCTGGAGCGAGAAGGTCGACACCACACTGCAGACTCGCCCGCCAACAGCCGTGGACGTCGCCGAGATCCTCACGAATTGGGCGCCCTTGGGGTTCACCAATAAGGACCGGTGCGCCCCCCGGATGGGGCGCGAGGACGGCGTGTTCACCGTTGTCGGCTGGGTTCGACGTCTGAGGCTCCACGAGGCCGACGGCGACTGGCACATCGAATTGACCGAAGCCCGAGCCACTCCGGTCGGCTCCTGCATCATCGTCGAGATCCCGGCGGAGCGCTACGGCGTGATCTACAGCCGGGCCCGTGCGGCGCTCGCTGCTCTCGTGGACACTACGCAACTCGGTCCCGGCGGCGATCTCCATCCGCCGGTGCGGGTACAGTTCACCGGTGCCGCCTTCTTCGATGGGTTCCATCAGCTGCAAGCGGGCCAACACGGACGTTGCAACTCTTCATTGCGCGCGCTCTGGGAGCTTCATCCGATCTACGTGGTCGAGGCGCCCGCAGGCTAGAGCTACTATGTATCAGGCCGTGGCTCGACCGGACGACCTCCCATGAGCCACGCCGTCCAGCCCCCGACCAGCGCCCGCGCCCTGCTCCATCCCGCGCGTTGCAGCTCTCGCGTCACCCGGACGCTTGTCTCTTCGTCGCTTCAGCTACAGTAGGCGACGAGCCAGGCATCGCGCGGCAGGCCGAGTGCCGATACGGTATCCGTCGCGCGGTCGGGCGGCACGCGGATGGCACCCGCGGCGCGGGTGGCACTAGCCCGATACGCCGGCTCTTTCCGGACGTCGAGCAGCACGACTCGTTCGCCCCGGCGGAGCAGGTCATCGAGCTGCGCGAGCGAGATTCGATCCGGCACGACGGGCTCCATCCCCTACCCCTGTTCGGTTGCGGGCGCCGACTGCGCGGCATCCGGCCCCGACGCCCGGAGCGACAGGACCACCGTGACCAGCAGCACAGCCGCGATCACGCCGAGGGATACGGAGACCGGGATCGGTTGCGCGGACCCGAGCAGCATCCGCGCGGCGACAAATGCGAGAATCAGGGCGAGACCGTGCCGGAGGTACTTGAGGCGCCCGAGCGCTCCGGCCAGGAGGAAGTACAGCGAACGGAGTCCGAGCAACGCGAAGATGTTGGAGGTGTAGACCAGGAACGGGTCGCGCGTGATCCCGAGCACTGCCGGTATCGAGTCGAGCGCGAAGATGAGATCGGCCGACTCAATGGCGATCAGTGCCGCGAGCAGCGGTGTGGCGACGAGCGCCCCGTTCTCCCGCGCCAAGAACTTCCCGTCGTGCAGTCTGGGGACCACCGGGACGATGCGGGTCACCCACCGCGGCCCGGTCTCGCAGCAGGCGCGGGCGATCCCCGTTTCGCCGGATCGCAAGAACCGGACGGCGGACACGAGGAGCAGGCCGGCGAACGGGTACATGACCCAATGGAAGCGGGCCAGGAGCGCCACGCCGGCCGCAATGAACACTGCGCGCATGGCGAGCGCGCCGAGGATGCCCCACACCAGCACCCGTGGCTGGTAGGACGGCGGGAGGCCGAAGTAAGAGAAGACGAGGACGAACACGAACAGGTTGTCCATGCTGAGCGACTGCTCGAGCAGGTACGCGGCCCAGTACGCGAGTCCCGCCTCCGATCCTGCTCTCCAGTACACGGCGAGACCGAAGCCGAGGCCGACCGCAATCCAGACCGCACTGCGCAGCGCCGCGGCCCGAAACCCCACGTGTCGGCCAGGCGCCGCTCCCAGATCCACCACCAGCATGGCGAGGACGACGGCGCCGAAGACGGCCCACGCCAGCGGGCCGAAGGATGTGAATGTCACTGTCTAGAGAATACCGACCCCGCGACTATTGCCGATAGAGCGCTGGGAACTGCTCCTTGAGCCGGCGCAGTTTCGGCAGGTCGTTGAAGACGATGTACGGCTGGTCGGGGTGGAGCGCGAGGTAGTTCTGGTGGTAGTGCTCCGCGGGATAGAAATGCTCGAACGGCGCCACCTGGGTGACGATGGGACCGGAGAAAACGTGGGCCTTGTTCAGCTGATCAATGTAGGCCTGCGCGGTTTCTTGCTCGGCCTGGCCTTCGTAGAAGATCGCCGAACGATACTGGCTCCCTACATCCGGTCCCTGGCGGTTCAGCTGAGTCGGATCGTGCGCCACCGAAAAGAAGACTCGCAGGAGCTCGCTGTACGATATCTGCGACGGGTCATAGGTGATCTGCACCGACTCGGCATGCCCGGTCGTGCCGGTGCTCACGACGCCGTATCGCGCCGTCGCCGGCGCTCCACCCGAGTAGCCCGAGACCACGCTCGAGACGCCCTTCACGTGCTTGAACACGGCGTCCACGCCCCAAAAGCATCCTCCCGCGAACACCGCGATTTGCTCGCCTTTGGCCGGTGTGACGCGCGACGCAGGCGCGAACGCCGGGATCTGCGCCTGAGCGGTCTCGCCCGCCAGGACGCCGGCTGCGGCGACAAGAACGAGGAGCTGGGTAAGGCTGCGGAGCGGGATCATGACCGCAAGGTAACGCCCCCTGGTCGAGTGTGGTTCCGCGTTCACGTAAACTACGTTGCGACACGCCCGCGCGCATGTCAGTGCGCCCGCGGGCATCGCGTGGTACTATCGAGAGTCCCCGTCCTGACGGTGCCCGATGGCCCCCGCCCCCCCGCCCTTTCGCCCGTACATCCTGAACGAGCTCACCTGGAAGACCGTCCGCGACACGCGCTACGAGGTCGCCGTGCTTCCGTGGGGCGCGACCGAGGCCCACAACTTCCACCTCCCCTACACTACCGACAACATCGAGACGGAGCGGATCGCCGCTCTGGCGGCGAAGCACGCGTGGGAGCAGGGCACGCGCGTCGTCGTCCTCCCGGTGGTGCCGTTCGGCGTCAACACCGGGCAGCTCGACATTCCGCTGTGCTTGAACCTGAACCCGAGCACCCAGGCGCTGGTACTCCGCGACCTCGCGACCGCACTGGCGGGTCAGGGCGTCCCGAAGCTCGTCGTCCTGAACGGCCACGGCGGGAACGACTTCAAGCAGATGATCCGGGAGCTGCAGCCCGCCGTGCCCCTGCTCCTCTGCACGGTCAGCTGGTATAAGGTCGTGGACCCGAAGCTGTTCTTCGCAGATCTCGGAGACCACGCGGGCGAGCTCGAGACGAGCGTGATGCTCCACGTCGCGCCGGAGCTGGTGCGCCCGCTGTCGGACGCCGGCCCCGGACGCGCGCGCCGCTTTACGATCAAGGCGCTGCGAGAGGGGTGGGCCTGGGCGCCGCGCCAGTGGCGCCAAGTGACGGACGACACCGGCGTCGGGAACCCCGCGGCCGCGACCGCGGAGAAGGGACGGAAGTACGTGGAGGCGGTGAGCGAGAAGATCGGAGGGTTCCTCGTGGAGCTGGCGCGGGCGGATACGGAGGAGCTGTACGAGTGACCGCGGGCCTGCGCGCGCGTAACGAGTGGAAATTCGCCGGCGTCCTGCTCCGAGCCGACCGCGCGCTGGCCGTCGCCTGGTGGACCCTGCTCCTGGTGCGCGGCCTGCTGCCGGCGCTGTTCGCCATCGCCATGGGTGGCCTCATCGGAGCGGTGCAACGCGGAGGGGGCGACGCGTTGGCGGCGCCGCTCGCGCTGGTCGGAGTCGTGTTCGTGTTGCTGCAGGTGCTCTCGCCGATTCACCACGCCGTCGGTGCCAACCTCGGGAGCCGCACCGCGGCGTGGCTGTACGACCGGCTCACTGCCGCCTGCGTCCGCCCCCCCGGCATGGGCCACCTCGAGAACCCCGAGCTCACCAGCGATCTCACGATGGCCCGGGACTTCGATCTCGGGATCACGGGCCCGCCGATCTTCATCTCGATGGACTTCATCGCCGGGGGGTTGGTGGAGCTGCTGGGCGGTCTCGCCGCGGCGGTCGTGCTCGCCGCCTACGCGTGGTGGGCGCCGCTGTTGCTCGCAGGTGCCTGGCTCGCGACACACTGGCTGCTGCGCGAGAGCGGAGTCTGGCGCGATCGAGAGACGCCGGAGGTGCGCGCAGCGCAGCGCCACGCCGACTACGCGTACCGGCTCGCCGTGGAGCCCGGGCCCGCGAAAGAGGTGCGCCTGTTCGGGCTGGCCCACTGGATCATCGAGCGGTTCCGGTCGCGCCGCCGCCGCCTGTTCGAGCTCCGCTGGCAGGCGACGCGCCTGCGGGAGCGTCCGGTCCTCTGGAGTCTGCTCCTGGTCCTCGCCGCGAATGTCGTGGTGTTCTGGTCACTCGCCGCCGCCGCAACCAGCGGCCATCTCGGCCTCGATAAGCTCGTGACGTTCGCGAGCGCCGCGGTGAGCACGAGCATGATCGCCTTCGGCGGACTGTCCTGGGCGCTCGACGGTGCGGCGGCGCCCGCCGCGGCAGTGCTGCGCTTACAGGAGGCGATGGACCCCGCCGGCGCGTTGGTCCGGGGCACCGGATCGGCGACGGGGATGCCGGCGCGGGAGATTCGGTTTCGCCACGTCACGTTCGCCTACCCCAGCTCGGGCGCGCCGGTGCTCGCGGGCTTCGACCTCGCGATCCCGGCGGGCTCGTCGCTCGCGATCGTCGGACAGAACGGCGCCGGTAAGACGACCATCGCGAAGCTGCTGTGCCGGTTGTACGACCCCCAGGACGGCACCATCGAAGTAGACGGGGTCGACCTCCGCACCCTGGAGGTGGAGGCGTGGCGGTCGCGTCTGACCGCCGTTTTTCAGGACTTCGTCCGCTTCGAGCTGCCGCTGCGGGACAACGTGGCTCCGGGCGGCGCGCCGGACGAGGTGATCAATCAGGCGCTCGTCGAGGCCGGCGCCGCGGGTCTCGCCCGTCTCGACACCGTGCTGGCGCGCGGTTATCCCGGCGGCACCGACCTGTCCGGCGGTCAGTGGCAGCGCATCGCGCTGGCGCGGGCGCTGTGTTCCGTCCGGCTCGGCGCCGGCCTGGTGCTGCTCGACGAGCCGACCGCCCAGCTCGACGTCCGCGGCGAGGCCGAGATCTTCGACCGCATCCTCGCCGCCACACGGCACACGACGACGATCCTGATCTCGCACCGCTTCTCGACGGTGCGGCACGCCGACCGCATCTGCGTCCTCGAGCACGGTAAGGTGGTCGAGCTCGGCACGCACGACCAGCTGATGGCGGCGGCCGGCCGTTACCGGACGATGTTCGAGCTGCAGGCGTCGCGGTTTAGCGACGACGGCGAGCCCGGAGCCCATCTCGATGTCCTCGACTGACGACCTGCCGCGAGCCCTGCCCGCCATGTGGCGCGCGCTCAAGCGCGGCTACGAGGCCGCCCCGTTGCTCTTGAGCGTAGCGTTCGGTCTGGCGCTGCTCGCCGCGCTGCCGGACGCGCTGCTGGCGGTCTGGTTCAGGCTCCTGGCCGACGGGATGCTCGGCGGCAGGCGCGGGCTGGTGCTGACCGCGGCGGTGGGCCTGGGCGTGTCGGCGGCTGCCACGTGGTTCCTGCGGATCACGAGCGAGCGCACCCAGCGTCGCTTCCGCGACCAGGTGACCATCGCCCTGGAATCGCACGTGGCGTGGTTGCAAGCGTCGGTGGCGACGATCGAGCATCATGAGCGCCCCGTGTATCTCGATCGCCTCGCGATGCTGCGCAACCAGATCTTCGTGCTGGACCACATGTACATGTCCCTGTTCACTACGTGTGGCTGGATCCTGCGACTCGGTGTGACGATCGCGCTGCTGGTGTCGATCCACCCGGCGCTGGCGTTGCTCGCGGCGTTTGCGCTGCCGACGGTGCTCACGTCGACCTGGCGGCCGGGCGTCGAGCGCGCTACGGAAGAGCGAGGCACGTCGGCCAATCGCCTGGCGCGGCACCTGTTCGACGTCGCGACCACCGCGCCGGCCGGCAAAGAAGTGCGTGTGACTCGCATCGGCGCCCGGCTCGTGGCGGAGCGCCGCGCGGCGTGGGAGCGCTGGTACGGACCCGTCGCCCGCGCCCGCGGCCGCAGCGCGGTGTGGCACGCGCTGGCGTGGGCGCTCTTCGGAGCCGCGTACGTCGGCGCGGTGGTGTTCGTGGCGTCGGTGCTCGCGGCCTCGCCCGGCGACGTGCTGCTCGTGCTCGCTGCGGGCTCGCGCCTCTCGGCGTACATCGGCGGCACCGTAGGCGAGATCGGGTTCTTGCGCGGCATCTGGCTCGAGGGATCCCGACGCCTGGCCTGGCTGGAGGATTACGCCGCCTCGCAGTCGCAGGGCGCCGATGCGCCGGTGCCCGAGCGACTGGGCGAAGGCATCCGTTTCGAGGGTGTGTCCTTCGCCTACCCCGGCACCGAACGGCTCGTGCTCGACGACGTGGACCTGCGTCTGGCGCCGGGCTCGGTGGTCGCCATCGTGGGAGAGAATGGCGCGGGCAAGACGACGCTCGTCAAGCTCCTGTGTCGACTGTATCAACCGACACGTGGGCGCATCCTCGTCGACGACGTGGAGCTCGCGCGCATGCCCGTGGACGCCTGGCGGTCCCGGCTTTCGGGGGCGTTTCAGGACTTCTTCCGGTTCGAGTTCAGGCTGCGCGAGACGGTGGGTGTGGGCGATCTGCCCCGCCTCGACGACGGGTCGGCCGTGACGGCGGCCATCGACCGGGCCGGCGCGAGCGACGTCGTCCAGCAGCTCGGCGCGGGTCTCGAGACCCAGCTCGGGCCCACCTGGCCTGAGGGCGTAGAGCTCAGCTTCGGGCAATGGCAGAAGCTCGCGCTGGCCCGGGGATTCATGCGCGACGGCCCGCTGGTGCTCGTGCTCGACGAGCCCACCGCGGCGCTCGACGCAGAGACCGAGCACGCCCTGTTCGAGCGTTATGCGGCGGCGGCCCGTGGATCCGACGACCGCATCACGATCCTCGTGTCCCATCGCTTCAGCACGGTGCGCATGGCGGACTTCATCGTGGTGCTCCACGGCTCGCGCGTGGTCGAGTCGGGCACGCACGAGGCGCTCATGGCGAAGGGCGGGCACTACGCCGAGCTGTACCGCATCCAGGCCGCGGCGTATCGTTGAGGGAGGAGGTCGGTCATGCGCGCTGCAGCCTTTCGACCGCTGGCGTTCCTCTGCGCCCTCACGATGCACGGCGGCTGCACCCATGGTCGCGGATCCGCGGCTCTGGGCGCGACACCCAACGGGATGCTGGCCATCGCTCAACACGTCGACTATCTCGACGTCGTAGGCCGCGAACCGATGGTCGTCGAGCATCCGGACGGCAGCCTTTTCGTGGCTGGATACGGCGAGCCGCGACCGACCTTGTGGAAGAGTCACGATCGTGGGGTGACGTGGACGCGCGTCGACGTCGGGAGCGAAGCTCAGGGCGCGATCGGCAACTCCGACGTCGACATCGCCGTCAGCCGGGACGGTACGCTCTACTTCGTCAGTATGCTCTTCGACCGCGCCGCGAACGAGGGCAGGCAGATAGCGATAGGCGTCAGCCGCGACGTCGGCGCGACGTGGTCCTGGACGACGCTGTCCAAAATGCGCTTCGATGATCGCCCGTGGGTCGCCGTGGCGCCTGACGGCATGGCGCACGTGATCTGGAATGACGGCAGCGGCGTTTCGCACGCAACGAGCCGCGACCGCGGCGTAACCTGGCGCGTGGGCGCTCGAATCCACCCTCAGGGCGGCTCCAGCCACCTCGCCGTTGGACCACGCGGTGAGGTGGCGGTGCGCATCGTGCCGTTGTCTGCCTCCGGCAACAAGTTCGACCCGGGCGTCGAGCTGATTGCCGTGAGCACCGACGGCGGCACGACGTGGCAGAAGGGTCCTCCGCCCGGTCAGCGCGATTGGGCCCCGCCGGGCACGAGCGGCGTCCTCCCACGCTGGGTCGAGCCACTCGCCTGGGACGGTGAGGGCAGGCTGTACGCTCTGTGGACTGATACGACGGGCGTGTGGCTGGCGCGGTCAGCGGATCGGGGAGGAGTGTGGACGAGTTGGCGCGTCGTCAGCAGCCGCGCCACGTCGTACTACCCATATCTCGTCGCCCGCGGACACGGCGAGCTCGCCGCGACCTGGTTTTCCGGCGTTGGCAAAGACCTCGAGTGGCACGCGGCGCGACTGCAAGGTCGGGAAGACAACGCCGCACCGCGCGTGATCCAATCACCGCCGCTCCCGATCGAGGTGTGGATACCACCGGCTGCTCAAGGAGACTCGCTGTATCACGGGACTGGGGGCGAGTATCTCGGCATGACCTTCCTCCAAGACGGCGGGTTGGGAGTGACTAGCCCCATCCAAAACCCGTCCGCGAATCGCCTGGGCTTCACGTGGTGGAGGTTCGACGCCCGGTGACCAGTGTCGTCCCGTGACGTTAGAGGGCCGCACCACTAGACTCCGGCATGGAGTTCGACCCCCTCCCCCCGCAGCGCCTCGCCATTGAGGCACCGCTCGGCCCGGTCCTCGTGGTCGCGGGACCCGGCGCCGGGAAGACGTTCTGCCTGATCGCCCGGATCAACCATCTGATCGACACGCTCCACATGGCGCCCGAGCGCATCTGCGCCGTCACGTTCACCAATCGGGCCGCGGAAGAGATCGCCGTTCGCCTGAAGCACACGCTCGAGAACCGTGCGGAGGGAATCACGCGGGGCACGATCCACGCCCTGTGTCTCGCCCTGCTCCGCGAGCACGCCGAAGCGGCGGGCCTGCGGAAGGGGTTCGGCGTGGCCGACGAGCCGTACCAGAAGGTCATCCTGGGCCGGCTGCACGTGCCGCTCGAGCAGCGGGGGTCGCTCCTCAACCGGTTCAGCCGGCACCGTGTCCAGAAGCAGGACTTCGAGCTGACGGCCGACGACGCGCGCCTGTATCGCGAGTACGCCGCCTGGCTCGAGCACCGCAACATGCTGGACTTCGACGATCTCGTATCGAAAGCCGAGGAGCTGTTACGCACGCGCGGCGACCTCGCCGACGCGATCGCCGCGCGCTGGGACTATCTCTTGGTGGACGAGTTCCAGGACGTGAACGCCGTCCAATACGACCTCTTGAAGCGCCTGGCGGCGCCGCACGGCAATTTCTTCGCGGTCGGTGACGACGAGCAGTCGATCTTCACCTGGACCGGGGCGGACCCCTACGTCCTGGTGCGGTTCGCCCGCGATTACGAGATCGGCCGCCCCATCTTGCTGGACAGGAACTGCCGCTCGTCGCGCCAGATCTTCGAGACCGCCCGGCGCGTCCTGGCGCAGAATCCCCAATTGTTCGAGAAGCAGCTCAGCGCGGAGCAGGAGTCGGCGTACGACGTAGGCGCGTTCGCGTTCCGCGATGAAGAGGAAGAGGCCTCCTGGCTGCTCGACGACATCCGCGCCGACCGCGCCGCGTCCGGCCTGGGATGGGGCGACTATGCGGTCCTGTATCGCAGGCACAAGCTCGGCGAGTACCTCGAGGGGCGGCTCGTGCGAGCGGGGATTCCCTGCCGGCTGGCGCGCGGCCGCGCGCTGGTCGAGGACGACGTCATCAAGTACGTGATCGCCGCGCTGCGGATCGTGCGCGATCCCGGCGACTCCGTCGCACTCGAGGCGTTCGCGCGCTGCGTGCTCTCGGCGCACTTCCTCCAGGAAGTCGAGGCCGCGATCTCCACCTCACTCCCCGTCCCCCGCTCCGCCAACGCGTACCGGGGGGACGCCGGCGACTTTCTCGCGGCCATCCGCGCGCTCGCCCGGCGCCGGCCGGCGCAGGACCCCGACACCAAGAAGCTGTGGCGCCTCGTCTTTCAGGTGGAGAACCTCCGCGCCCTGCCCCGGTCGCACCGCGCCCTGGCGCCGCTGGTCGATGAGATCCTGTCCCAGAGCGTCGGGCCGTACAAGAATGCGCTGGAGGAGAGGCACGACGAGCTCACCGATCCCGCTGATATCCCCGAGGCAGTGCGGCTCGCCGAGCGGCTCGACAGCGCGATCGCGGGCGAGCGGAGCATCGCGATCGAGCCGAACGAGGGGGGGCTCGAGATCGCGTTGCGGGGAATGCTCGCCGCCGCGGGCGTACGCCACGTTCCCTCAGGAGCGGAGGGCGACCTCGTGCTGCGCGGGGCGGACGGGGGTGCCTATGGGCTCGCGCTGACCCTGTTCAAGGCGCTTCAGCTGCTACACGCCAAGAGGCTCGATACCGCGCTCGAACGCTACGTCACGTTCGACTTGGAAACGACCGACAAAGATGTGGACGTTTGCGAGGTCGTCGAAGTCGGGGCGGTGCGCGTGGTGGGCGGCGAGATCGTCGATCGGTTTCACACGCTCGTGAAGCCGTACCGCCCGATCACGCCCGGAGCGACCAAAGTGCACGGGTACTCGGACGCCGCTGTGCAGGATGCTCCCTCATTTGCCGAAGTCTGGCCCGCGTTTCGCGCCTTCATCGGCGACGATGTCCTGATCGCCCACAACGGCCAGCATTTCGACATTCCGGTGCTGCGCCGCCTGGCGGCGGGGCAGCACGGCGTGGACGGCCTGGTGTTCTACGACACCCTGCCGCTCGTTCGGTCGCTCTCCCGCGATAGCGCCAAGCTCGAGGACCTCGCGCTGCGGTTCGGGATCGACGCCGGCCGGGCGCACCACGCGTTGGACGACGCGGTCACACTGGCGCAGGTGTATCGCGAGCTCGAGCGCCAGCGCGCGACTCGGGCACGCAAGGCGGTGCTTGTTAACCTGCTTGACTATCTAGGCCTGGCCTTCGCGTTGGAGCAGGGAGCGGGGCGCAGGGAGCAGGACATGTTGTTCAAGGTCGCCAAGTTCTACACGCTCGGTCGATACAGCGATGCGCTGGCGTTTTATGAGATGGAGCGCGACCGCAGCGGTGCAGCCGCGGCTCCTCCCGTCGACGAGGTGATCCGGAGGCTCGGTGGGCGCGCCCTCATGACCCGCCTCCGGGCCGAGCCCGATCCGGCACAGCGCTATCCCGCGGCGGTGGCGCGGCTGCGGGCGCTCATTAATGAGCCCTCGGCCCCAACGCTCAGGGAGAGTATCGACCGATTGCTCGAGCGCGTGGCGCTCTCCACGTCCGAGGGCATCGAGGTCGCGCCCGATCGCGTCAACCTCCTCACGCTGCATTCGACCAAGGGCCTGGAGTTTTCGCGCGTGTACATCGTGGGTGTGGAGGATTACCAGATTCCCGGACTGCGCGAGACGAAGGAGAATCGGCAGGCGGAGATCCAGGAAGCACGGCGACTGCTCTATGTGGGGATGACGCGGGCGCGGGAACGGCTGATATTGACGCGGGTCGAGCGACGGTTCGGGATGGAGGCGGGAGGGTCGAGCTTCCTCGAGGAAATGGGGTTGCAGGAACTTCCCAGCGACTTGGTTCATTAATGAAGCATGACTCCGTACGGTACGCAATTCCGCCTGATAGCGCGGGGACTGGTCGACTACCTCGCCGGTATCGATCCCAGCGCCGTGGGGCTGGTTGGAGCCGTGCTCTTACTGATCCGGAGTCGAGGCGTCACGAAGCGCCGCGCCGGACGGTCGTGACTCACGATTGCTCTCCATGAGCGCGACGCCCGCGGCCGTGACGGTGAGCCTGCTGACGCGAATGCTGCGTGAAGCCTTCGACGGGCCTCCCGGCCCGTGGACTTACTTCACCGATACGTCCCCGGGAACCGGCGCCTTCGGGACGATCAGCAGCTTGAGCGCGGTCCAGGCCTCCGAGCGCGGGGGGCCCGGTCGCACGACCATCGCCGGCCATATCAACCACCTGAGCTCGAGCCTCGCGCTCTCGACCCTGGGCCTGCGCGGCCAGTCGACGTCGCGCGATCGAGGGCGCAGCTGGACGGTGACCACGGTCGATGACGCGGGCTGGGCCGACCTGCAAGCGCGCCTGCGGCGCGAGTACCAGAGTCTACTGGTCGCGGTGGAGACTCATGCCGTGTGGGACGAAGACGCGCTGGGGGTGGCGATCGGCGCCATCGCGCACGCGGCGTACCATCTCGGCGCCATCCGGCAGCGACTCGCACCGCGCGACTAGGCCGGTCAGAGTCTCCGTGATCCCCGGGCTTGCGCCCGGGGTCAGTGGATCACCTTCCGATGCCCGCTACCACGGTCCCGTCGTTCTCTCCGGTACCTCCTCCCGTAGCTGCAGCGTCGGCGCCCTCTGGCCCCCGAGCCGGGTGTTGAGCGCGGGCAGCTCGGTGGTAAGCACCTGCTGCCAGCGGCGCAGTGCGACCGCCACGCGCTCGCGCTGTGCGGCAAACACGGCCCGCGCTTGCTGCGTGGGCTCGCGATCGGCGCTCTCCACGACGGTCTCGAGTCCGGCCAGCTCTTCGCCCGCGCCGCCCGACGCACGCGCCAGGCTGTCGGCCAGCTGCTCGAGGACGGTGAGCGATGTGCGCGTCGCGCGATCGAGCGAGCGGTCGGCGAGGGCGCGGATCTGGTCGCGCGCACTGCCCAGGCTTCCCGCGAGCGCGTGCTGCTCCGCGATCGCATTCCAGATGTCGAGGCCGAGCCGCAGCTGGGCCACCAGCGCGGAGTCGGTGACGTGGACCCGCGGATCGAGATCGACTCGAAGCGGCCGCGTGTACGTCTGCTCTCCGACGCCGAGCCGGACCTCGTAAACCCCCGGCAACACCAGCGGTCCCTGCGGCTCGGCGACCGTTCCCTGACCCGCGATCGCAGCGATGCTGTAGCTATACCGCCCGGCCGGCGGCGGCGGGTAGCGCAGGTCCCATACGAAGCGATTCAGCCCGACATAGCGCGTGGGCGGGTCCAGGCGCGGCAGCCAGTCGTCCGCGAACTGGACAGGCTGCGCCGGCGGCGTCGCTCGGTCTTCGCTCGAGAAGCGGCGCACCACACCGCCGCGCGCGTCGCGAATCTCCACGGTCACAAGACCGGGGGGCGCCGCTCGCAACAGATAGTCGATCACCGCGCCGGCAGGCGGGTTGCTGCCGTGCGGCTCTTCGGGGGGCAGCGGCGTGTCGTTGCTGACGCTGCGGCGCAGCCGGACCGCCGGCGCCGGAGCGAACAGATGGACAGGAGCACGCAGCGCGGAGTCACCCAGCTGGCGCAGCGGCGTGAGATCGTCCAGCACCCAGAACGAGCGACCGTGCGTGGCCGCGATCAGGTCGCGGCCGTGGACGGCGAGGTCGCGCACCGATGCCACCGGCAGGTTGAGCTGCAGCGATTGCCAGTGGTCACCGTCGTCGAACGACACATACACGCCCGTCTCGGTGCCGGCGTACAATAGCCGCGGACGCTCGGGATCGGCACGGACGACCTGCACGTACGCCTGCGGCGCGATCCCCTCATCGGCGCGGGTCCAGTGCGCGCCTCCGTCGCGGGTGCGATAGATGTAGGGCGCGAAGTCGTCCACGCGGTGACGGTCCACCGCGGCGTACGCGCCGGCCGTGTCGAAGGGCGACGCCTCGAGCAAACTGATGGTGCTCCAGGACGGCAGCCCCTGCGGCGTCACGTTCTGCCAGTGTCGGCCGCCGTCCGTGGTGCGGTGGATCATTCCGTCATCCGAGCCCACCCAGAGCAACCCCGCCGCGCGCGGCGATGGGGCGATGGCGTACACCACGCCGTAGCCGCGCGCCGCGGCGTTCGCGACCGTGAGCGGGCCCGTGTCGGTGGCGGTGGGTCGCGCGACGGCACCCGTCAGGTCGGGGCTGATCGACTCCCAATGAAGGCCGCCATCTCGGGTGCGCAGCACCACCTGGGCGCCGAGATAGAGCGTATGCCGGTCGAAGCGATCGAACACCAGCGGCGACGTCCACGTGAAGCGGTATTTCCATCCCGGCAGCGGCTGCCCGAAGGTCGATACGGGCCAGGGCGAGATATCGTGCGACTGGCCGGTGCGCCGATCGAAGCGATGCACGCCCCCGTAGGTATCGCCCCCATACACGATGTCGGGGTCGAGCGGGTCGGGCGCGAGGTAGCCGCTCTCGCCTGCGCCCACCGGCGCCCAATCACGGAACGTGATCTCCCCGAAATCGCTGCGGCTCGCCACCCCCGCGGTGCCCGCGTCCTGCTGAGCGCCGTACACGCGATAGGGGAAAGCGTCATCCGTGACCACGTGGTAGAACTGCGCCGTGGGCTGATTGTACCAGCTGCTCCAGGTCCGGCCGTTGTCGAGCGTGATCGCCGTGCCCTGGTCGCTGCCTACGACCATGCGGGTCGGGCTGGTGGGGTCGATCCACAGCTCATGGTAGTCGTCCCCGCCGGGTTGTCCCTTGAGCACGCCGAACGTCTTACCGCCATCGCTGGACTTGAGGAGCGCCACATTGGGTACGTAGACGACTTCCGGGTTCTGGGGATCGACCGTGACTCGGCAGAAGTACCAGTTACGGTTGGTCAGCCGCGGATCGCTCCCCGCGACCCGCCACGTCGCGCCGCCGTCGTCGGAGCGGTATAGCCCTGCACCCGTCTTCGCGCCGATCAGCGCATACACCCGGCCGCCGCGGCCCACCGCCAGTCCGATGCGACCGAGCGGACCGGCGGGAAGACCGTGTCCGGTCAGCGGCGTCCAGGTGACGCCGCCGTCCGTCGACTTGTACAGGCCGCTCCCCGGTCCTTCGTCCGGCGGGTACTGCTCCCACGGTGTCCGGCGCGCCTGATAGAGCGCGGCGTACACGACCTGAGGATCGGCGGGATCCGCTGCCAGGTCGATGGCTCCGGTATCGGGATCCTTGTACAGCACTTTGGTCCAGCTGCGGCCGCCGTCGGTGGAGCGGAACACCCCGCGCTCGGGGTTGGGGCCGTAGGCGTGTCCCAGCGCCGCGACCAGCACGACGTCGGCGTTCCGGGGATCGACCAGCAGCTTGCCGATGTGGCGCGTGTCGGCGAGGCCGAGGGCGCGCCAATGAGCGCCGCCGTCGTTGGACTTGTAGACGCCGGCGCCGTAGGTGATGTCGGACCGGATCGCCGCCTCGCCCGTGCCGACGTAGATCACGTTCAGATCGGAGGGCGCGAGGGCGAGCGCCCCGATCGAGGCGATCGGCTGGTCGTCGAACAATGGGTCCCAGGTCACGCCGGCGTTCCGGGTGCGCCACACGCCGCCGTCCACGGCGCCGAAGTAGAACGTCGCGGGATCGCCGGGGATACCGGCCACCGCCAGCACCCGACCGCCGCGGTGCGGGCCGATGAGCCGCCAGCGCAGCGCGCCGTACGCGCTGGACGGGATAGTCTGGGCTCGTGCCGGTGCCGCGGCGGCGAGCGCGCCGGCGAGCGAGCCGAACAAAAAAGCGGATCGGATCTGGTTCATGGACGGGAAAGATGCTCGGCCCGTGCGAGGGGGGGAACGGTCTACGTGATCCCCGGGCTTACGCCCGGGGTCAGTTATTCTCCGGACGCGATCTCTACCGCGGTGATCTCGTACTTGAAGGTCTCCGGGTCGAGGGTGTCCGGTCTGCCGGCGGCCGTTTCCGCCTGCGGGTACATGAGGAATGCGACCGGCTTGCCGCTCGAGCCCGGCAGCGCGACATCATGCGCGAAGTTGTAGGCCATCCAGTTCATCTCCCAGGACCCGAATAACCGGGCGCGAGCCTGCTTCACGATCGCATCGTCGAGCGAGCGATTGCCCGGTGGCTCCTCGAGCACGACCTTGCGCACGTCGGCGGGATCGACGGGGACCCACCCGTATCCGTCGAGGTACACCTCCGCGCGACAGTGCTGAGCTTTGGTCACGTGCTCCGACGCGGCGCCGAGGCTCTTGAATCCCAGCTCCGACTTGGCGACCCGGATGCCGTACACGTCGCGCGCCGGGAGGCCTGCCGCGCGGGCGAGACCGACGTAGAGCGCGTTGAGATCGGCGCACTTGCCGCTCAAGTCGCCGGTCTCGAGCATGAAGCGGATGTCACCGAGGCCGCAGCCGCGCGTCTTCGGATTGCGAAACGTGTGGTCGACGACCCATTCGTAGATGGCGCGCGCCTTGTCTACGTCCGTCGTGGCGCCGCTCGTGATCTCGGTCGCCGTCGTTTTCACGATCCCGTCGGTGGGCAAGAGCGTCGTGGGCTGGAGAAAGTGCTCCAGCTCCCCACGGCGTGGTTTCCGCGCCTGGCCGGGCGCCGCGAGATCGACCGCATAGTCCCTGGTCGCGATCCGGCTGGTGACCGTCAGGATTGGCCTCACACCCGTCGGAAACTCGGCGGCGATGATCCCCAGCGAGTCGGCGGCGCGCTCGACCACGCGCGCGGTGCCGCCGGGAGCGTCGAATGTGTTGGCGAGCGTCTTCTGGTAGGGTGTTTCGCCCACGAGCGCGGCCGGGACCCAGACGCGTGTCGTCCCCGAAGGCGTCAAGACCTCCACGTGGGTGGTCACTTCAAAGGTGCGCCAACCGTCCGTGGTGGTGTCCCAAGAGAACAGGCGGCCCCGCTGCGGCAGCGCGAGGCCGGCGGAAGCAACACCCGCCGTGCGGAGAAAGTCGCGACGCTTCATGGTGCGCTTAACGTACCCCCCAGCTCGATCCCCGCGCAATCGTCTGCCGCTGATATAGCGGCCGGGTATATTGGGTCATGCGAGCCAGAATGATTGCCGTCGGAGTCGCCCTGTTCGCTTCCTGTACCGGATCGGAGCGGCAAGTGCCACCGGCCAAGCTGGCGGGCATCCGGGTCGTGGACTTGATCCCAGCTTCGCTCAGCGGAGAAACCTGGCAGGACGCCGAGCCGTTCCTGGCGCTGTACGCCTCGAACCCGCGTCTCATGGCAGCCTCCGCCTTCACGCCGAATCCCGGCGGATCGGCGAGCGCGACGGCGCCCATCTTCGTGTCGGACGATGGGGGCGACTCCTGGACGCTCCGCAACACCCTCCCCAGCGAGTCCATGACGGCCGATATCACCCACGCCGTGGGGGGCACCCCACCGGTGCTGTACGCAGGGATAATGAAGGTGCCCGGGTTCCCCTTGAACGAGCTCAAGGCGAACGACTTCTTCTCGCCCGCGACGATGACGCTGCAGGCGTTCCGCGTCGACATCGATCAGCCCTTCGTGCGCACCAGCCAGGTCGGGAACGCCGATCGCGTGTATATCGGTCTCAATGATTTCGACGCACCGGACGGGCGCACCGCCACCGTCGACGTCTCGCTCGACGGGGGCGGGACCTATGCGTCGCGTCGCATCGAGACCCGCAGCACCGCGGGTCAGAATGGTCCGTCGATCCGTCCCGCCGTGGCACAGGATCACACCGTGTACGTCGCCTACTTCGGCTGGCGCTCGAACGCGGGAGCGGATGTGACGAGCGACGTCGTCGTGGTGCGTGACGACAGTGGCGCCACCGGCGCGACTCCGTTCAGGGACCTGGTCGACCCGTCGGACCACCTCCCCGGCCGCCTCGTGGCGACCCACGTGACCATCCCCTGGTCCAACGCGCCCACGCTGGGACAGGAGCGCATTGGAGCGGCGACCTGCGCGCCCTCACGAACGCCACCGACGCGAGCCTGGCGGTCTCAGCCAACGGCTCGGTCGGCCTGTTGTATCAGCAGGTGACCGGCTCCGCGGGCACCAGCCGGTGGGTCACGCGCCTCGAGCAGTCCCGCGACGGCTTCGCGACGCACCAGGACGTCGTCCTCGCAAGCGTGCCGGCCACGACGCCGACATTCCAGTTCCTGCCGTATATCGGCGACTACAACTGCCTGCTCACTCGCGGAAACCAGTTCCTCGGCATATTCTCAGCCAACAACACGCCCGATTCCACTAACTTCCCGCAAGGCGTGATGTATCAACGGCGTGTGGACTTCCCGACGCATCGACTGCTCGATGGCTCGGGTGCCGCGGTGGCCGTGTCGATCGATCCGTTCTTCTTCAGCGTCCCCGTTCTGCCATGACGACAGATGGTCGTGGTGAGGGTCCCATGCACACTCGGTCAGCGATTCTACTCGCGCTCGCGCTTGCGTTCCCCGGCGTCGAGGGCGTCGCCCAGATGAGCCGGGCGGCGCTCGTGAAGCAGTCCGACATCATCTTTATCGGAACAGTCACCCAGGTCGGCGCCGTCGCGGTCCCCGAGGTGCCCGCATCGCCCCGCACGGTCGTGGTGCGGGTCGACCAGGTGCTCGAGAAGCCGGCCCCGGTCGCCCTGACGGCGGGCGATTCCGTTACCGTTGAAACCGCGCGGGCGGGCTCGCTGAAGGCGGGAATCCAGGCGACGTTCTACACGACGGGCTGGATCTTCGGGCGCGGCGTGGCGGTGCGCGAGGTGGGCCACGAGCCGGGGCGGTCTCCGGTGGTGGCGTCGGTCCAGACGGCAGCAGTCGCGAGGGCCCGGCTCGAGGTGAACGACGCGGAGCTGAAGGCGCACATTGAGAGGGCGGCCATGGTCGTGGCGGGCCGGGTGGAGCAGGTGCGTCCGGCCGAGCTTGCGGGCGCACCAACACGTCCCAAACGGATCAGCGAGCACGACCCCAACTGGCAGGAAGCGATCATTCAAGTCCAAGACGGCATCAAGGGCGCCCAGGCCGGTGAGCAGGTCGTGGTGCGGTTCCCGGGCTCCGCCGACGTCGCGTGGGTCGGCACCCCCAAGTTCGCCGTGGGGGAGGAAGGCACGTTTCTGCTCCACAAAGACTCGACCACCGGCTCGCCGCGCAGTATGATCGCCGGCCGGTCGGTGCCGGCGTACACGGCGCTGCACAAGGTGGACGTGCTCTCCAAGCAGGACGCGACGCGCGTTCGCTCCTTGATCAAGAGGCCGTAGTTGGAGAGGGCCAAGGTAGAAGAGTTCCTGCAGCCCAAGGCGATGCTGACGCCCGGCATAGCGGGCGGCATCACGATGTTGATCGCCAATGCGTTGTGGGTCGCGTTCAGCCTCCCGCCGCGCTGGACGTCGCTGGTGTTGAGCTTTCTGTTGGGTCTCTTCGCTTTCGTTGCGACAAAGATTCCGTTGTGGCAGCGGGCGCTCTACTACCTCCTCAACTCCCTCATCATTTTCTCCGTCAGCATCGGCACGAATTACGTCGGCGTGGGGTTGACGCATCCTCCGGCACAACAGAGCAACGCTGTCCAGCCAGGCACACGCATGTTCTTCGGCGACTGGCTGCGGGATACCGTCCTCACCCCCTGACGGAGAAACTCAAGGGCCGTCGCGCGTCAGGTACCCAGGCGACTTCCTCAAGGACGCGACGGCGGGCGCCGGCGACTGGTACGTGGAGCACCGCGACCGCTGGCATTGGCTGTACGTCGAGGGCAAACTCGCGCTGCGGGAGCCTGCGTCATGAGGGGTCGCGGCAACTCTCCAACCGTCGTTCCAGAAACCGCCGCTCCGGCTCCTGTCTCGTGAGGCGGAGCGCCCGCTCATAGGAGCCGCGGGCTTGTGCAGTCCGCCCCAGGCGCCGGCACAGATCCGCT
>WNGO01000384.1_pt1 | contig 29446 bp, 25 predicted proteins | sample 5400511 | NCBI WGS metagenome assembly WNGO01 (sample SAMN13153380, study PRJNA577476) | soil metagenome | isolation source: 20 cm soil or saprolite under Garry oak tree replicate 2 | place: USA:California | collected 2016-06-15 | reverse complement strand
CCCGGCTCGAGTCCCGGCAAGGGGCCCGACCGCTTCGGGATCTCCTTGGACGGATCCATCAGCACCGGCGTCACAGACCTGACGGGCGGCAACATTCAGGCCCGCCCGTGATGGAGGACAGACCATGACTCGCCTGACTCAGACGCTCTTGGCGTTGGGCCTGATCAACGGGGCCCTGCACGCGCAGACTGCGGTCAGCGGCCAGGCCCTCGGCGCCTCGGTGCGGACGCTCGCGACCAACCTCCAGAGCGGACGGGTGACCCTGCCCGCCGGGGGCGGCTTCGTCTCCGCGGACGTGGATGCCCTCGGGGCACCGGAGCTCGCGGTAGACGCCCTCACCACCATGACGTCGGGCATGAGCGACGTCCAGGCCTCGACGGCCCAGAGCACCGCGCATTTGCAGAACGTCAACATTCTGAGCGGGCTGATCACCGCGGAAACCGTGATCGCCGCGACCTCGAGCTGGGTGAGCGGCGCGGCGGGGCGGAACGCCCTAGGCTCCAGCTTCACCAACCTCGTGGTAAACGGCGTGCCGCTCGGGAGCGGGGACTACCTGCCAGCGCCCAATACGCGCGTCGATTTGCCGGGCGTCGGCTACGCGGTGCTGAACGAGCAGGTCGCGAGCGGCGCGTCGGGGATCACGGTGAACATGATCCACGTGGTATTGCGGGATGCGCTCACCGGCCTCACCACCGGGGAGATCATCGTCGCATCGGCGTCCAGCTCGGTCGGTAACTAGCAGTTCGGCGGGAGTATTCCTCCTCTAGATCAGCGCTCTGATTTCCCTGAGAACCAGCTCGACCTCGTCCGGCCGATTCATGATCCCCGCCGCAACGCGCGCGTACGAGACTTTGTACGGCGAGGTGGTGGTACGAATCTTCTTTGCGGCGAGCCGCGCCACAACCTCACCGACGGCCATGCCACGAACTTCAAAACAGGAAATCCCGGCACTCAAATTTGGATCGCGTGGTGTGTGCAGCGTAACACCCGGGATGCGTGCGGCACCATCGCGGAACGCCGCGTTCAATTCTGCAATGCGGGCCGCGATCCGGTCGCGGCCGATCGTGCGATGCAGCTCTACGGCCGCCGGGACCGCGAGCAAATGCTCGAACGCCATGAAGCCACCAGGCGACACGAACGCGGCCTGGGTCGGCGGCAAGTCCTTGCGGTCCACATAGGCCGCGAACGTCGCGTCGAGCGCATCGGGATCAAAGCTGGGAATCGTCGGCCGGAGCTCGGGCCAGGCATCACTCTTTCCCCACAGGAACCCTGTGCCGCGCGGCGCAAACAGCCATTTATGGGTGCCGCTCGCGAAGAAATCGGCGCCCAGGCGCGCCACGTCCACGTCCTGATTCCCAAAGCCGTGCACGCCGTCCACGAGCAGCAGGCAGCGGTCCGCCGGCGCACGGCCGCGATTGGCGCGCGCGACGACTTCAGCAATGCTCGCGATGGGAAGCTTCACGCCCGTCGAAGAATGCACCCAGGTGACGCCCACCGCGCGCGTTTTCGCCGTGATCGCTGGCGCGACGCGCTCCGCGATCTGCCCTGCATCCGCGCTCGCCGCCGTGTCGTACAACCGGATGTAGCGCACGCCGGCGCCGGAGCGCGCCGCCGCGTAGCGAATCGATTCATGGTGTGAGTAGTGGTCGTGCTCAGTCGTCACGATTTCCTGATCGGGACGGATCCGCAGCCCGTGATACGCCATCGCCAGCGCGGTGGTGGTATTGGCGGTCAGGCACAGCTCCGCCGGACTGCCGCCGGTGTAATCGGCCAGCGCGCGTTTGACTGCGGCGAAGGGCCGGCCCTCCGCGTCGCTCACCCACGCGATCTCGACCCAGAAGGGATCCGCATCGAGCTTCTTGCGAAAGCGCTCGATCGCTTCTGCCACCGGCTTGGGATGCGACACGAATAGGAAGCTGGACAGATGGGTCCAGTCAGGTGCCAGTGGGAAGAGATCGCGGACCGCGAGCCAGTCCCGCAGGTCGCGTTTGGCTGGGACCGTGCGGATCCGCGGCATACCCATCGACGGAAACAGCGAAGCCGCGACAAGGGTCTTCAGCAGCTGGCGGCGTTGTATCATCGCGCCTTCTCCGTGTTTCGCGTTTCTTGCTGGCGGGTGGCAGCAATGTAGGTGACGGTGTCCCACGCGTTATGGATGCCAATGAACAGGAGGAACAAGGCGACGCCCCCAACGGTAAACAACGCCCACGTCTGGTCGTGCGACATGCCCGCGGCGCCGACGAAGAGCGCCGCATACGCGATCAGCGGCAGCACCTGGTGCCACACCCAATCCTCGAGCACCGGCTTGTAGCCCGTTTGCTTCAGCATGCGCCGCAGCACGATCAAGACGTACACGACCCCGGCGATCGCGGTCGCGCCGATGACATGGGCGGGATCCCGGAGCTGATGCCAGGGCGCGCTGAGAATCGCTGAAATCAGGAGCGCGGCCACAAAGTGGATCACGTTCGGCGTGCCGAACGCGCTGAGCGACTCCTCGGTGCGCGGCAGGTTCGAGTCTGCGGCCAGGGTGATCACGACGAACATCAGGCCGGTCAGGCCGCCGGCCGAGGAGCCGACGATGACGTAGAAGCTTTCCCACTGCGAGAGAATCGTGTGCGCTTGTATTTCCATGGGTCCTCGCGTTTAACTTGAGGCATGTCGTTGGCTGTCAAGCACTGACATCTTGCGCGCTCGCGGTCGATGTGACTAGAGCCGGCCCAGAAGCACAGCCTCCCAGAGTCTAGGTCTCGATAACGCAGCGGCACGTTCGCTCGCAGCGCGCCTCCTGCTCGCCGCGAAACTCGAGACGTTGGCTGTCAACCTAAAGGCATCCATGTTCGCCGTTCTCGTGATGTTGGGTTTGGCGATGCAGCATCCCGAAGCGATGTCGATGACGATGACAGATCCGCTCGGCATCTCGATGGAGCGCATGGGATCAGGCACGACGTGGATCCCCGATGCGGTGCCGCTGCCGGCACGCCATAAAATGGTCGGGTCGTGGCTCGTGATGCTGCACGGTTTTGGATTCCTGCAATACGACAAGCAGGGCGGCCGGCGTGGCGATGACCAATTCGGATCGCTCAATTGGGCGATGCTCATGGCGAGCCGGGACCTGCTCGGCGGCCGATTGCAAGCTCGAACGATGTTGAGTCTCGACCCCGCGACCGTCACCAACCGTGGCTACCCGCTGCTGCTGCAAAGCGGCGAAATCTACCGCGGCCAGGCGCTCGTCGATCGGCAGCATCCGCACGACTTCTGGATGGAATTAGCTGTGATGTACGAGCGCGCGCTCACGCGCAATATCGGCGTGACGGTTTATGCCGCGCCCTCCGGCGAACCGGCGCTCGGCCCCGTCGCCTTCATGCACCGGCCGTCGGCCATGGATAATCTCGCCGCGCCGCTGTCGCACCATTGGCAAGACGCTACGCATATCAGCTTCGGCGTGCTCACCGCCGGGGTTTTTGGACACCATTGGAAGCTCGAAAGCTCGGTCTTCAACGGCCGCGAGCCGAATGAGGAACGGTGGGGGTTTGATCCCATCCGCTTGGACTCCTATGCGGGCCGATTCACGGCGCACCTCGATTCGAATTGGGTTGTATCGGCCGGGTACGGGTTTCTCAGGAGTCCGGAAGCGTTGCATCCGTCCGAGTCGGTGCACCGCGTCACGGCGTCGGTGTTGCACGGCCGGAAACTCGGCATGAACGGTCAGATTGCGACAGCGGTCATCTGGGGTGCCAACCGGCTGGCTGGGAGGACGATGCATTCCGTCCTTGCCGAGAGTGAGGCAGTACTGGATCGCAGCAATACGGTCTTCGGACGGCTCGAGATCGTGCAGAAGACGGCCGAGGATCTGGCGATATCTGATTCGTCGGTCACCGTCGGCGCGTTCTCCGTCGGGTACATTCGGGAGGTCGTTCGTACTTCGAAGGCAACGATCGGTGTGGGACTCGAGGGCACTCTTAACGCGGTCCCAGCTTCGCTTGATCCAGTCTACGGATCACGGACGCCTGCGGCCGCGATCGTTTTTGTTCGCATACGTCCGCTGCACACGCCGCACCACTCCGGGGCCCATCGCGTGACATAGGGAAGCACGCATTCCTCCCGTCGAGACCTTGCGGTATGTCATTACGATGAGAACCTTCCGGAGACTTGACTCTCCTCCACCGCTCGATTGAACCGCGCGTCGCGGCCAACGGCGGCCGCTCCGGATTCCGGCTGCTGCCGACCGGCCTCGACGCGTTCGTCGCGCGCGCGAACCTGATCGAGCTCGCCGAACAGACGCTCGACCTGCAGTACTACATCTTCCACGCCGACACGACCGGCTCCCTCGTGATCGACCGGCTCATCGCGGCCGCCGATCGCGGCGTCCGGGTGCGCCTGCTGCTCGACGACTGGGGCACGCTCGAAAAGAAGGATGACGATGTGGCGGGACTCGATGCCCACCCCAGCATCGAGATCCGGCTGTTCAATCCCTACCGGCATCGCTCGCGTCTGCTGCGGCTGGCCGAGCTGCTCACGAGCTTCACGCGGGTCAACCGCCGCATGCACAACAAGCAGCTGATCGCGGACGGCATCGCCGTGGTGCTGGGCGGGCGCAACATCGGGGACGAGTACTTCAGTCTGGGCGAGCTCGACTTCCAGGACATCGACGTGCTGGGTGGCGGTCCCGTCGCGGCCCAGTCGAGTCGCAGCTTCGACGCGTACTGGAACAGCAAGTTCGCTGTGCCGATCTCTCAGCTGGGCCATTTCACCCCCGACCCCGCACTGTTCGCCACTCGCCGGCGGCAGCTCAGCAACCGGTGTGAGCTGCTCCAGGAAACGCAGTACGCGCGCGCCCTCGCCGGTTCGGCGCTCGCGACCGAGCTGCGGACGCACACCCTGCACCTCGACTGGGCGGACGCCAAAGTCATCGCGGACCCGCCCGACAAACTGACCACACCCGCAGGCACGCGGAGTGATACGTATCTCGGAGGCCAGATCTCCCCCTACGTGCGCGCGGTGCGGTCCGAATTGCTCGTCGTGTCGCCGTACTTCGTACCAGGCAAAGAAGGCGTGGCATTCTTTGGCGAGCGGCGTAAGGGCGGCGTGAACGTGCGCGTGTTGACGAATTCGCTGGCCGCGACGGACGTGTGGCTGGTCCACGCCGGCTACATGAAGTACCGGCGCCCCCTGCTCGACGAAGGGGTCCGCCTGTACGAGCTGCGGCCCGAGGCAGCGGGGGGAGCGGGCGCCGCGAGACCGCGGGCCAAGGCGTTCATCGGCTCCTCCCGCGCCAGCCTGCACGGCAAGACGTTCGTGTTCGATCGCACGTCGGTCTTTATCGGCTCGGTCAATCTCGACCCGCGCTCGCTCGAATTGAATACCGAAGACGGCGTGCTCGTCAACAGCGAGGAGCTCGCGGGCCACGTGGCGGAGCTGTTCGAACGGTGGTCGAGCCCCGCCCTGGCGTACGAAGTGACGCGCGGCAGGAATGGCGGCCTGCAATGGACCGGCGGCTACAGCGACGAACCCGAGGCGGGATTCTGGCGGCCGATCGGCGCGAAACTGTTTTCGCACTTGCCCATCGATTCCCTGATCTAACGGAGGCGCATGCTGCCCCTTCTTCTATTACTCCAGACAACGGCACCGCCAAGACTGACGGAATTCCTGCAACACAGCATCGGATTCGACAGCGCGCAGCTCGCGGCGGTCGAGCGCGGCGAGCCGGTCGTCAAGGTCCTCGAAGCGCGCGACCGCCGCGATGTCGCCGTGTTCGGCATCATCACGGTCGCGGTGACGCGGGATGCCTGGGCGAGCGCCGCGCGCAACTTTCCCGCCGCGCTGCCCACCCCGAATCGCACCCAGCTCGGCATCTTCAGCAATCCCGCGACCCTGGGCGATGTTGCCGCCGTCACGATCAACAACCGCGACGTCGGCGAGATGCGAGACTGCAAGCCGGGCGATTGCGTGGTGAAGCTCCCCGCCACCGACATGCGCCGCATCCACGACCAGATGAACTGGTCGGCGCCGGCGCCCGATCTGCAGGCGCAGCTGAGCGCTTACGCGCGGCGGCGGCTGGTGGAGTACGTCACCGATTACCGCACCCGTGGCGACTCAGCGATGGCGATTTACGATGATCGCGGCAATCTCAACGTGCACGCGAGCGAGGCGTTCGCGGCGCAGCTCGCGGAATCGCGGTTCGTGTATCAGACCGTGCCGTCGCTCCAGAAGTATCTCGCCGGCTATCCGCACGATTCGTTGCCGGGAGCCTCCGAGATCATCTTCTGGTCCGAGGACGTGCTCCCCCATCTCCGGCCGATTCTCAGCGTGACGCATCTCGTCGTCTACACGCCGCCCGAGCTTCCCGGTATGACGCTGGTCGTCGCGAAACAGCTCTACGCCAACCACTACTTCGAAGCGGCGGTCGATCTCACGTCCGCAATCGATCGCGGGACCGGGATCTATCTGCTCATCCTGCGCCGCTATCGCTTCGATAATTTGCCGGGAGGCATCCTCAACATCCGCGGCCGGGCGATCGGCGCGCTGCGCGATCAGCTCGTGATCGATTTGCGGCGGCAGCAGCAACGTTGAGAGTCCATCTCCTCGACGGCACCTACGAGCTGTTCCGGCATTTCTACGCGATGCCGAAACAGCAGGACAAGGAGGGCCGCGAGGTCGCCGCCATCATCGGTGTGCTGGGATCGGTGCTCGGGATGCTCGAGGGCGGCACCACGCACCTCGGCGTGGCCACCGATCACGTCATCGAGTCGTTCCGCAACGACCTGTGGGCCGGGTACAAGACCAGCGCGGGAATCGAGCCGGAGCTGCTGGCGCAGTTCCATCCGCTGGAAGACGCGCTGCGCGCCATGGGCGTCGTTGTCTGGGCGATGGAGGAATTCGAGGCCGACGACGCCCTGGCGGCGGCCGCGCGGCTCGCCGCCGAGACCGCGGGCGTCGAGCAGGTCATCATCTGCACGCCCGACAAGGATCTGAGCCAGTGCGTCGTGGGACAGCGCGTCGTGCAATTCGATCGCCGCAAGCGCGAGCTGCGCGACGAGCCCGGTGTCGTGGCGCGATTCGGTGTGGCACCATCATCGATTCCGGATTATCTCGCGCTGGTCGGTGACTCCGCGGACGGATTTCCTGGGATCCCCGGATGGGGCGAGAAAGCATCGGGCGCGGTGCTGGGACGTTACGCGCACCTCGAACGGATCCCCGTCAACGCCAAGCAGTGGGAGGTCCCGGTGCGTGGCGCGGCGCGCCTGGCCGCCGCACTGCAGGAGCATCGCGAGCTGGCGCTGCTGTTCCGTACGCTTGCGACGCTCAGGACCGACGTGCCGGTCGGAACGGTCGCCGACCTCCGCTGGCAAGGACCCACCCCGGCATTCGAGCAGGTCGCACGCCGGCTCTCGGTACCCGGGCTGTGGGACCGGGCGCGCCGCATCGCTCTGACGGACTAAGCGGCTGCGAGCCGCCCCCGCAGCTGCTCGGCGCGCACCGTGCGCCGGTCCGCGATCAGCGCACGCGCCGCATCCACCTGCCCCCACGTATTCCAGAGCAGTACGCCGCGCACCCGCCCGTCCTTGAGGTAATAGACGACCCCCTCGCGGAACGGCTGCTTCCAGTCGCTGAAGGTCTCGAGCCGCGCATCCAGCTCCCCGACCGCCTCGTAGCCGAGTGCAAACAGGTCTGAATAAAAGAACGGCAGGTGCGTATACGGCGTCTTGTCGCCCGCCATCGCGCGGCCCGCGGCGGCCCCCATCGTGTTGGCATTGTCCTCGTGCTCCACGCGCAGCCGCGTATCGAGCGCCGGACTGAAGAAGTTGGCGACATCGCCGGCCGCGAAGACGTCCGGCACGCTGGTCCGCAGCAGCTCATCGACGACGACGCCGTTGTCGACGCGCGCACCCGCCTGGACGGCGAGATCGACGTTCGGCTGAATGCCGATCCCGCCGACGACGGCGTCCACGCGGACTTCCTGCCCGCCCTTCGTCGCAAGCGCCAGCTCATCTTTGCTGCGCGTGAGACCCGTCAGCGATTCGCCCGTCCGGACGTCGACTCCCTGCTCGCGGTAATACTGCACGAGGAATTGCGACAGGTCGGCTGGAAAGACGCGGGCGCCGATCCCCGCTTCGGGAACCACCATCGTCACGTCGCGGCCCACCAGCCGCAACGCCGCGGCGACTTCCGAGCCGATGAACCCGCCGCCGAGCACGGCGAAGCGGCGCTTTTCAGTCGCGAGCGTGCGGAGCTTTCGATAGTCGTCGTAGGTGCGATAGTAGATGATCTCGTCCGTCTGGAGCGGGAGACGGCGCGGCGTGCCGCCGGTCGCGAGCAGCAGCTTGTCGTAGGAGAGGACGTCGCCTGTGGTCTCGGTGACGGTCTTGGCGCGCGCATCGAGCGTGGCTGCGCTTCGGCCCAGCCGCAGGTCGACGCCGAGCTTCTCCGTCCCGCGCCAGATGCTCGATTCCGGCTCGCCCTTCCACAGCGCCTTGGACAGCGGCGGACGCGCGTAGGGTGGATGTTGCTCCGCCGAGATGAGCCCGATCGTGCCGTCCGGATCCGCGCTGCGGATCCCCTCGACGGCGGCGGCGGCGGTCATGCCGCCGCCCACGATCACATAGCGATAGCCCATTAGATGCGCACCGCGATCGTGCGCCACCTCCCTTGCCGGAATCGCAATACGCTGAGCACGCAGCGCGTTACGTGGCCGGCGAGAATCGCGAGCCAGATGTCGATCGGATCGAGCGTACCGGTCTGGCGAATCACAAAGCAGATGCCCAGCGGGACAAGAATCTGCGAGATCATCGAGATGTACAACGGACTCTTCGTATCACCTGTTCCCTGCAGGCCACCCGTGTACGCCAGGGCCACCGTGATGAACAGCCCCGACACACTCAGCACACGCAGCAGCTGCACGCCGACGTCTACGACGACCGCATCATGCATCCCGAAGACCGCGAGCAGTTGCCGTGGAAAGAACAGGAAGAACAAGCCGACGAAGGCGGCGACTGACAGGCCGTACCTTGCCGCGACATGGACTGCCTGATCGGCGCGGTCCGCATGCCCTGCCCCGAGATTCTGACCCGCCACCGCCGCCGCCGATCCCATGAGGCCCACCGACGTCCAGGTGATCAGCGAGAACAGCTCCGAATACGACACCGCGAAGGCGGCCTGCGCGGCCGCGCTCTGTGCCAGCGATCCGATGAACGACAGCATCAGCACGCCGCCGACGTTCATCGCGATTCCCTGAATGCCGGTCGGCAGGCCAAAACGGAACAACTCGCGGATGATTCCCCAGTCAGGTCCCAGGCCGCGTCCCTTCGGAAACGCGACGACCCAACCCCCCGTCCACATTTTCCAAAGCGCGAAGACGGCGAGCAGCCACGCCGTAATGCACGTGCCCATCGCCGAGCCGCGCGTGCCAAAGGCCGGGATCGGCCCCAGGCCGCGAATCAGCACGATGTTCAGGACGAGATTCAATACGGTCATCGCGATACCGAGCGTCATCGGCGTCCGCGCGTCGCCTGCCGAGCGCAGTGCGCCGCTGAACATGAAGAAGATCAGCATGCCGGTCGAGAAGCCGAACAGGATGCGGAGGTATGGCTGCGCTTCCGCCTTCACCGCATCCGTGGCATTGACGAGGTCGAGGAGCCAGGGCGTCGCGACATACCCGACCGGCGCCATCACCAGCAGCGAGATGCCGATCGCCGTCAAGAACGCCTGATAGACGACGCGGTCGACCTTCTCCGCATCCCCCGCCCCGGCGAAGCGCGCCACCAGCACACTCATGCCCGTGAACAGGGACGAAATGAACACGATGACGACCAGAAAGATCTGCCAACTCACGCCGATCGCGGCATTCGCCTTATAGCCGACGAGATTGCCGACCAGCACGTGATCCACGATCCCCTGCAGTCCGCCGATGGCGTTCGTGAGCATCGTCGGCCACGCGATCTTCCAAACCGCGGCCCGGAGCGGCCCTGCGACGATCGAGCGATCGTAGCGTGAGACGGTCTCCGTCACTCAGCTGACCGGAACAGTGGTGCGGCGCCGCGCGAGCAGCGCGTCGAGGCTCCATGGCCCCGGCCCGGCTGCCGAGAAATAGAGGAACGTGAAGCAGTAGAAGACGGCCGGCGCTCCCTGATTCAGGACCGGCCAGAAGCCATGACCGGCGTGGCCGATGAAGTATGCGAACGCCATTTCGCCGGAGAGAATGAACGCCACGGGGCGGGTGAACAGGCCCAGGAAAAAGAGTGTGCCCCCGACGACCTCGATGACCCCCGCGAACCACACCAGCGATCCCATCGGCGCCGTGCCGCCGCCCGGCATGATCGCGGCCGGGAAGGCGAACCACTTTGCCGAACCCACTTGGAAATACAGGAAAGCCACGACGATTCTGAGAATGCTGAGCAGCTGCGGCGACCATTCCTTCTTCACAGGGCCTCCCTTTTCTTGTGGAGCAGCTCCCGCTCGCGGGAGTTCTGCGTGAGCGATGCGGCCCGCGTAAATTCGGCGCGCGCCTCCTCGAAACGGCCGAGCTTGGCGAGCAGATCGCCGCGCACACTCGGCAGCAGATGATAACCCGCCAACGCCGGGTCCGTCGTCAACGTATCGACCAGCTCGAGTCCCGCCGCGGGGCCGAAGGCCATCCCGAGGGCCACCGCGCGGTTCAGCTCCACCACCGGCGAGGGCATGAGCTGCGCGAGGGCGTCGTACAACGCCACGATCCGGGTCCAGTCCGTCTCTTCCGCGGTTCGGGCACGCGCATGACAGGCGGCGATCGCCGCCTGCAGCGTGTAGGGCCCGTACGTTCCACCCAACCCTTCGGCGCGCTCCAGGGCCGCCAGCCCTCGGCTGATGAGCAAATGATCCCACTTGCCGCGGTCCTGATCGAGCAGCAGGATCGGTTGGCCGCCCGGTCCCACGCGCGCGCGCATGCGCGACGCCTGAATCTCCAGCAGCGCGACGAGCCCGTGTACCTCCGGCTCCGCCGGCGCGAGCTCCGCCAGGATGCGGCACAGGCGCAGCGCGTCCTCGCACAACGCCGGCCGCACCCAATCGTCGCCCGCTGTCGCCGAGTAGCCTTCGTTGAAAACCAGGTAGATGACTTCGAGCACCGACTCGAGGCGCGCGGCCAGCTCCGCACCCCGCGGCACCTCGAACGGCACGCGCGCCGCGGCGAGCGTCCGTTTCGCCCGCACGATGCGCTGCTGGATCGTCGCCTTGGGAACGAGGAACGCGCGCGCGATTTCTTCCGTGGTCAGGCCGCCCAGCAGCCGCAATGTCAGCGCAACGCGGGCTTCCGTCGTGAGCACCGGGTGGCAGGCGGTGAAGATGAGGCGGAGCAGGTCGTCGCCGACCTGATCGTCGAGCGCCGCGGCGAGGTCCGCCTCCGGGCTCACCTGCCGTTCCGCGAGCTCGCGGCCCAGATGTTCGTGCTTGGTGTCCTGCATCTTGCGGCGGCGCAGGTGGTCGATGGCCCGGTGCTTCGCCGTGGCCATGAGCCAGGCGCCCGGGTTGTCCGGGACGCCTGACGCCGGCCACTGTTCCAGGGCGACGACGAGCGCATCCTGCGCCAGGTCCTCCGCGAGACCGACGTCGCCCACGATCCGCGCGAGCCCCGCGATGAGCCTGGCGGATTCGATCCGCCAGACCGCATCGATGGCCTCAGCAGCCTGCTGCGGGGGCATCCATCATCTGCCGGACTTCAACCTCCAACTCCTGGTCCCAGAGTCCGACATGCGCCTCCAGGAATCGACGCGTCCACTCGATCGCTTCTTTCTTCGACGCGACGTCGTAGATCGCGTAGCCGCCGATGATTTCCTTCGCTTCGGTGAACGGTCCGTCGGTCACCGTGATCTTCCCATTGGCGAGCCGGGCGCGTGCGCCCGTGGCAGTCGGCAGCAGGCCGCCCATGCCGACCATCTTGCCCTGCTTCGCGGCTTCCTCGCCAAGCTTGCCGATCTTCTCGATGAGCGCCGGCGAGGGTCGAGCACCGGTCTCGCGGGTCTTCACAATCGTCATGAATCGCATGGTCATTTCCCCGCGCGCTGCTTGTTCTTTGCGATCACGGCCCGCTGCCGCTCTTCCTGCTGCCGCAACTCGGGCGTGAACTCGGCGCCGAAATCCTCGGCCTCGAAGACCTGACGGAGCTCGACTTCCTCCCCGTCTTGGAACGGAATGCGCTTCGCCCATTCGAGTGCTTCCTGCTTCGACTTCACCTGCCAAATCCAGAACCCGGCGACGAGCTCTTTGGTCTCCGCGAAGGGACCGTCACGCACCGTGCGCTTGCTGCCAGCGTACGTGATGCGCGCACCCTTCGAGCTCGCTTGTAGGCCCTCGCCGGCGAGCATGACGCCCGCCTTCGCCAACTCGTCATTGAACTTGCCCATCTCTTTCAACTGTGCCTCGGTCGGCAGGACGCCGGCTTCGGAGTCCTTGTTGGCCTTGACCATCACGATGAATCGCATCGCCGTCTCACTTTCCGTCTTGAGTTCAGGTCTGGCTCGTCTGCCGTCATCCAAGCGACGAACGGACCCCGGCGAAATCGACACAGGGGAATCTCATTGTGGTAGCCCCGCTTACGGCTTAGACTCAGGCTTCCACTGTGAGGGACGTTATGTGCAGAAACATCAAGACGCTGGCGAACTTCGCGCCGCCGGCAACCGACGACGAGATTCGCGCTTCGGCGCTGCAATTCGTGCGCAAGCTCAGCGGCACGACGCACCCGTCGCATGCCAATGAGGCGGCATTCCATGCCGCGGTGGATGACGTGACGCTGATCGCTCGACGGTTGATTGATGCTCTCACCGTCAAGGCACCTCCTCGGAATCGTGAGGAGGAAGCCCGTAAGGCCCGGGAACGGGCCGCGAAGCGATTTGGGTAGGACGACAATCAAACGGTAGAATGCCCTGGCTCGGATTCGAACCGAGACGCCTTGCGGCACTGCCCCCTCAAGACAGCGTGTCTACCAGTTTCACCACCAGGGCGGGCGACGAAAAATAGGGACGTTTCGCGGTCAAGTACAGCCTACCGTGACGCCCGACTGCTCGCGCGAATTCGCACGGCGCATAGCTTTTCCGCATGGAGTTATGGGTTGCTTTCGGGTTTGGCGCCGCGGTCGGGGCGCTGATCGGCTATGTGCTGGGACGCCAGAAGCAGCGTCCCACAGCGCCGCTGCCACGTGCTGCGCCCCGATCACAACCTCCACCGTCCTCCACACCCTCCACATCGGATTCAATCAAGCACGTCGTCCTCGACGACGGTTCGGCAAACGTTTTGAACGCCCTGAACAACCGCCTCGCCGCCATCGGCGCTCTCGCCGATTTGCTCCACGGAACTCCCCTCGATCCTGAGCGCGCCCGCGCCCTCGTGCTGCTGCACGGCGAAGTGCGGCGCGCGGCCGAGATCTCGAGCCATTTCCTGGAGCTGGCCGCGCACCCGGCGGGCGCCGCGGAGCCATGCGATGCGGCGGTCGTGATCAACGGCGTCCTGGCGGAGCGCGAGTCCACCTTCCGCGAGCTGGGCGTCAAGGTGCTACGCTCGGTTCCCGGTGACCTGCCGATGGTGGCCTGCCCGATGGCGCAGCTCACGGAGATGTTGACCAAACTGCTCGACTTCTCGTTGCGCCGGTTGCGCGCCGCTCAGCCGCCGCGCGAGCTGCGGCTGGACGTGATCGCGACGGGACCGTCGATCGTCGCCTCGCTGTGGGATTCCGGTACGCCCCTGGCCGTTGAAGCGGAGCAGCGGCTCACGTCGCCGTTCCGCTTTACCCAGTCGGGCGGCGGTGGCGAGGTGGAGTTCGCGCTGGCCCGGGCACTCGCGCAGTCGGCGGGCGGCAACCTGCGGCTGCGACCGCGCGGCGGCAGCACGGGCGCCGAAGTCGTCGTCACGCTGCCGCGCAGCGTGCTCGGCGCGCACACGCCGCTCGCGGCACCGGCGGAAAGCCTGCCGCGCATGCGCATTCTCGTCGTGGACGACGATGCCGTGAACCGGCAGGCGATGGTGCTGCTGCTCGAGCGCGAAGGGCACCAGGTGGTCGCGGTGGAAAACGGCCTCGAGGCGATGGAGCGCTTAGGCGACCGCGACACCGCCTTCGACGCCGTCGTCACCGATCTGCAGATGCCGCGGCTCGGCGGCCGCGCGATGTACGAGCAGGTGGTCAACAGCCGGCCACTGGTCGCCAAGCGCTTCGTGTTCGTCACCGGTGATCAGGCACGGGGCGAGACGCGGGCATTCCTGGAGAGCTGCGGACAACCCTCCGTTACCAAGCCCTACGATCTGGGCGATTTGATCAACGCGATCGGGACGGTGGCGCGCAGGAAATGATGCGCTGCCGCTCGGCAGACAGCACCATGTCGCGGTCGATCACGTCGCGCACGATCTTCGCAACGAAAGCGTAGCCGCGCGCCTCGGCGGCGAGCCAGCGTTGCCACTCCAGCTCGTCGAGTGCGGCCGTGAGCGCTTCGCCCGAAATGCCCGACGCCTGCGCCAGCTGTGCGGGCGACACACGCCCCTTCAGCACTGCCGCCACGACGAGCACGCGCTGCGCGCCGCTCGAGAGCCGGTGAAAGTTCACGCGGATGGCCGCGGTGAGCGCGTCGGGCAGATCACCGGGAAGGGTTTGCTCGAGCGTGCGCAGCGGTTCCGGCCACGCCCCCGTCAGCTGCTGCAGGTCCAGGCCGAGCGTCACGGCGTGCAGCAGCTCGATGGCCAGCAGCGGAATGCCGGCGGAATCGGCGACGAGGCGGCGTGACAGGCGCTCGAGCTGCACGCGATCGTAGGCGGGCACGGCCCAGCGCGCGAGCCCCTGCAGGTCCTCGCCGGCGAGCGCACTCAGCACGACGACGGCGCCCGCCAATTCACGGCCGATGTGCGCCCGGATTTCATCCAGCTCGCCCCGACGCAGCTGTGGCGATGCGGTGAGCACGAATAACACGGGCGCGCGCGCGACGTCCCGTGCCGCCGCCCCCAACGCGAGCAGCGACTCGCGGTCGAGCCAATGCGCGTCGTCCACCACGACCAGCAGCGGTTGTTCGTCGGCAACCGCCAGCATCGCTTCCGACAACGCCCGGGCCGGCGCGCCGGCAGGTGTGGTGCTTCGCAACTCCGCCAGCGCGCCTGGTGAGGCTGCCGCGATGCCGCGCGCGTCGAGCAGACCACCGCGCGCGATGCCCAGCACGCCGCTCCACGGATCCGTCTGATCGGCTTCCACCACCCGCACCGCGGTCACCACCGCGCCATCCAGGCGCGCTCGCCCGGCGAGCTCGTCCGCGAGCCGGCTCTTTCCCGTACCGCCGTGGCCCTCGATCAGCACGACACCGCCGCGGCCCCCCCCCGCCCCCCCCGCCCTCTGCCGGCAGCGGTCCCACGTGCCCACGAGCCGGTCGAGCTCGGCGCTCCGCCCCACCAATGGGGCGCGACGTGATTCGGAGCGCGGCGCCTGCAGCCGCAACGCCCGGTCGTCACGAATGCGGGCCGCCAACGCCTCCGTCTCGGCGTCCGGCTTTCCGTCGCCGTCCCGCTTGAGCCGTTCCGTGAATGCGGTGAAGGTGGCCAGCGCGCGCCCCCGATCGCCTACCAGGGCAAGGGCACGCAACAACGCCCGGGTGGCGACGCCGGAAGACGGGTCGAGCTCCTCGGCCGCGCGTGCCGTCTGCTCCGCCGTCTCCAGGTCGCCGCTCGACAGGGCCCTGGCGGACTCAGCCACGAGCACCTCGACCGAGCGGCGCTGCCAGTAGGCCCGCTCCGTCGACAGCCAGTCGTCGAATTCCGAGGCGCCGTCGATGCGGACCCCGTCGAGAAAGGGACCAACGATCAGGCGAGCCGCGGCCTCGTAGTCGCCGCGCGCCGCCAGCGCTTCCATTTGGTCTACATCCAGCGTCACGCGTTCCGACAATCGCACGTGCGTCCGCGTCGGCTTGACCGACCCGGGCGCGAATTTTCCCAGCGTCGCCACCGCATGCGTCAGGGAATGCCGCGCTTTCGCTTCTTCTTTATCTCCCCACAGCAGTGCGACCAGATGATCCCGGGTGCGGGTGCGCTTGGGCGAGCGGGCGAGGTAGACGAGCAGCGCGAGGTTCTTTTGCCATTGCAGGTCGGTCGGCGTCGTCCCGTCCGCAAGCCGGACGAGAGGCGGGCCCAGCGTCTGACAAACGATCATGCTCTCGGAGGACATTGCAGCGCGGTTATGCGAGCGGCGGCACTGTCGGCGCGAGCGCGATACTGCGCGTCGCCGCCAGCCCAGGCGCGTCGGACCTCGGGGTAGAGATCGCAGGCTCGCCGGTCGTCCGAGCCGTCGAGCAGCCGGGCCAGCCGCCAGCGGGCGACGGTGCCGAATCCCCAATCCACATCGGCGACCTGGGGGGGCCCGCTCCGCCGGCCAAAGTCGTTGTTCTGATACCAGCGGAGCTCGCGCTCCGCGCCCTCCCTGTCGTGCCGGCGCTGGTACCAATCCGCGCGCAACAGGTGCAACACCGTGCGAAAGAAAGGATCGACGACTTCGGGGTCGCCGAGACTGTCGGTCTCCAACGGCGTGAGCTCGTCCGTGAGTTGTAGTGCCTCTGCCGGCCGCTCCTGCCGCGCCGCGGCATCGGCGGCGAGTAGCGTCGTCAGCGGTCGACGACCAGGCTCGCCGTCCAGCAGCCGGACGTACGAGCTCGAATCGGGCAATCCACCCCAGCGTCGCGCCAACAGCAGCAACATCCACGCGGCGCGCCGTCGCGTGGTCGTCGTGCTGACACTCGAGCGCGTGTGTGCGACGAGCCCGCGACTGATCTCCTCCGCTTGTGACCGTCCGTCACTGTGCGACGGATCGAGCAGCAACAGCGCTCCCGCCAGCTCGGCGGGAAGCACGGTCAGCTCGGGACGCCCCAGCCCGTGCAGCGCCAGCGCCGCGGCGCGCGCGGAATCGGTCAGGCCCAGTGCCAGGTAACCGGCCATCTCGGCCACTAACCCGGACTCGACCAATGCCGGGGCGTCGGACTGCGCCGCGAAGCGGCGCCCAAAATCGACCGCGCCGGCCGGCGCGTCGAACGTCATGAGGAAGCGCGGCCCCGCAGCCAGATCCGGGTATTGCAGCGCCCCCATCTGTGCCAGCGCCGCATCGAGTGCCTGCCTGCACCGCGTACGACCATCGAAGCGGCACACCACGCCGAGCGACAGGAGCGCGCGCACCTCCTGCGAATAGGAATCGCGGGGCAGACCCGACTGTTCGAGACTGCGGAAGGCCGCACGAGCGCTGCTGTCCTGGCCATCGGCCGTGAACACCCACGTCAAATGCTCCGCGGCGGGAAGGAAATCGGGCCGGACTTGCGCGACGACTTGCAGCGCCTGAATCGCATCGCGGCGCGACAGGCCGATCAAGGGCCCGCGGTGGTAGGTTTCGTCGGCCAGCATGAACAGCGCCGGGAGAAAACCGGGTCGCCTGCGGACGATTTCCTTGAGCGTGGCGAGCGATGTGACGAGCGGCTGGCGGGACGCACGGATCACCGCCTGGTAGTGCGGCGGGAATGAATCGATATGGCTCAGATACCGTGTGGCACGCGCTTCGTCGAACGGCCGCCCGATCCATTTCTCCACCTCCGCGTGGCGCCAGGCGCAGAGCCAGCAGGTCGAGTCGACCGCCTCGGCGACAGCGTACGCACTGTCGGCCGAGCCCCACCGCGCCTGCGCAAAGTGTCGCTCGGCGACGAGCCAGGCCGCCAACCCGCGCGCACTGCGCGGCAGCGCCTTCGTCGGCAACGCGGGATCGAACGGATTGTCACGGTTCCAGATCACGCGGACGATGGCATAGGAGAGCGTGTCGGCGAGCGCATCGAGGCGGCCGCTATCGGCGCGGGCGACGATCGTCGGATTGGAGGCTCCCGACATTGTGACTTCGGCGCGCACCGCGTTGCCCTGCGCACACACCTGACCGCGCACCACCACGGTCGAGCGCGACCGGAACCAGGGCGCACGGCTGGGACCTGATACCGAAAAGTCAGCGTAGCCTTGCAGGTCGCGCACGAGATTGCGGGCGACCCGCTCCCCCGCATTCGCCGGCGCGGCGCATTCCTGCTCGAATGCCGACACCACGAGACGCAGCCCGCCGGCGCGCTGAAACGGCCATCCGTCCAACGTGGCGCGGCCGGTGACGACGGTGCCGATAATCAGACCGGCGGCAACCAGTCCCACCGCGCTCAGCTGATAGCGGCGCCGTCGCGTCGCCCAGAATTTGCGCTTGAACTTCGCGGCATCGGACCAGCGGTCCCGCGCTTTCCAAGCGAGGCCCCGCCGCAGCACCGCGCGCACGAGCCAGGGCACGCCGCGCCACGCGCGACGCCGGGCGCTCTGCGCCTCCAGCCAATGTTGCGCGGTGTACGATTCGTAGAGCACGAGGGCGGCCGCATATAGATCGCTCGCCGGCGTCGCGTCTCCCCCAGCCAGCTGCTCGGGCGTCATGTAGGCTCGGGTGCCCGCCTGCCAGCCCGGCTCGGTGAGCGGCTCTTCCTGCTTACCGCTTGTTCCCACGCGCTTCGCGACCCCGAAGTCGACGAGCACGGCGTTCTCACCGTCCCAAAACACGTTGGCGGGCTTCACATCCCGATGCACGATGCCGTGGGCGTGGGCATGCTCGAGCGCGTCGAGCAGGTCGCGGCCCAGCTTGAGGACTTCCCGCGGCGGAATCGGTCCGGTGAGCAGGCGTCTCTGGACCGTCGTGCGGTCGAGGTACTGCATTACGTAGTAGGGTAGACCGTCAGCCTCATCGGCTTCGAAGATCTGCACGATGTGCGCGTGGGGAACGCTGGCGAGGGCTTGCGCCTCCCGCACGAAACGCTCGGTCGCGAGCGCCGTGTGCAGCTCCGGCCGAATCACCTTCACCGCGACGAGGCGGTCGAGTCGCGTTTGCCGCGCGAGGACGACGACCCCCATGCCTCCGCTGCCCAGCTCGCGTTCGACCTGGTAGCCCTTCGGCGCGAGAGCGGCACGCACCCGCTCGAAGAAGGTGGGCATGAGATTGCAGCTTCAGAACTTCCCGGCCGGGCGGCCGGATGTCAAACGAGGCTAGTTCGGGGCGTGTACTCTGGGGCCGCCGTAGTCGCGCTCGCCCCCGATACCCGGCCCCGCCAGCTCGAGCCCACCGCGGTCATTGTTGATGCGCGCGATGAACTGACGGATCGATCCCGGGAATGGATCGGTGCGGCCGTGTTTGCCGAAGGGGTCGGTGTACCAGATCTCCGGCCCGCCGCTGTTAGAAATGAAGTTCGAGTTGATGTCGACGACACGGTCCGTGCCGTCGAACACCGATCGGGGATCATCGAACTTCACGCCGAGCACCGTGCCGTTGCCGGTGGAAGCCGCGCAGGCGCCGCCACGCGCCTGATTGCCCGCCGGTGTGACTTCGTAGCACACGTCGATCGGCCGTCCCACGATCCCCGCGAGCGCCGGATCGTAGAACCGGCTGGGCAGCGACACCTGGAAATACGGATTGAAGAACGCCAGCGTGTGGCCGCCCTCAGCGCGGATCGCATTCGAGGTCTGCCAGCTCTCGTGCAGCGTCCCGAAGTGCGAGAACTGTCCCGCCGGCACGAGGATGTCCCGGTCCACACAGGTGCGATCAGAGATGATGCGCTCGCCGCCGCCGTCCGGGGAATTGGCCGGCGTCGCGGGGCCGACCACGACCGTGGTACCGTCACAGCTCCGCACGAATTCGCCGGGCGTGCCGATCGCCGCGAGCATCGTGATGTGCATCTCCGTACCGTCGCTGCAGCGGATGTGATAGACGAGCTCGTGCAGGTTGTTGGTGAACGCGTCCTTGGAGTGCGTGCCCTGATGCAGCTTGGTCAGCACGTCGCACCGCACCGCGAACAGCGCGTCGGCCGCCTCGCTGCCGAAATGCATCGGGACGTCATTCTGCCATTCGATCTTGTGCCCGAAATGATCTTCGTGGCGCGTCGTGAGCGGATCGTACACATCGAGCTGCTCGTTGGCGTACCCGAATGGGATCGGCCCCACTTCGCGATACAGCGCCGAGCCTCTCGGGTCACGGCCGTGGTCATGCCCGAAGGAGCAGCCCGTGACGGGATCGATCGGGGGGTGCCAGGTCGGGTAGCGCTTGTGATCGGGACCGACGACGGAATACGCATCGTGCTGCGCCGCGGTACAGTCGTCGTTCGCGCCGGGCGTCCAGATTCCGAACGACGCGGCGTTGCCGGTGGCGGCACCATAATCGGGAGCCGCCGGACCGTCCTCGCATGCCAGGAGGATAATGAATAGAAGCGCACACAGTCGTTTCATGCTCGGAATTACCAATGATCAGTATTCAATGATCATTGATCATTGTTCATTGATCATTCGTGACCGTCGTCACTCTCAAATGGGCCAGGGAGATTGAGTTATAGTGGCGATATGCGACGAGCTGCGCTGACTCTGCTCACCCTCCTGCTGCTGGGGGCCGGCGGTGCGACCGCCCAACGTCGCGCGTCTTCCGGTTTTTGGTACACCGTGGGCGTGGCGCCCGCATGGGCGCGCATCACGTGCCAGATCTGCGCCGGCAAACGCCGGACCGGGCTCTCCGCGGTTGTCGGCGTCGGCGGAAGCACGAGCCGCGCGATCCGCATCGGCGGCGAGCTCGCCGCCTGGCGCGAGCGGGATGGTGCAGTGACGCAAACGTTGATGTCGATCGGCGCCGGGGCCTACTGGTATCCCAACACCGCACGACGGTTGTATCTCCGCGGCGGCGTGGCGCTGGTGATGCACCGCACGAGCGACGGCACCGACGTCATCACGTCATCGGGAATCGGGCCGCAGCTGGGCGTCGGCTATGAGTACCGCGTGGGCCGCGCCTGGCTGCTCGCGCCGTTCGTGCACTACTCGGTGGGCGTATTTGGCGGCGATGTGAAGTTCAACGGAGGACAGGCGGCGGGGAGCGCGACCGTGAGCTTCTTACAAGCCGGGGTGAGTCTCACGCGGCGCTGACGCGCCGCAGGATGGGCCGACTCGGAATCGAACCGAGAACCTACTGATTAAGAGTCAGTTGCTCTGCCAGTTGAGCTATCGGCCCTCATTGGGAGCGGCGGAAAACTCGTCAGGACCCGGTGGCGAAGCAAGTGAACGGGTCGGCAGCCCGATTTTCGTCCCCCACTCATCCGTCAGCTTGAAGGTCTCGGCCATCGGGAAGCGCAGCACCCACAGCCGCCGCGCCAGATCCTTGAGCGACCAAATCACCGTGCGCTGCACCTCGACCGACGACCATTGACCGAACTCATTGTGGGCCAGATCGGTCTGCAATGCCTCCGCGATGCTCGCCGCTAACTCCAGATGTTCAGCCTGCTGTCCCTGAGTTGGGACCTTTTTGGTTCCCTTTTTGGGACCTTGTCCCTCCCCCCACAGGACCCACTCAAGCGTAACATCTGGAATGCCAAGCTCTTTCGCCTTGGTCACGATCAGCCGAGCGACGTCGGCGGGGAATTTCTCCCGATGGGGCCATTTCTTTATAGCTGCCTCAGTTACAGCACCGCCCAGCGCCGCAGCGAACTGGCGGTAACTCAAGGAGATATTCTCCCACGGAGAGAACACGTCCAGCAGCACCGCCAGCCGCGCTGCTACGGGGACGCGTTTCGGGCCAGTTTCGGGCTTGACAGGTGACAAAATGGACCTACTTTCGTGTCGTTCCAGTGGAGTCAGCAGGGACCAATCCGGCCCAAAGCTGACATCCCCTACTGCCCTAGTCAAGTCGCCCAGCCCTTGGAGATTCGCATGTTCGTTCGCCGCTCACTCATGGTGTTCGCCCTGGCGCTGTCGGTAGCGCGCTGCGCGGACCAACCCACAGCGGTGAAAGCACCCGCGGCTCCCCAATTCCTGCGCTGGGCAGGCAGTACTACTCCAGGCTTCACATCGAGAGAGTCTCGCGCGCGCCGCTCCGGAATGGCGGCCATGACGCCTCCCCTGAGTCTTGACCAGTACACGGTCTCATTCTGGGCGGTACGCGGCGAGGCTCGGTCGGTACAGATCAACTACAGCAGCAGCATCGATAACCAGACCCATCCATTCCTGTCGCTCACCACCACCGATCCCGCATTCGTTCCGGGCGTCGGTGAAGTCGCGGTGGGTGACTCGGTGCTGATCACCGTCAGCGTCGACACGAGCAAGATCGGCATCCGGCTCGAGCCGACGGGCTTGCAGTTCGGTGACGCCGCCCAGCTGCAGATCTGGTACGGCGGCGCCAGTGGCGACATGAATGGTGACGGCATCGTCGACAGCACCGATGCCGACATCGAGGCCACGCTGCTCGGTCTGTGGTATCGCGAGTCCGACGAACCGTGGACCCCAGTTCCCGCCAGCCAGTCGCTGGAGGAGAAGTCGTTCACGTATGGCTTGCCGCACTTTTGCGAGTATGCGGTCGCGGAGTTGCTAGACTGGATCATTAGCTACTAGGCGGCCGAGCCCAATCATGCCTACCAACAATCCTCGCGACCAGCGCCTCCTGGAGGCGTCACCGGTCGTCGTGAAAGCCCACGAACTCGCGGCCGCCGGGCATCATGCCGCGCTGGTCGAGTTCCTCGGCAGTCACGATCAGAGCGAGCTCGGAAGCACCCCGACCCTCGCGTTGCTCTACGGCATCGCGCAGGCTCGGCTGGGCCGGCACGAAGAAAGCCTGGAGTGGATCGATCGGGCCCTGGCCGGCGCGCGCACGCACGGCGAGCACGGCGTTGAGCGTCACGCGCTCAATGCGCGCGGCGCGATCGCCCTCTCCCGTGGGGACCTGAACGTCGCCGCGGACTTCTGCACGCAGGCCCTGATGGCCGCGAGCCGCGACGGCGACCATGCCACCACCGGCCGGGCGTCCAACAACCTCGGCATCATCAGCCATCTGCGCGGCCGTCACGCCGAAGCGATCGCATCGTGGGAAATCGCCGCCGCGGCGTTCCACCGCGCGGGCTTGCCGGCGGGTTTCGCCGAGTGCCAGCACAACCTCGCCAACGCCTACCGCGAGCAGGCTGCCTACGACAAGGCGCTCGCCACCGCCGACCAGGCCGTCGGCGCCGCTGAAGCGGCGCACGACAAGACGCTGTTTGCCGCGACGGTGCGGGGCCGCGCCGAAATCCGGGCCGCGCGCTCCGAACCGGAGCTGGCGAGCCGCGACCTCGATCGCGTTCGCGTCATTCGGGGCGAGCTGCCCGACCCTGTCGCCGAGGCCGAAGATCTGCGCGTGCTGGCGTTGGTGCTCGTGGCCGAGAACAATCCGCAGCGCGCCGAGAAGTCGCTGCGCGAGGTCATGGGCCGCGCCGAGCTGCACGAGCGGCCCTTGCTCCAGGCCGAAGCGGCTCGCGACCTCAGCACGCTGCTACGCCGCGCCGGCCGGCAGGTTGAAGCCCAGGCCGCCGCGCAGTCCGCCAAGGCCCTCTTCGCCCACATCGGCGCGGAAGGCGAAATCCGCAAGCTCGCCGATCAGGGCTGGGACGAGGCGTTCGCCGCCCAGCTGCGCGGGACGCTCGCGCCGCTGCACGTGGCGCAGCAGTACGCCGACGCCGGCCGCTACGCCGAGCTGCTCACGTACCTCGAGCAGCGCTCCAAGGACGAGCTGGAAGAGTCGGCCATCCTCACCCTGCTGTTGGGGATCGCCCACAGCCGGCTGGGCCGCCTCGAGGTGGGCCAGCAGTGGGCCATGGTCGCCCAGCTGCGCGCCCGCTCGCTCAAGGACCGGATGATGGAAGTGCGCGCGCTGAACGTGTGCGGCGCCATCGCGCTGGAGCGCGGCGGCATCGACGAAGCCACGTACTTCTTCACCCGCGCGCAGGAAGAGGCGTCGGACGACAACGACCAGGCGACCGTCGGCCGCTGCTCCAACAACCTCGGCGTCATCGCGAACATGCAGGGCGACTACCGCCGCGCGGTCATCGCCTACACGCGCGCGATCGCCGCCTACGAGCAAGCGAATTTCAGCCGCGGCGTCGCCGAAGCGCGCCACAATCTCGGTATGGTGTGCCGCGCGCAGGGCCAGCTGGACCGCGCGCTCGAGATGGCGCAGATCGCCATTCGCGAAGCCGAGCAGTTGGGCGACCAGCAGCTCACCGCCCAGGCGATCGCCGGCCTCGCCGAAATTCACGTCACGCGCGGCGAAGCGGATCAGGCGATGGCCGCCATCGCGCGCGCGCTCGCGACGCACCGCGAGCTCAAGGACCCCGTGCGCGAAGCCGAAGACCTGCGCATCAAGGCAGCCGCGCTCGCCCTCGCGGGACGCCACGCCGACGCCGAGACGCTGCTGCGCGAGGTCATCGATCGCGCCACCCAGCACGGCCGTCCCCTGCTGCTCGCGATGGCGGAGCGCGATCTCGCGCACCTGCTGATCCAGCGGGGCGACGCGACCGCCGGGAAGGCGGCCGCCCAGCGTGCCCGCTCCTCGTTCCAACGCCTGTCGGCCCGCGCGGAAATCGACAAGCTCGACCACTTGCTGGAGACGGCATGAGTTTCCAGCACCACACGCTCTCGAACTATGCCATCGGCTGGTAACCCCGTGGCCGAGCGCCGCAGCGGGCTGGAGCGCCGCACCGGGGCCGACCGCCGCGGCACCACGCTCGCCGAGGCAGCCGGGTCGCTGCCCCTGCAGCGCGTCTTCCCCCACGCCCGGCTGAGCGAGACCGAAGCCACCGCACGTGCGGCGGCGATCGAAGCGCACCGCCGCGAGCTCGGCTCGCGCCTCGGACGCAACGTCGGCGCCGTCGTCGCGGCCGTGGACTACATGCTGAACATCAGCGGCGACCTCGTCTCACCCACGATCGTGGAGCACGACGCGCTCGAGCGGCTGGAACACCGTTCGGTGACGGACCCGCTGACCGGCCTGTTCAACCGCTACCACTTCGATGCGACGATGAACCGGGAAATCGCGCGCTGCCGCCGCTACGGGGCGCCGCTCTCACTGCTGCTCATCGACGTCGATCGCCTCAAGCTGTTGAACGACCGCTGGGGCCATCATGCGGGCGACCAGGCGCTGGGCCGCGTCGCCATCGCCATCCAGAAAAGCTTGCGTGGCACCGACATCGCAGCCCGCCTCGGCGGCGATGAATTCGCCATCATCCTGCCGGATACGGATGCCGTCGCGGGACTCATCGTGGCCACGCGCATTCGGCGCAATCTGGTCGAGAATGCCTCGATGATGGTCACCGTGAGCGGCGGGCTGGTGGAGCTGCCCCGCGATACCGCGGAGGTTTCCAGCGCGCAGCTGATGCTGGTCGCCGATCATGCGTTGTATGCGGCAAAGAATTCAGGCGGGAACTGCATCGTACAGCGGGAATACCACGCCGAAGACTAGGGGCGCAGCATGCTGCGCCCGTACAAGTGCCCCCAAGGGGAATCGAACCCCTGTTCCCACCTTGAAAGAGTGGTGTCCTAGCCGTTAGACGATGGGGGCGACGAGTAGCGGTAACGGGATTCGAACCCGTGTTTGAGCCTTGAGAGGGCTCCGTCCTAGTCCCCTAGACGATACCGCCATGGCGGGGCGGGTGAATATCGCCGGTCCGCGCACAGGTGGTCAATGGACACGCTAACAGCGTGTGGCTGCAGCCTGTGATCGGCAGTTGACCTTCCCGTTTGGATACGTACCGTTACTGGCCCGATGAAACGCTTCCTTTCCAAATTCGTGCCCGAAGTGCCGATTCTCGTCGCGGCGGCACTGCTCGTCACGATGCCGTCGCTGCGGGGCACCGCCGCGGGCCTGGCGACCGTGGTCCCTTTCACCATCCTCGCCGCCGCGCTGCTGCTGGGCTGGCGCTTCAATCGCTCGCGTCTGGTGTTTGCGATCGCGCTGCTCGCGCTCACGGAATACGTCCTCCTGAACGGCCTCGACACACCGCGCGACCGCACCTACTTCCACGCCCTGGCATTCCTGCTCCCGATCAACCTCGCGCTGGTCGCGCTGCTGCCCGAGCGCGGCACCCTCACGGCGGCCGGCCTGCTGCGCTGGGTCCTGCTCGGCGTGCAGGTGATGTGCGTCGTATTTCTCGCACAGTCGTTTCCGGTCCAGAGTCTCAAGTTCCTGACGACCCACGTGCTGCCCGCCCGCTTCACCGCCTGGACCCCCGTCCGGCAGCCCGCGATCATTGCCTTCCTCGCCATCGGCGTGTTGCTGGTCATGGCCTGGTTCCGCGAGCCGCAATCGCCGGTGCGCGGCTACGTCTACAGCCTCGCCGCGGTGTTCGCGGTGCTGTCATGGCCGGCCGCGGGACCCGGTCAGGAGCTGTGGCTGTCGACCGCGGGCTTGATCCTCGTCGTGGCGGTGATCGAATCCTCGTACATGATGGCGTACCGCGACGGGCTGACCGAGCTCCCAGGCAGGCGCGCCTTGAACGAGGCGCTGCCGCGGCTGAGCGGCCAGTTCAGCGTCGCCATGGTGGACGTGGACCACTTCAAGCGCTTCAACGACACGTACGGCCACGACGCGGGTGACCACGTGCTGCGGCTGGTCGCCGCGCGGCTGGCGCAGGCGCCGGGCGGCGGGACCGCCTACCGGTACGGTGGCGAGGAGTTCGCGCTCGTCTTCCCCGGCAAGGGCCAGGATGAGTGTTTGCCGCATCTCGAGGAGCTGCGCGAGACGGTGGAAACGAGTCACTTCACGATGCGCCGGCGGTTCCGGCCCCGCGTGAAGCCCAAGAACGATAAAGGCAGGAAGAGCCGCCAGGCGATCACGATCACCGTGAGCATCGGCGTGGCCGAGCGCAACCGAAACTCGTCTCCCGATCAGGTCGTGCAGGCGGCGGATAAGGCCCTCTACAGAGCCAAGGAGGCTGGCCGAAACCGGGTATCGACGAGAGCCAAGGAGGCTGGCCGAAACCGGGTATCGACGTAGCTTCGCCCCATGCAGCTCGTTCTGGCCGCCCTGCTGGTTGCTCAAGCCCTCCCCACCTCCGGTTCGCGCCTGTTCCTCGAGCATGCCCCTCTGACGCTGCAATTGGAGACAGACCTCCGCGCGTTATTTCGCGATCGCGGAGCGCAGAAGAAAGACCATCCCGCCACGCTGCGGTTCGGGACCGCGCCCGACACGGGCAGCTTGAACGTCAAGCTGCGCACGCGGGGCATCTTCCGGCTGGCACGCTGCGGCTTCCCCCCGATCGATACCAGTTTTCGTGTGCGGCTCGCACACATCACGTACGTCGATTCGGCGCACAGCGACACCGTGACGCGCTACGGATTCCTGATCGAATCGGACGTTGCGCTGGCCGGTCGCCTCGGCGCCGAGGTCGTGGCGACCGCAAAGGTCCACGACCTGGTCACCGACCCATCGTACATGACGCTGGTCGCGGTCTTTCAATACCTCATCGGCAACACCGACTGGTCAGTCTGGGCACGCCACAACATCGCGATCGTGAGCGCGAAGGCGGAGCCGCATCCGTTGTTCGCGGTGCCGTATGATTTCGACTACTCCGGCGCGGTCGGCGCGCCCTACGCGATCCCGCCGCAAACACTCCCGATCCACTCGGTGCGTGAGCGGCTGTACCGCGGCTATTGTCAGCCCGACACCATCCTGTTCACTGTGTTCGCCCGCTTCCGAGCGGCGCAAGACTCGATCTACGCCGCCGTTCGCGCCGTTCCCGATCTCAGCGAGAAGGATGTGCGCGGCCTGTTGGACTACTTCGATGACTTCTACCGCGCCATCAATAACCGGTCGGTCGTGCAGCGCGACTTCATACGCGGCTGCCGGACGGTTCCGCAATGAGCGAGCCGGGCGGCTCATGACGGGAGAGCCTCGCGCCGCGATCGAGCGCGAGATCGCGCTGATCGCCGTCGAGCACGGCCGTGTCGGCCTGCGCCGTCACGGCGCCGAGCTACGCCTGCCGGTGCAGGAAGGCAGCGGTGAGGACACGTGCCGCGCCGTCCTGCGGCGACTCGTCGGCAGCGGCGAAGGCCAGGTCCGGCTCCTCGGCATCGTGCCCCGTGCCGGCGATGGCGTCCCGCTGGAGGTGTGGACGGCGCGTCGCCTGCGCCGCACGTCCGGCAATGGTGAAGGGCTGCAATGGTTCGCACCGGCTGACCTCATCGCGCGCGTGGGCTCACCGGTGCTGCGTGATCCCGCGACGCTCGCCGCCCTCACCGTCGCGTCTCGCTCTCCGCTGGTGCCCGAATGGTCGGGCATGTCGTTCGCACCGGTGGCCGCAGAGGCGGAGGAGCTCGAGCGCGCGAGCCGCGTGACGCTGAGCGAGCTACGCGCCCCCGGGCTGCCGGAAGTCGCGAAGGACGCGGCGCGCGCCGCGTCTGGGCCCGACCAGTTTCTCAACCCCGAGATCTCCTGGCTCGAGTTCAATGCGCGCGTGCTGGAGCTCGCCGCAGACACCCGCGTACCGGCGGCGGCACGCGTGCGATTCCTGGGCATTTTTTCGACCAATCTCGACCAGTTTGTGATGACACAGATCGCCGCGCTGAAGCAGCTCGTCGCCGCGGGTCGCAACGAGCGCGCGGCCGACGGCAGCGGCGGGGGACTCACGCCGCAAGAAACGCTCGACGCGTTTGGCGTGCGGCTGCGGCCGTTGCTGACGCGCCAGTACCGGATATACCAGGACCTGGCGCCGCGTCTCGCCATCGCACGCTGGGACGATCTGACCGATGCGGAACGCGCGCGGCTGCGCGCCCGCTGCGCCGATGAGATACTCCCGTTCGTCAACCCCAAAGCGCTGACGCGGGCGCCGGGACATCCCTTCCCCCGCGTGGGCGACCGTCGCCTCGCGCTGCTCGTGGCACTGCGCGATCGACCGAATTCCCCGCTACACTACGCCGTTGTCGAGCTGCCGCAGGATCTGCCGCGGTTCGTTGCGATCGATGACAGGGGAAAGCGAATTTCGGTCGAGGATCTCGTCCGCGCGAATCTCGATGCACTGTATCCCGGCCGGATCATCGCCGGCGCACACGCGTTCCGGTTGACGCGCAGCGGCGACCTGCAGTTGGACGAATCGTCGACCGCCAATTTCCTGCAGGCCATCGAAGAGGAACTGGCCCAGCGCCAGCGCCAGCCGGTGCTGCGCGTCGAGTTCGAAGCCGGCACACCGGCGGCACTGCAGGACCTGCTGCAGCGCGAGCTGCGATTCGAAGAGAGCGAAGCCGAAAGCACGTTGAACCCCGCCGACGTGTATGTGTCGGACGGCATCGTCGACCTGGGCGGTCTCCGCGACATTCCCCCCGCATCCAGCGAGTCGCTCCCGGATTATCCGCCGCTCGAGCCGGCGCAACCCTTCGCGCCGGCCCGCGGTGTGGCCGAGCAGATCGACGAGCACGACGTGCTGGTGCATCACCCGCACGACTCGTTCCCCGGAAGCTTCGAGCGGTTCATCTCGGAAGCGGCCGATGACCCGGCGGTCCAATCGATCAAGCTGACGCTGTATCGACCAGGCGGGGAGGGAACGTCCGCCATCGGTGATGCGCTGCGCCGTGCAGCCACCGCGGGCAAGGATGTCTCAGTCGTCGTGGAACTGAAGGCGCGATTCGACGAAGCGCGGAA